>Ga0082335_1005513_pt1 | contig 17395 bp, 14 predicted proteins | sample Subgrocontami58m_FD_72375 | JGI IMG/M metagenome (GOLD analysis project Ga0082335, IMG submission 72375) | Subsurface groundwater microbial communities from S. Glens Falls, New York, USA - GMW37 contaminated, 5.8 m (SPADES assembly) (version 2) ... | reverse complement strand
CGCAAGTTCCAATGCGACGTATGCCACGCTCTCCCGAAGTTTCCGGTCGAGGAAGGCGAACAGCGGCCTGGCCCCGATCTCCGTGGGATTTGGAAGACAACCGGCCATCGCGCCGACGGTATGGATGCGAAGGGCTTCATTTCCGAATCGATCCTCTTTCCCAACAAGAGGCTGGCGCAAGGTTTCGAGCCGGACCTCATGCCCAAGGATTACGGCGACCAGATGCTGGTCGCAGAGTTGCAGATGATCGTCGAGTATCTGGCGCAGGAGCGCTGAGGTGAGAGTTCCTCAGACCATATGTCTGCTGGTTGGTGCGGCAGTATCGTACGCGATCATCACGGTCGGGATTCCCGCGCTTGGTGCTCTGACGAGGCCTGGATCGTGGCCGGTCGTGCCCGCTCACCTCGTCTGGCTTTACATGTTCTTCGTCGTCATGGTGATTATGCTGTATGCGGCCGGCGATGATGAGCGCTGGGAACGCATTCGCAGCGAGCTCAGATTTTTCTTTGCTGCGCAAAAGGTCTGGCTCGCGCGCAGCGCGGTGATCGCCGCGATCAGCCTCGCCGGAGGTTATCTAGCGTACGCCGCGGCGCGTTCCGATTTGGAGACCCCGCCCGAGCTGCGCGCGATTCATCCAGCTCCGCCTTCTTCCTTTTCGGTCGGCGGCAAGACGTACAACTTGCTGACGCTCGAAAATCCGCTGCGGGCCGACAAGCAAAATTTCGCCCGCAATGCGCGGGCCGGAGCGGAGATCTTCTTCAAGAATTGCGTTTTCTGCCACGGCGACAAGCTCGATGGCAGGGGCCATTACGCCGATGCTTTTCATCCTCTCCCCGCCAATTTCCGTGACGTCGGCACGATCGCCCAGCTTCAGGAGTCGTATCTGTTCTGGCGCATCGCGACCGGAGGACCGGGTCTTCCGCGCGAGGCCGCGCCGTGGGCGTCCTCCATGCCGATCTGGCACCGCTTCATGTCGGAAACCGAGATCTGGCAGGTCATCCTCTTTCTCTATGACTTCACCGGACACACGCCGCGGGCGAGGGAGCCATGATTCGCCTTGCCGCCCCGCTCGCTGTTTTTCTCATCGTCGCGCCGACGGCCGCCGCATCCGCCGAGGTCGGACAAATCGTCTACAAGCGCTGGTGCGGCTGGTGCCACGGGGAGAAAGGAGACGGCAATGGACCCGCGGCGCGTTACCTGATGCCGAAGCCGCGAGACTTCACGCTCGGCTTATTCAAGTACAAGTCGACCGCGGGCGAGAGCCCACCTTCCGATGAGGATCTGGGACGCATCGTCGCCGAGGGCATGCCGGGAACCTCGATGCCGGGCTGGAAGGACCTGTTGAATGACACTGAGCGCCGCGACGTCATCGGCTTCATCAAGACATTTAGCGACATCTTCGAGTTTGAAAAGCCCGGCCAGGCAATTCCTCTGGCCGGCCAGTCCGCCGGCTCGCCGAAGGCCATCGAGCTGGGACGCGAGGTCTACCGCAAGGCGAAGTGCGCCGAGTGCCACGGCGACACCGGCAAGGGCAACATATCGAAGAAGCTCAAGGATGATTGGGGCGACGCGATTTGGCCGCGCAACCTCACCAAGCCTTGGACATTTCGTGGCGGCAGCAGCGTCAAGGACGTCTACACGCGCTTGACTATTGGCATACCTGGGACACCGATGCCGGTTTTCGGCGATCCCGGAAAGAAGGAGGCGCTGAGCGAAGAAGAGCGATGGGTCGCCGCTCATTACGTTGTCTCGCTCGCTGATCACGCGCGCCGACCAAGCCCGGGCGCGACCACGATCCGAGCCGTCTATCACCCCGGCGAGCTCGTCGCCGAACCTTTTGCCGAGGCTTGGGCCGAAGCGCCGTCGGTCAGCTTCCGCCTGGCGCCGCAGTTCATCGCCGCCGATCGGCTCTTCACGTCGGTTGTCGATCAGGTCACCGCACGCGCTGTCTACAACGACAAGGAAATCGCATTGCTGATCGAATGGGACGATCCGACTCCGAGCAGGCCGGGCGACCGGGCGCAGGCCAATCTGGCTCCCGGCGAGATGTTCGAGGACGCTGTTGCTGTGCAGTTTCCCGCCGAGCAAAGCGAGAAACTCGAAAAGCCCTATTTCGGGCATGGCGACGCCGCCAACCCCGTGGTTGTGTGGCACTGGAGCGCCGGTCGGGCTGACGGCCGCGCGGCCTACAAGATTTTTGAAATGCGCGGCGCAGGAACACGCGTTGAACGGGATCCTGCTCGTTCCGGCTTCTCCGCGCGCGGCCAATACGTGGACGGTACATGGCGCGTCGTCTTCCGCCAGACGCGCAATCACGGCGACGACCACGTCGCGTTCGAGAGCGGACGCCTGCTGCCCGTCGCTTTCGCAACCTGGGATGGCTCAAACGGCGAGAGGGGCTCCAAGCACACGCTCACCCGCTGGGTCTGGGTGTGGCTCGCACCGCCGCCATCGCTCAAGGTCGTTTATGTGCCGGTGATTGTCATGACGTTATTAGCGGGTGGGCTCTTGACCGTTTCGGCGAGGGTACGCCGCGCTGGTGGGCGGTCCCGGGAAGAAAAGGATGAAAAATGACCGCCAGGAGCGCACAGCCGCCGGTATCGAAGGAGCGACCACTTTTCACCTCGCTGGTTCGCCTCGGCGTGCTCGCGAACTTGGTGGTCGTCGTCTTGATCATCTACTTCTTGCTCGCTCAATGAGGCCACCATGGCGCCGATCTCAACTGCCTCATCCAGTGCTTCCGACCCCGGCTCCGCCGATGCAACAGCGTGGTTACCCAAGCGTTTTCTGGTGGCTCTTGATGCGTCCGACCACGCCAACCGCGCGCTGAAGGAAACCGTCAAACTAGGCGGCAGCGCGAGCGGCACGGTCGCGGGCATCCATGTCTACGCCGCAAAGCTGCACGATCGCCGTTTCCAGCAAATGGAAGCGAGCCTGCCCGAGCGCTACCGGGAAGAGAAGACACTCGAGAGCCAACGCGAAATTCACGGTGATCTAATTACCCGCGGACTCAAGATCGTCAGCGACAGCTATCACGATGTCGCTGAGCGCATCTGTATCGACGCGAGCCTGTCCTACCGGCGGCTCAGTCCCGAGGGAAAGAATTACAGCCGGATCATCGAGGCCGCACACAGCGGAGACTTTGACCTCCTCGCGCTTGGCGCATTCGGGCTTGGCGTGGCACCAGGAAGCCCGATTGGGACCGTATGCGACCGTGTGGTGCGGCGAAGCCCAATCGACGTTCTCGTGATCCGCGACCCGGAGCGGAGCATCGCGGACGGGCCTTTGGTGGTCGGGCTTGACGGCTCGCCTCGCTCCTTCGGCGCGCTGCATATGGCGTTTGCGGTTGCTCGTGCCGTCGGGACCTCGGTGCATGCAGTTGCGGCCTTCGATCCCTTCTACCACTATGTAGCCTTCAAGAAGATTTCGGAAGGTCTCAGCGAGGAAGCTGCCCGGCGCTTTCGCTTCAAGGAGCAGGAGTTGCTCCATGAGGAGATCATCGACCACGGGCTCGCCGAGGTCTACCGATCCTACCTCGACATCGCCCGCACGCTCGCACAAGAAGCGGGCGTCAAGCTCGTCCACGAGTTGCTGATCGGCAAACCGCATCGCGTGATCGCGCAATACCTGGAGAAGGTCGGCGCCGGTGCCGTGCTCGTAGGCAAGACTGGGATTCATGCTGACGATGAGCTCGACATCGGTGGCACCACCGAGAATTTGGTTCGGATGGCACCATGTCATGTTTGGGTCGGCGTCTCGACCTTCGACGTGCCGCTGGAGGTGATCGCCCCACGGACAATCGTCTGGTCTTCAGAAGCCGAACAGAAGATGGAGCGCGTGCCCAAGGGCGCGCGCAACATGGTGCGCGGAGCCATCCTTCATTTCGCCCACGCTCACGGGCACACCGTTGTAACGACGTCTCTGATCGACGAGGTAACGCAGCGCTTTTGCCCAGTGCGAAGCGATGGTCAACGGGAGATGCCACTTGCATGGTCTGACGAGGCGACCGCTCTCATCGAAACAATTGCGGATCGGGCGGGGGCGGTGGCAATCCGCTTGCGCGCCGAGAAACGCGCGCTGCTTGCGGGGGTGGCAACGGTTTCCGTGGAGCACATGCGACCATTTCTCGAATACGCCCACACGAGCGACTTGATATGGACCGCCGCGGCCTTGGCGCGGCTCTCCCGGGTTCCGACGTTGGTGCGCGCGGCGTCTTGCGCGCGGATCGAGGCGTACACGCTCGCGCAGGGCGTTCGGGAGGTGACGTTGGAGATCGTTGAGGCCGGCATCGCGCAATCCCGTAATGCGATGGAGCAGGCCATGGTGTGCGGAGGTCACGGAAGCGGTGATGGATCCAACTAATACCCACACGACGACCACGGTTGAGCCGCCGTTCCTCGTGGCGTTAAACCTCACGCGCCGCTGCAATCTCAGCTGCGCGCACTGCTATTTGGACGCCGGTACGCTGCGCTCCGGTGCGCTTGGTGAGCTTGGCACCGATGAAGTACTGGCACTGCTCGCCCACATCGCGGCCCTCAGCAACGAGACCATGGTCGTACTCACCGGCGGCGAGCCGTTGCTGCGGCTGGACGTGGAAGCGCTTGCTCGGCGCGCCGCCGATCTCGGATTGATGATCGTCGTCGGCACCAACGGGATGCTGTTGGACGCGCGCCGGGTGGCAGCGTTGCAGGCGGCAGGCGTGCACGCCGTCGGCATTAGCCTCGACTCGCTCAATCCAGTCTATCATGATCGCTTCCGCGGGCTGCCGGGCGCTTGGAAGGCAACACTTGCCGGTATTGATACCTGTCGACGCGCTGGCCTGATGTTCCAGCTGCATTTCACGGTCACTGATGACAATGCCGACGAACTCGACGAGATGATCGCGTTCGCGCGCGGGGCCGGAGCAGCGGTACTGAACGTATTTTTCGTCGTGTGCACGGGGCGCGGCCGTTCGCTGTCGAACATCTCGGTCGACAGCTATGAACGCGTGCTGCGCCGGCTCGCCGAGGCGGCTCGCGACGAACCTGATCTCATTGTGCGTGCGCGCTGCGCTCCGCATTTCAAGCGCCTCGCGCGAGAAATGGCGCCACCGCTGCCGATCACGCTCGCCGATGGCTACGAAGCAGGCGGGTGCCTAGCCGGCACGCGCTATTGCCGGGTGACGCCGGAAGGCGATCTCACGCCTTGTCCGTACATGGAGGTCTCGGCGGGGTCGGTACGCGAGACCGATTTCTCCGTGCTGTGGCGCGACGCGCCCGTGTTCGCGGCCCTTCGCTCGCCGAGGCTTGAAGGTCGCTGCGGGATTTGCGAATACGCCAAGCTCTGCGGTGGGTGTCGCGCTCGGCCACTCGGACGTGACGGCAATTTGATGGGCGAGGATTTTCTGTGCAATTATCAGCCGGCGGGCAGTCCGGTCATCGAGCCGGCAACGCCGGACGGCACGGCGCTCGACTGGAGCGAGGAAGCGGAAGCGCGACTTGGGCACGTGCCGCCGTTTGTACGCCGCTTCGTCCGCCAGCGTGCGGAAGCGTATGCGCGCGAGCGCGGAGAGCGCATGGTCGCCCCCGTGCACTTGCATGCGCTGGCCCGGCGGCGCTTTGGCGAGGCCTTTGATCAATTAACGGACCGCCGATGACGGCAAATGTGACGGTGATCGGTGGTGGGATTTCCGGGCTGTCTACGGCCTACGCGCTCATGTGCCGCGGCTACCAGGTCATCGTGTTGGAGCGCCAGGCTCGGGTCGGCGGCAAGGCGCAGTCCGAGCGCATCGGCGGCTTCCTGATGGAGCACGGGCCGAGTTTGGTCACCGAGGAGGGACCGGTTTCGTCCCTGGCGCGAGACCTCGGCCTTGAACACGAGCGCGTCGAGTTAGGGCCCGAGGTGCGGCAGCGCTACATCGTGGCCGACCGCAGGCTGCACGGCATCGCAGTGCATCCGGCCGCATTCGTGACGAGCGCGTTTATGTCGTTGACGGGCCGCTTGCGCTTGCTGGCGGAGCCGGCCGTGCCCCGCCGCACCGGCGAGGCGGAGGAAACGGTCGCCGCGTTCTGCCGCCGGCGCTTTGGCAAGGAGTTCACCAACCGCGTGATCGATTCGCTGGTCTGCGGCATGTTCGCGGGAACCGCGGAGAACCTATCAATGCCAGCGACGTTTCCGCGGCTGGTCGAGATGGAGCGCAAGTACGGTTCGATCCTCAAAGGCGTGGTTCTCAGCCGCCTGCGCGGGAAGCGGATGCCGGCACGGCGGCTGTTCTCGTGGCGGGATGGAATTGCGACTTTACCAGCTACCCTGGCGGCGCAGCTCGGACCACGTGTCAAGGTTGGTGTCGCGGTGCGGCGGATCGCGGCGCACCCACGCGGCTTCGTGGTCGATACGGCCGGGGCCGGCACCATCCAGACCAACGCCATCGTCATCGCAACCCAACCGCATGTGGCGGCCGAGTTGCTGGGTGATCTCGATGCCGAAGCGGCGTTTGCCGCTGCGCAGATCGAGACGCCTCCGCTTGCCGTCGTGTATCTCGGCTACGCGCGGTCACAGATCGCTCACCCGCTCGACGGCATCGGCTTCCTTGCGCCAGGGAGCGAACATCGTCACGTCAACGGAGCACTGTTTTGCTCGACCATGCTCGAAGCGCGCGCCCCGCGTGGATTTGTCTCGCTCGCTGCCTACCTTGGCGGCGATCGGGCTCCTCTGCTCGCGCGGCTGCCGGCGAATGACTTGATCGGGATGGTACGGCGAGAGGTTGCCGAATTACTTGGTGCTAAGGGCGAACCCGCACTGGCGCGCGTGCGCCATTGGCCGTGCGGGCTGCCGCAGTACCGCATCGGTCATCGCGACCTTCTCGCGGTGTTGAATGGGGTGTCTGGACGTCGGCCAGGGCTGTTCTTGACCGGGAACTACGTCGCGGGCGTCTCCGTCGCAGCCTGCGTGGCGCACGCTTCGCACACAGCAACGTGCGTCGATGCGTTCCTGCAGGGGTGCGCCCAATCTTCTAAGGCTAGAAACGGCAAGCCGTGCGCAGCATAGACGCAGCATTATAATCCGTGTGTAGGCAGGTTACGAATTTTGGAAGAGTTGGCGCGGTGGCTGGACAGGAGAAGTCAGGGAATTTGGAAATTGACGGGACAAAAATGGGCGGTCACGGATGGTACGGATTCTCGATCGTATCACTACGTTGTACCGCGGCGACTTCCCGGATCTTTATCTTTTCGAGGGCCAGTTCGGGCTACGAAGGCGACCCTCTCCGGAATCAGCCGAAGGGCTATCGTGTATCTCATGGCAAACGCATCGTCTGCCGAAGTCGTTCCTTGGTCCCGCCCGCACACAAGGCCTTGGGCGTGCATACGATATGATGCCGTTCGCGGAGGAAATTTCCAAAACGGCGCCTATGAGAGCGTCGCGATGAATCAGAATGCTCACTCAGCAAGGAGAAGGTTATGATGGTGATGAAAAAGCTCCTGATCATGCTTGCCACGCTCGTCTGTTCGACGGCAAGCGCTGTCGCGCAGGATCTTGCCGCGGGCGAGACTGCATTCAAAAAATGCGTGACGTGCCACGACGTCGGCGAGAAGGCGAAGAACAAGGTTGGCCCACTGCTGAATGGTCTCGACGGTCGCAAGAGCGGCGCGATCGAGGGGTACAGCTATTCCGAAGCCAACAAAAACTCGGGTATCGTTTGGAGCGAGGCGCAGTTCCTTGCCTACATCAGGGACCCGAGAGCCAAGATTCCGACCACCAAGATGGTGTTCGCCGGCATTAAGAACGAGGCCGAGGCAAGGGCCCTGTGGGCCTTTCTTAAGCAATTTGGCTCCGACGGCAAGAAGAAGTAGGGCTCCGGACGTGCACTGCCCATCAGCATTATTCAGTCTCGTCCTGCACCGGGCTTCAAGAACAGCGACATGTTCTCTGGCGCGGTTCTTAAAAAAGGGGGGAAAGATTCCAAGGCTGCGCCCGTCCCATCGTGGCAGTTGCGCGTGCGCTGCGTTTCGCGACAATTTCCCGAACTACGCTGGGCTACAAGGAGAATGTTGGAATACAGTTCCTCTCCCTCCGCCAATTAGTCTCCATCTCTTTTTGAGAGAAATTCATGTCGGGCAAAGAGTCCGGTAGTTGCGGGGGTTGGCCCGCATATTTGTGGAAAATCCGAACCAAGAGAGCGCAAATGCGCCTCTAAGTGTCTGTCCGGAAAGTTTCCATTGAAAGTATTGAACAAAAGTTGGCACAGTTTTGCCAGCAAGGGCTTCCCCGGCAATTCACCGGATTTTTTTGGAATAGAAAAATGAGTCAAATCAGGCACATCTTTCCGGACAGACTCTAAGGGCATGCCAACCTATTCCGCCCATCATGTCTGTTACACCGTTCATCATGAGTGGTCTGTTTGCGTCAGGATAGTTGGACCGATGGCACCATGCGTGCCGATCGGATCGTAAAGCCTTTGACCACGGCGTAGATCGATGGAATGACGATCAGGGTAAGCAAAGTCGACGATATCATGCCGCCGATCATCGGCACGGCGATGCGCTGCATCACCTCAGCACCGGTTCCGTGGCTCCACATGATCGGCAGCAGCCCTGCCATGATGGCGGCAACCGTCATCATCTTCGGGCGCACACGCTCGACCGCGCCGGTCATGATTGCGGCGTAGAGATCGTCTTGCGTGAACTCGTCGCCCTCGATTGCGCGTTCAGCCTGCAGCTCGGTCAGCGCATTGTCGAGATAGATCAGCATGACGACACCGGTTTCCGCGGCAACACCGGCAAGCGCGATAAACCCGACGGCGACGGCGACCGAAAGGTTAAAGCCGAGCCCCCACATCAGCCACAGACCGCCCACCAGTGCGAACGGGACGGATAGCATCACGATCAGAGTTTCCGTCACCCGCCGGAAGTTCAGGTACAGCAGCAGGAAGATGATCAGGACGGTGATCGGGACGACGATTTTGAGACGCGCCTTGGCGCGCTCCATGTACTCGAACTGCCCGCTCCAGGTGACATAGTAGCCGGGCGGGAACTTGACCAGCGCCGCCACCGCCTTCTGCGCATCGGCCACATAGCCGCCAAGATCACGGTCGCGCAGATCGATGTAGATATAGGCGGCAAGTTGCGCGTTCTCGGTTCGTATGGTGGCCGGCCCCTTTGAAAGTTCGACCTTGGCCACTTCGCCGAGCGGCACCGTGCCCCCGTTAGCCAACGGGATAAGCACTTGGGTGGCGATCGACTGTGGGTCACTACGCAATTCGCGCGGATAGCGAATACTTACCGTGTAACGCTCGCGGCCTTCGACCGTCGTGGTCACCGCTTCGGCGCCGAGCGCGGTAGCAATCACGTCCTGCACGTCGGTGATCATCAAGCCGTAGCGGGCGAGCTGGACGCGATCGGGGTCGATGTTGAGATAGTAGCCGCCGATGATGCGTTCGGCGAAGGCGCTGGTGGTCCCCGGCACCGTGCGCACGGCGGCCTCGATCTGGCGCGCGACCCGTTCCATCTCGCCGAGGTCGGTGCCGAACACCTTGACACCGACCGGCGTGCGGATGCCGGTGGCCAGCATGTCGATGCGCGCCTTGATTGGCATGGTCCAAGCATTCGAGACGCCAGGGAATTGCAGTGATTTGTCCATTTCAGCGATGAGCTTGTCGACCGTCATGCCCGGGCGCCATTCGTTCTCCGGCTTCAGGTTGATGACGGTCTCGAACATTTCCGTTGGCGCGGGATCAGTCGCAGTCGACGCGCGGCCGGCCTTTCCCCATACCGACGCGACCTCCGGGAAGGTCTTGATGATCTTGTTCTGGGTCTGCACCAGCTCGGCCGCCTTGGTGACCGACAGGCCGGGCAGGGTGGTCGGCATGAAGAACAGCGTGCCCTCATTGAGATTGGGCATGAACTCTGCGCCGAGCCGCGACGCCGGCCACAGACTGCCGATCAACACGACCAGCGCGATCAGGATGGTTGCGGCTTTGTACCGAAGCGCGGCACGAATCACCGGCCGGTAGATCCAGATCAGCGCGCGATTCACCGGGTTGCGTTGCTCGGGAATGATGCGGCCGCGCACGAACAGCAGCATCAGCGCCGGCACCAGCGTCACCGACAGCAATGCCGCCGCCGCCATGGCGAAGGTCTTGGTATAGGCAAGCGGCTTGAACATCCGGCCCTCCTGCGCTTCAAGCGCGAAGATAGGCAGGAACGATACGGTGATGACGAGCAGGCTGAAGAACAGCGCTGGGCCCACCTCGACCGCTGCATCGATCAGCACTTCGGTCCGCGGCTTGTCGGGCGGAGCCCGCTCCAGATGCTTGTGGGCATTTTCGATCATCACGATCGCGGCATCCACCATGGCGCCGATGGCAATCGCGATGCCGCCGAGGCTCATGATGTTCGAGCTCAATCCGAGCAGGTACATGCAGAGGTAGGCGATGAGCACGCCGAGTGGCAGCGTAATGATGGCGACCAGCGCGCTGCGCACGTGCAGTAGGAACACAACGCACACCAAGGCGACGATAATGCTTTCCTCCACCAGCGTCCGCTTGAGCGTGTCTATGGCGCGGTAGATCAGGTCCGAACGGTCGTATACCGCGTCGACGGTGACGCCTTGAGGCAGGCTCGGGGTGATTTCGGCAAGTCGCTGTTTGACGTTCTTGATGACCGAAAGGGCATTCTCGCCGAAGCGTTGCAGCACAATGCCGGTAACGACTTCTCCCTCGCCGTTCATCTCGGTGATGCCGCGGCGCTCGTCCGGCGCCAGCTCGACACGCGCCACATCGCGCAGCAGCAACGGCACGCCGCGCTCGTTCTTGACCACAATCTGCTCGAGATCGGCGAGGCTCTTGATGTAGCCGCGTCCGCGCACCACGAATTCGGTTTCAGCGAGTTCGATGGTGCGGCCACCGACGTCGATATTGCTCGAACGTAACGCGTCGCGAATTTTCGACAGCGATATGCCGAGCGACTGCAACCGGCGCGGGTCGATCACCACGCTATACTGCTTGACGAAACCGCCGACGCTGGCGACCTCGGCGACGCCCTCCGCCTTGGCGAGGCCGTAGCGGATGTACCAGTCTTGGATGCTGCGCAGCTCCGCCAGGGTGTTCTGCGCACCGCGCACGACATATTGGTAGACCCAGCCGACGCCGGTGGCATCTGGACCGAGACTGGGTGCGACTCCGGTGGGGAGTCGCCGCGCCGCCGAATTCAAATATTCAAGCACGCGCGAGCGCGCCCAGTAGAGGTCGGTCCCGTCCTCGAAGATCACATAGACGAACGAGACCCCGAAGAACGAGAACCCGCGCACGACCCGCGATTTCGGCACGCTCAACATCGCCGTGGTCAGCGGATAGGTGACCTGGTCCTCCACCACCTGCGGCGCCTGCCCCGGATATTCGGTGTAGACGATGACCTGGACGTCGGAGAGGTCGGGGATGGCGTCGAGTGGCACCCGCGATACCGCGTATAAGCCCGCCAGCGTCAGAAAGACGCTGGCGAATCCGACCAAGAGAAGGTTGCGCGCCGACCAGCGGATGAGAGCGGCGATCATTTTGCCGCCTCCGGTTGAGTGAAGGCTTTGAGCGCCGTTTGCAAATTGCTCTCCGCGTCGATTAGGAACGTCGCCGTGGTGACGATCTCCTCACCCTCGCGGAGGCCCTCGACAATTTCGACATGGCCATCGCCGCGGCGGCCGAGCTTGACCGGTCGCGGCTCGAAGCGGCCTTCACCCTTGGCCACCAGCACGATTTGTCGCTTTCCGCTGTCGATGATGGCGCTGGTCGGGACGGTGGTAACGGGGACCTTGTTCGTTTCGACCTGGAATACGACATCGGCATACATGTCCGGCTTCAACCGCTCGTCCAGGTTGGCGACTTCGATGCGGACGCGGGCAGTGCGCGTCTCCGTCCTTACCTCCGGATAAATGAAGGTCACGACGCCTTCGACCAGCTGGTTCCGATAGGCACGAAACGTCACCGTGGCATGTGTGCCCGGTTTGATGTCGGCGAGATCGCCTTCGGCGACATCGGCGATCACCCAGACATTCGATAGATCGGCGATTCGATAGAGTTCCGCACCGGCGGTGACTCGCTGTCCATTGATGACGTCCTTGTAAATCACCGTGCCGGTGGCGGGTGAGGGCCAGTCGATCGTGCGCGGATTGGTGCCGCTCGCGCGGACTTCCTCGATGCGCGCTTCAGGCACGCCGAGATTACGCAACCGCTGCATCGTCCCCTGCATAGGCTGGTAGCCGACGCTTTGCGGAGAGTTAGCCTTTATGCCTGAGCTTACGATCAGATCGGCCTGGGCGGTCTGAATGTCCGGACTGTAGAGACGGAATAGCGGATCGCCCTTGCGCACAGACTGACCGGTCGCATTGACGAAAAGGTCCTCGATATAGCCGTCGGCACGCAACGTAATGACCGTGAGCCGGCGCTCGTCGTATTGTACTGTGCCGACCGCGCGCATGGGCTGAACAATCGTCCGCTGCTGCACCATTTCGGTGCGCACGCCACTGCGCTGAATCTTGTCGAGACTTACTTTGACGGTTTTGCCGTCATCCTCGCCCTCGCCCTCGTAGACGGGGATGTAGTCCATCCCCATCGCATCCTTCTTTGGGGCCGGAGAGGTGTCCGGCAGGCCCATCGGATTGCGATAGTAGAGAATCTTCCGCGCACCCTTGGTAGCTTGCGGCTTCGCGCGGGCCGAATCGAACGAAGGCTCCGCGTCATCGTAGACCGGCAGGTAGTCGCGGCCCTGCTGATCCTTCTTCGGGCCGGTCGACCAGAACGGCGCCCCGCTCGGATCGCGGTAATAGAGAATAGCCCGTTCGGCCGCAGCGGCTGGGCCTGCAATGGGAGCATTCACCGGCGAAGGCGAGGCTCGTTGCGCGTACCAGTAGCCGCCGGCAACGCCCAGCCCAACGCCGAGCGCAAGCATCAAGGGAATTCGGAACTTGTTCATCTTATTCACCGCGATCTTGGCGCCCGCATCGTCGCGGGCCGGGATGCGATGGCTGGCAAGCCAGCCATCGCCTACCTACGTGGCTCCGTGTCGGCGCACCGGTAAAGGCGCGCCGACAGATTGTTACTTGCTCGCTTTCACGATCACCTTACCGATGATAGTTTCCGGTTCGCCTTGCACCTTGGCCGCCAGGCTGAGCTGATAGCGTCCCGCCATCGGCAGATCGGTCTTGAAGGCGTAGACGCCCGGCTCGCTCGCCGGGAGCGGACTGACCGGCGACTGCATATTCGCCATGTTGTCGGGCGCCATATCGATGCGCGTACGAATAATCACGGCATCGGCCACCGGTTTTCCGGTCGGCTTGTGGATCAGGCGCACTGCCACGGTGACGTCGTCGCCCTTCTTCATCTCTGTCGTGACGGGCTCGAAGATATAGTCGCTGGCAGCGGCGAAGGCCGCACCACTGGTCAAGCTCAATGCGGCGGCAAGTGCTGCGGCGAGCGGGAGCTTCGAAATCATGATTAATCTCCTCGTGGGTCTGTCTTCGGCCGCGGTTTCGAAAGCTCGAACCAGCGCAGCCAATCGTCATCGCACGCAAGCGCAAGGCTTACATGTTGAAAGCGAATTTCAGCGAGACGTCAGACGCGAGGAGGTCGGAAAGGCAGACTGCCGGCGTGCAAGGGCACGGCCTGTTCCGCTAGCGCGGGAAACGGATGTCCCTGCAGCAGCGGGTACGCAAACTGCGAGAAGGCGGCGTTTGAAATGCCAAATGATTGGTACGCGCAGGAGGCCATCGACTGGCATTGGTCGCCACCCTGGTCGCACGGCTTGGCATGGTCCGGGCAGCCGTCGTCCATCGCCATGGACATATCGGCGGAATGAGCCATCTCGGCTGATTTTGCGCTGACCGCCGCCGCGCCCGTCGCCGACGGCATCGCCACCGACAGAGCAATAACGAAGGCCATAAACGTTTGAACGAGGCGCATCATCGTGCCATCCAACGCCTGCATATATCGACCCTGCGGGCCCGATCGTCAAGTCACCACTTACGACCTTTGTTAAGCGGCATTTACTCAACTGGCATCAACGCGTTCTAAGGAGCAAACAAAGCGAGAGCTACGCTGACCATGCCCAGGTTCAACACGGCAACCACTAACCATCCCCAGAAGAGAAAGTCCGTCCCCCTGTCAATAGGCTCGGGTTCACCGGCATTCATTTCTTCTCTAAACAAGGCCGTAGCTCCTTTGGCATCCTTTATCCGAACTGGATAGGCCAGTGGGCCATTATTGCAAAAGCGCCCGCCGTGAACATCAGCACGATCACGACGAAGATGATCCCAGGTATAAGGGCCGTCGGCGTATAGACGAACTCCCGTGTTGGCGTCACCGCCAGTGTCGCCAGGTCATCGCCCAGTTCGGAAGCGGGCAGCTTCCTGCCGGCGAGCATGGTCATCCCCGCGACGACGAAGAAGAGGATACCGGCGATCAAGGTCAGCGTACCGCCCACACCCATGGCCACGTTCATCAGTGGTTCCCAGGACGCAGGAGCCACACCGCCAAAGCTGATATCGGCGGTGCGCCGCGGGACGCCGGCATATCCGGCCAGGGTGCCCGCCCATGCAAAGATGAGCAATGCAACGCTCAGCAGATAAGGCTGGATGCGGGCCATGGTCGACCCCCAGAGGTCGCGCTTCATGTAGATGCTCACGCCGTAATACATGATCCCCATGTAAATCAGGCTGGCGGCACCGACGACCATAGGATGGATATAGGCCGGCACGGCGAAGGTGCCGTGGAGCAAGGATGCTGTCTGCTCCTGCAGCAGGACGGCCGTCAGGCCCCCGGCCACGCCGAAGGTGATCATGCCCATGATCAACGAGCCAAATGCCGGATTCTTCCAGGGCAGATGCCTTATCCAGCCGAAAAGACCGTGCCCGGCGGACCTCATGCGGGCTTCCATCATGCCCGTGATAATGAACATGTGAAGGAGGGAGGGTATCCATACCAGCAAGGAAAGCGCCGAGCCGATGATCTTGACGCCCTGCGTGATCGAAGGGTCGGCCATGAGGTGATACACGAATGTCGGCGGCACCACCGCGGGGTACATCAGGAACAAGCCCTTCGCCACCGTCTTGCGGTAGACTGAATGGGCGCCGGTGGTGAGCTCCACCAGCACGTAGGCAGCGGCAATCATCGCCATCGCCGGAATGTAGTGGATGATGTGAAACAGGACGTGGTAGGTCAGCCGAAAGTTCAGGGCGAATTCCCCGGCATCCTTGCTTATCCAACCCATCGACCACAGGAAGGCGGGGACGTACAGGAAAGCGGCGGTGAGCACGATTGAAAATATAAGCGGGACGGCACAGATCGCGGCAAAAGTGCTGACATGGATGTCATTGAGCATCCTCTTCCAAGCCCGCAGCGATCCCTTTCTTTCCACCCACGTAGAGACCGTCGCCAGGAAATCCAGAGAAATGAGGAAAGCACCTGCGGCCACGAACAGATAGCCCAGATAAATCAGCGGCGTTGCCGGAAAGGATTTAGCCAAGGGAGGGAAGGCGGTATACAGCACGTCGGCCCCTGAAAACACGCCGATCATGTTGATCACCAGCCCGGCAGCGGTAAAGGCGAAAGCCAGCCAGCCCAGCTTGAGGCTCCACAACCGCCCACCCCCCCGCAAAGCGGTTGCTCCGGCGATCAGTAGCGCAGCTTGGATAAAAGCGAACCAGTAGACGAAGCCAAGGATCGCGTGCCCGGTCAATATTCGATAATATAAAGCGGCAGAGTGCAAATCTCCGCCCTTAAGACCGAAAGCCGGCGTCTTGATCACGACCAGAATGGCCGCAAGGGCAAAGGTGCCAATCAGGGAGAGCAACGCCGCGATGGCGTAGCCAGCCATCAGCTTCTGGTCGTCGGGATGGGTTCTTCCTATTTCCTGCACGAGAGACATGGGCCCCTGCGCTCGCTTGCCACTGGCGCTCGGTAAACGATCGTCACTTGCCACGTCAGTGTCCATGATGCCCATCATCCTTCTTGATGGTGCCGCCGGCCTCCTCGACGACGATGGAAAAATGCATGTAGTCGTGCCCGATACCGCAGTACTCGTTGCAGAAGACACGATAGGTGCCCGGCTCCGTCGGTTTGAGCGCGAGACCCGTCACCATATTTGGCATCACCACGGCATTGTAGCTGGTGCCGCCCATCTGAGCGGAGATGGCGTGGACCACATCCGTGGATAACATCTGCAGCTCGTAGTGCTCGCCCGCCGTCAGCCGTATGATGTTGGGCTTGAAGGCGTACTGTATTGCCATCACATAGATTGGCTTGCCGCTTTCAACCCTCACGGTGCCGTCCGGCAGGCGATGCTCTTCGATGAAACGCGCCGTCCTCTTTTCGAATTCAGCGGCCGAGACCGTTTCTCCGCCGTGGCCATGGCCTCCCTCCTCAGGAAGCAGAACCCCGTAAGCCCACCACATCGGGATGATCAGCAACACCGAGAATGCAACGACAAAGGCAGCTGCCAGGTAGAAGTTTGAGCTTTTCAGCATTCGCTCTTTGATGTCGTTCATGATGTCTCGCATAGAAGCTCGTTCATCTATATTCCAATTTCAGCCACTGGTAAATTGACGGGATACGCCTAGCTATTATTGACTAAGATCAAATTCCATCTACAGTCTACCTATTATTGACTGAAATTAAATTCGAGCCATCTTCGGAGGTCTCATCGTGGTCAATGTCGAATCCCATCCCAACCGCAGACTAGCGCTGATGTTGCTGGCCGCGGCCTCTCTATCGCCGATCGCAAGCGGTCAGGCTGCTGAGGACTCATCCATCACCATTCACAAGGACCCCAATTGCGGGTGCTGCTCCGGGTGGGCGCTGCATCTTCAGAAGAATGGTTTTGCGACCAAAATAATTGAAACCTCGCAGACCGATGCCGTGAAGAAGCGCCTTGGAGTCCCGGGTGACCTTGCTAGCTGCCATACCGCAGAGGTGGGGGGCTACGTCGTCGAAGGTCATGTTCCGGCCACTGCTTTGAAGCGTCTGCTCGCGGAGAAGCCCGTGGCGACCGGGCTCGCCGTAGCGGGAATGCCGATGGGCTCGCCCGGCATGGAGGGTGGCCAACCTGAACGCTACGACGTAGTCCTTTTTGGCCTGAGCGAACGTCGCGTCTACATGCGTTTCATTGGCGAACGGCAGATTTAGGCATCCACTTAGCGAACTTGCGCGAAAACCTTAGAAACTCTGCGAGAGAATGTTGGATCCCAGTTCCTCTCCTTCCGCCACCTGCCGCTGCCTCAATGCCCCTAGAGGTGGTCCCGGTTTACGGGACAGAATGGCGGCTTGGCTAAGGTGGATTCTGGGTTTTATTACGCCGCCAATTTCTCCTCGTTTGCCTGCGTAGCATAGACTTCGTCGGGCGTCCTTCCGCCGAAGGCCGAGTGGGGTCGATCGGCG
>Ga0082335_1005512_pt1 | contig 17396 bp, 13 predicted proteins | sample Subgrocontami58m_FD_72375 | JGI IMG/M metagenome (GOLD analysis project Ga0082335, IMG submission 72375) | Subsurface groundwater microbial communities from S. Glens Falls, New York, USA - GMW37 contaminated, 5.8 m (SPADES assembly) (version 2) ... | reverse complement strand
GGCGCAGAACCCCTCAAGCCGGTCATGGAATACCTGGGCGACGGCTACAACTACAGCGAGCTCCGGCTCGTGCGCGCCGCGCTGCGTGGCAGACAGGCGCCTGGCGGCCAAAGCTGACGTAGCGCTGGGGCTTCTAGCCACGTCCGGATCAATCCGTCTTCTCCAGCAATTCTTCCATTCCTTTGACCAGTCGCTCGTTCTCCTCCTGGCTAAGCGGCAGGTTGTTCTCTAACTTCCGTATATACCTGTCGATTTCGGAGTACCTGAGCCGCACCTGGTCAATGCGCTCGTCCTGACTGGCTATCCGGTCGTCCAGGTCTCTGAAATCCAGCGACAGGTCAAATCTGTTGTCAAAGAACTCCAGTATCTTCTTCCAGGCCCTGGGATCCTCATTTGCCACCAGGTAGAAGGGTATGGGCACCCAAAGGCTGGCCGCGGGAAGCTTGCGTCCCTTAGCTACCCACAGGAGGTAAGAGTTGAGTGTCGGCCTTTGGCCCGGGGGCGTCTCATAATCCAGGTCCGTGGCCAGGCCATACCCATCCAGCGAGCCTTTCATTTCCGGCGAATTGGCTACGGCCAGTAGCGCCCTCGGTGTACTATGGGCGCTTAGTGAAATCATGGCGCCAAAGGTATACAGCTCCGGCGCCTGGCAGTGATGCTCTGCCACGTCCACTACCAGGTTCAGGAACTGAAACCACTCGGACCTGGGCGGATAGCTTCTGACAATGACCAGGCCAGACTCCCGGCATCGATAGAACTTACACTCTGGGAATTGGGCTACGTCATCCTCAACTGAAACCCCCTCTAGGGGAAAGAACTCCTCTGGATCTATTTCGCCGAACTCCTCTCCGCCCAGCTTTTCATTAAGGTAGTCAATGACCTTAGGCCCGAGTTTGCCAGCATCTTCGGCCCAGCCGATAACCAGGGGCGAGCCGTATGCTTCCGGCCTGGTATAGATTTCCAGGGGCTGCTTTCCGCTCAAACTAGTCTTCCTTAGGCTCTTTCTTGAAAAACTTGTCGATGTCGTCCAGGATTCTTCTCTTGTCCTCTTCCGTTATCGGTTCTTGCTCGGCCGGCCTGGCCTGAGGTACGTGTTTCAACCGGTCCAGTTGCTCTCTTATCTCCGAAGGTAACCGCTCATACAGCCGCTCTATTTCCGTCTCACTGCGCTCAACCAGGGCTTCGATTCCCTGCGTCTCGATTCTGATCCCCAGCGCCGAGGTCAGCACTTCCAGCACCGATCTGGAAGCCTTGGGATACGGAAGCGGAAATCCTTGAAGATAGGCTGGTATCTCACCCATCACGCAGATAGCCTCCATGCCTCGCTTTTTAGCAACCCCCAGCAAAAGCCCGTTAAGGCCGGTGATATTACCGCGTCCTCCTCTGCCCTCAATGTCAGACATCAATACCGTGTTCTGGTACCCTCTTATTTCCTCGATCAGGAGAGCGCTATTAGGCACCGCCCAAACCCTTGGCCTGGCGGTATGGTGGACGGGGGCAACAGCCGCTCCCGAAGTATAGATCCTTCTGCATCCGAACTTAAGGGCAACATCCGCTACGAAGCCGGCTATCTGGTAAGCCTTAGTCCCTTCAGCGTACGGTCCCCCTCCCCCGGCAGGCTGTTCTTCCCCGAGGAAAAATATTAAGTCCCTTGTTCCGGTCTTCTTGTAATAAAACTTGCTGCCAGGGAACTCTAAGTCTTTGAGCTCACCGGCCTCTATTACAAGCTTCTTTGGGTAAAAGAAGTCCCATGGCTCTATTTCTCCCAATTCCTCTGCCCCGACCATTGCCCGCAGTGTATCCACAGCTACAAGCCCTATGTTTCCAATCCCCGGCCAACTGGCTATCAGCACCGGGGACTCAAGCTGGGGTTCCTTGTGAAGTATGATTCCCATTTCTACTCTTTTCTATTAAAGAGATCAAGTTTCCGGTGAGTGCTCCCGAAGCCAGCGTTTGATCTCATCCAGAGCCGGTGGAGCAACGTAGAACACCTGCATTTCAGATGGGAACTGGACCCGATTTCCTTCGGTCATCAGCAATATTCCGGTCTCGCCTTCTTTCAACGTATCATCTATCTGCTTTGCTATGTATTCGTTTCGGCGTTTCTGAGCGTCCAGGTAGAACTCGTAGACCTTCGTAACCGCCTTCTGGCTCTGCAGACCAACCGCCAGGCATCTCCCCCAATCCATAAACTCTGCCAGCGCCTCAGCATCTTCCAGAGGCTGGAGCTCAGCCCCTTTCTCGATCCTGGCTCCCGCAATTGTGGAACTCCCCTCATTCAGCTCCTTGATAGCTTTGGCGCCTTCTTCCCCGCCGATGGGCACTAATTCGTGGTATATCTTGTTCACGCTGCCCAGCTTGCCTTCCAGGTTGTTAATTTGGGCTTCTACTTGGTCCCAATACTTGTTGACCTTTTCCAAAAGGTCCGCAGGAGGTTCCCTCGGAGTAAAAACAAGAGGCACAAAATAAAGCTTCCTCGATCCATGGAACTCCTCTGCCGGCGGCCGCTCTATTCTCCCAAGCTCTTCAGACATATGAAGTTTGCTCCTTCTTTAGTCTCCATCCAAGGGCAACTTATGTCAAGGAGAGATCATGTCTCCAAATTTACTTCCCGGTAGACCCGTGGCCCCCGGAGCCACGCTCTGTAGGCAAAAGCTCTTCGACCTCGACCAAGGGAAGGTCCGCCAGCTTTCCGATCACCAACTGTGCGACGCGGTCGCCGTGCCTCACCTGATAGGTACCCTGTGGATCAAAGAGGTACATAGTGACCATCAACTCGCCCCGGTAGTCGCTGTCCACAGTCCCGAACGTAACACCCACGCCTCTGGACGAAAGGCCTGACCTGGGACGGACCTGCACGTCAAATCCGCAGGGTACTTCGATAGCAATGCCTGTCCCTATGAGCCTGGGTTGGGCCCCCAGGGTCACTGCGCCCTCTCCCTCGATGCAGGCGAACAGGTCAAACCCCGTGGAGCCGGGCGTAGCCCGCGCGGGAAACCTGGCGTCTGGGCGTAACCTGTTCACCTTAAGGGCCACCCGCCGCACGCTAACCTACCCCTCCGGGAGCGCCGGCGTCCAGCCGGCCCGCCCCCTCGGCTCTCCAAGCTGCGCTGCTGAATCCCCAGTCGCCCGCCATTTCTATCAGCCCTGCCTTCACCGGATTGTTATGGATTTATTCGACGGCAACCGCGAAGTGCCCCTCATCCCGAATCGCCCTGTCGAAGTAGTCCCGTTGCCAGAACTGGCCAGTCTGCCCAAGGACCTTGTTGGCCGCCTTAGACGTGAAGGACTTCCAGGAGCCGACAATATCAGAAGCCGGGAAGCCCGCCAGCGTCTCGAACAGAACGTGCACGTGATTGAGCATCACCACCCAGGCAAGCAACTGATAACGAATACCATTGAAGTGAAAAAACGCGTTCTGTACGAGCTCCGCAATGCGTGCATCTTTGAGATGACAGGTGCCGTGGCCAGCGTCGAGGAGAGTTTGGACCCGTTGCAGCCCTTCGGCATCCCGCCTGGCTTCCGATTCTGCCTTCATCTTCGTAAGTACCGCAGCCGGCAGCGCGTCCGCCAGCCCGAATGTGACCATTTGGATTAACCCGGGCCGGTCATAGTGCGGCAGGTAGCCGCGGAAGGTCCATCCGGCTCCAAGGCCCGGGGCCGGCGGGACGCCGGCGCTCCCAGACCGCTCACCCAATGACGCCCTTCTCTGCTAGCCGGTCAATCTCCACATCGCTCAGGCCCAAGAGGTCGCGCAGGATGGGGCGCGTGTGCTGGCCGAGGGACGGTGACGGGCGGCTATCCTGGGAGGGATGGCCTGAGAGCTTAAGGGGAGAGCCGGCCAGCCTGACTGGTCCCGCCGCAGGAAGATCAACCTCGACGATCATTTGCCGCGCCTCTACCTGAGGATCCGACATGATATCAGCGACCGTATTTATGGGGCCGGAGGGTACGCCGGCCCCTTCCAGGACGGACAGCCACTCGGCCCGGGTCCGGGAAGCGAAGACTTCGCCAAGTATCCGTCCCAGGACCTCTGCATTCTGCGTGCGCTGCTCATTCGTGCTGAACCTCGGGTCCTTCTCCAGGTCCTGGCGGCCAGTGGCCTGGCATAGCTTCCGCCAGAGGGCATCGTTGCCGGCTGCCACCACCAGGTCAGCATCCCTAGCCTTGACAGAAGTGAAAGGCGTGATAGAAGGGTGGCGATTCCCGATGCCCCTGGGCACTTCGCCCGTCGCCTCAAACCGAGCTATCGCATTCTCAAGAATCGCCACCTGACAGTCCATCATTCCCACATCAACGAGTTGCCCAAGGCCGGTACGGTCGCAGGCCCGCAGAGCGGCCAGAATGCCGATGGTCGTGTAGAGGCCGGCGGTTATGTCGCCGATAGATGCCCCAACCCGAGTTGGCTCGCCTCCAGGCTGTCCCGTCAGGCTCATCACGCCACCCATGGCTTGAACGATCACGTCATAGGCCGGCTTGTGGCGATAGGGCCCGGTCTGCCCGAAACCAGAGCAGGCGGCGTAGATCAAGCGATTGTTCAAATCGCGCAGCCTGGAATAGCCCAGCCCCAGGTTATCCATCGTCCCCGGCCGGAAATTCTCCACCAGGATATCTGCAAGCTCTACCAGGCGAAGGAAGATCTGGCGACCGGCCTCGCTCTTCAGGTCCAGGACAAGGCTCTCTTTATTCCGGTTCAAGCTGGCGAAGTATATGCTCTCTCCGTTCAAGAAAGGCCCATAGGCACGGGCATCATCACCCTGCCGGGGTGTTTCTATCTTGATGACCCTGGCGCCTAGGTCAGCTAGCTGCATCGTGCAGAACGGGCCTGCCAGCACCCTGGTTAGATCCAGAACGAGAATGCCCTCCAGAGCACTAAACAAGGTTAGCCTCTAACTCGATATAGTGTATCGGGACTCCGCGTTGGGCTGCCAGCTCCTTCAGCGCCCGTGCCTGATCCTCGGTTAGCTGGACCTGCGTCCGTACCATCGCTTCCTACCCCTTTGCGACATGCTTACACCTGCCTAACGTGATGATAACCCATGCATCCTTTGATTTCTACACGCGGCCGTGCACATGTGAACCTAAGAAGGGACCCGCCAATGAGAATGTCCCGCATTGGAGCTCCGGAGTTTCGCCGGCAACGGGGAGGGTTCGCTCCGGCAAACGTAGGGGCGGGTTTGAAACCCGCCCCTACAGAAAGATGCTAGGCTTGTCGATTTTTAGAATAGCATAGGCCCCGGAAGCGTAAAAAGTTCTTTACTGAAACTTTACTCGGATTTAACTCTCCAGGATACCCACGGATGAAAGAATATGCATCAAGCATGGGAAATGGGGACTATGGTAGACTCAGATCTTAGGGCCGCTGCCGGTCCATCTATCGCCAGTCCTCCTCTCTACCGGCAGGCGATACCGCGCAGGGAAGCGCTTTGGGAGAAGCTGCGTCAGGGCTTGCGCCACCGGCTGGTGATCGTTCAGGCAAGCACCGGCCACGGGAAGACCGCGTTTCTCGCTGATTTCGCTCGCCAGCAGAACGACACAAATGGAATCGCCACAGCATGGCTGACCGTGGACCGCGTTCACCAGGACCGTATCCACTTGCTTAGAGACCTCGCGCTGGTGTTGCAGGTCGTCCGTCCTGGGATTGGGAGTGTAACCCACGACGCACTCTGCAAGACCAAAGATATTCACAGGCGCTGGGACTACTTCCTTGAGCTTTTCTGCCGGGAAGCTCATGAAGCCGACGGACCTCCCGCCCTGGTTATCCTCGACCAGTACGAAAGAATAGTCCTGTCTCCCGGCGCGCGGGATATCGTCGACCACCTGGCCAGCGCGCTTTCTCCCGGTCTCACTCTCCTGCTTTCTACCAGGCAACCGCCGGGCCTGGCCTCTATCCCCAGGTTGAGGACTCAAGAGGGCATCTTTGTGCTGTCCGCCAGCGACTTCTGTTTCGCCCGCGAAGAGACGAGGGAGCTTCTTTCCCGGTGGCTGGGCTTCCCGCCAGCGGACGAAGTACTGGAAAGTGTATGGGCCAAGACAGGCGGCTGGCCCGCAGGGGTCCAGATGGCTGGTGCGTTTGCCGCTCGGCGGGGGGAAAAAGCCCTGCTCTCTTTCTCCGGTTCGCAGCCCGAGCTCTATGAACATCTTTGCCAGGAGGTCTTCGAACGTAGTCCTGGACCCATGCGCAGCTTTCTGACGGGCACGGCGCTGGTCGATGAGGTCAGCCCAGCCCTGGCTCAGGCGCTGGCCGGAGACGATTCGTCTCCAGACACCCAGGCAGTCCTTTGGGATGGAGACTACCCCGGCTTGGTCAGTGAAACCGAGACCGGCATCCTCTATCATCATAATCCTGTATTCCACAACTTCCTCCTAAAAAAGGTTGACGAGTCCCTCACTCGTCAGCAGTTGCTCGACCTTCGCGCCAAACTGGCCGAGGCTTACAAACGTTCCCACGAACCGGATGCGTCCCTTTATCACCTGCTGGAGGCGGCGGACTACCAAAGAGCTGCGGAGCTGGTGGCTTCCCTGGCTGAAGAAGCCATTTCGAGCAATTGCCTTGAGACCCTGGCGAGGTGGCTGGATGCCTTCCCAAGGGAAGAGCGGAATGCCCGGCCCTGGCTGCTGCTTTACGAGGGGGTCATCTGCCGGGTAAATCGCGACTGGGAAAAGGCGCTATCTCTGTACAATCTGGCCGCCGATGCCTTCAGGGGACTGGGAGAGCAGACTGGTCTGGCGCGAACGCTATGGTACGCCAGCCAGGTCCTGACCTACCGGCGTAACCAGCGGCTGGCAACGCTCTTTGCTTCCGAGGCCCTCACCTACCTGGACCCATCCGAGCTGAGGCCCCGCGCCTGGATTCTGCACAGCATGGGCAACTCTTATTTTGATCTGGGGCAGGCGGAAGAAGCACTTAGATGCCACGAGGAAGCGCTGGGACTCTTCGCCGCCCTTGGCGAGGAACGCGGCCAGTTGATGCAGAGCCAGGCCATGGCCTGGGCGCTCCACAGGCTAGGGCGCCTCAATGAAGCCCAGCAGCACTACGTGCGGGCTCTAGACCAGCAGGCTACGAGCGGCGATCTAAACATGCTCTGCTGGCTACAGGCGGGACTGGCGCATTTGCGCGCCATGCGCGGGGACTACTCGGATTCCATGGCGTCGCTGAACGAGGTCGTCGACATAGCTCGAGGGCACCATCTGCTTCCGGCCGAGGCCTTCGCCCTCTCAAACATGGTGGACATCCATCTTGACCTGGGCGAGTACGCAGAGGCAGAGACCTGCTACTGGCAAGCCGTCACAGCCTGTGAGGGGTTTGACGACGACGCACCCCAGATCGGCCTGCACCTGAAGCGCATAGAGCTGGAACGCCACAGGGGACAGCAATACTTTACTGCCCAGGCAGAGCCAGCGCCGGCAGGCCGGGGGGCTCGGGGGGTGTCCCCCCAAATGCTTCCTCCCCGTTCAGAGCCAGCGCCGGCAGGCCGGGGGTCTGGGGGAGTGTCCCCCCAAATGCTTCCTCCCCCGTCAGAGCCAGCGCCGGCAGGCCGGGGGGCTCGGGGGGTGTCCCCCCAAATACTTCCTCTCCGGTCAGAGCCAGCGCCGGCAGGCCGGGGGGCTCGGGGGGTGTCCCCCCAAATACTTCCTCTCCGGTCAGAGCCAGCTCTAAGCCTGGTAGATTGGATCGAGGCCTCCAATCTTGAGATAACCAAGATCGCTCACGACCTGCAGAAGTCCGCCACCTTCCTCGTGGAAAAGCGGTATGATGAAGCTGCTCAGCGCGCCTCCGAGGCCAGGAACCTGTCCAGCAAGATTGGGGCCAGGTATCACCATACCCAGGCCGGTTATCTGCTCGCCCGAATATGTCTTTTGCAGGGCAAGCCGCGAGCCAGCGCCCAACTGGTTGAAGAACTGCTGTCAGCGGTAGAAGCCGAGGGATATACGGGGTTCCTCCTCAGAGACCCGGAGGCCACCGGAGAGCTGCTGATAAACGCCTTCCGCCACTCACCAGCGAGAGAACAGATATCCTCGCTCCTGCTAAAGCTGGTGGGCATCAGGGAAGAAGTTGCGACACCGCTGCTTTGTGCGGAGTGCCCGCCGGGAACCGACAAAATTGTCGGGGTAAGAAACAGGCTCATGGCCCTTGGCCAAGACCTCGTTACCCAGGACCGGCCGGCTCCTCCCCGCCAGCGGGAAAGAAAGCCTGAGGCGCCAGACCACGAACTCCCCAACGGCAACGGCGAGCCGGGACAGTGCCCGCTGGATATACTCCTCCTCGGCGCTTTGAGGGTGCGCCGCCGGGAGCATTTGATAACTGACCGGGCGTGGCGGACCTGCAAGGCCAAGGAGCTCTTCGCGTATTTGCTAACATTCGAAGGTAGGACCGCTACTCGGGACCAGTTACTGGAAGTGCTCTGGCCCGAGCTGAGCATAGACGCCGCGGTAAGCAACTTCCATTTCACGCTGCACTCCCTGCGCCGGGCCCTGGAACCACACTTGCAGCCGGGCCTGCCCTCCAGCTACCTGGTCTTGTCAGGCCGGCACTACTCGCTCCAATTGCCCGGCCGGACCTGGATTGACATGCAAGAGTTCAAGACTTGCGTATCCGAAGGATTGAAGCAGGCCAGGGCGGCGCCGGCCGGTAGACCAGCAGCATTGCTGGAACGTGCGGTAGAGCTTTACCACGGAGACTTCCTAGCCGATCTATATGTGGATTGGGTCGAGCCGATGCGGCGCGAGCTCTTGGACGCATGCCAAGATGCCCTGCGCCACCTGGCATCCCTGGCTTATGCCTGCCGGGACTACGAACCGGCCATTCGCCATGCCAGGGCTATGCTGGTGAAAGACAGCTACGTGGAAGATGCTCATCGTTTGATCATGCGGGCTGCCTGTGAGACGGGCAACTCCACCCTGGCTCTGCGACAATATGAAGGGCTGCTCCGGCTGCTACACGACGAGTTGGATGCCCTCCCTGAGATAGCCACTCAGCAGCTCTACCGCCAGATCCGAGAGGGTACTTACCAGCGGACCTGATCGCACGCCACCTCGGTATGACCCCCAACACCCCCTTGCATCCTCGTGTATAATAGCGTCTAAGGTGCGGCGCAACAGTTGCCTTAAATGAACCAACCAAACTTCGCCACGGGGAGATAACCGGAGGTTGCCCGTAGACTTCAAATTCAAGGCATACTACGCTGCTGTATCCATCATGGGGATGATGACTCTCGCCATCTCAGCGCCCTCTTTGCCCTTCCAGGACTGGCGGGAGCTGCTCTTCTTTGCGCTACTGTGCGGTGTCGCCCAGAGTATGCCCATCGCTCTTTTCCGGTCCAGCTCGGTCTCCGTGTCCGCCGCCGTGACCATGGCGGGCATGGTCCTGTACGGCCCCATGGCGGCCATCTGGATCAACCTGGCGAGCAGCCTGGTGGCCGCCTTCAGGCCAAAGCCGAAACCCCTCCACAAGACCGTCTTCAATGCGAGCGTGCATGCACTGGCTGCGGCGGTCGCCGGAGCGGTCTACTTGGCGGTGGGAGGGACTATCCGCCTGGCAGACCCGCTCAGGTCCATCTTCCCTATCCTGCTCGCCGCCACCATCTATTTCCTGGTCCAGACCTTTCTAATCTCTGGAGTCATAGCCCTGCAGGAGCGCATCTCATTTCGGACGACCTGGGACACGAATTTCCGGTGGTCGGCCCTGAACTTCGTAGCCCTAGGCGTGATAAGTTTCGGCATGGCCAACGCAGGGGTGTCCATGGGGATCATGGGAATCATCATCTTCTCCATCCCCCTGGTCATGACCTGGTACTCACTTCAACTGTACATGGGCAAAAGCCATGCCATCCGCGCCCAGAACGAGGCTCTCAGAATAGCCAATGAGAAGCTGGAGGCCAGCTATCTGAGCACTATCCGGGCCTTGGCAGCCGCCATAGATGCTAAAGACCACTACACTCACGGCCATTCGGAGATGACCATGCGTTACTCGGTAGCCATTGCCAGAGAGATGGGGCTCGACGAGGAACAGGTTGCCACCGTCTACATTGCTGCGCTGCTTCACGATATAGGCAAGATAGGCATGCCCGATGGTGTCCTGAACAAGAGTTCCAGGCTTACGGACGCGGAGCGGAGAATCATGATGGAGCACCCTGTGGTGGGAGCGAAGCTTATTCTTCAAGTAGATGCGCTCAATTTCGCGGTGGAAGCAGTCCAACATCACCATGAGCGATACGATGGCAAGGGCTATCCCGCCGGCCTCGTAGGAGACCAAATCCCCCTGTGGTCGCAGATAATCGCCGTGGCCGATTCCTTCCAGGCCATGACGTCCAGCCGACCTTACCGGCCTACTTTGAGCATCGAACAAGGGCTTGAGGAGTTGCACTGCTGTGCCGGGACCCAGTTCTCTCCTAAAGCGGTCCTGGCCATGGACACAGTCATACGCAGCGGAAGATGGGCCGACGCAGTTGCTCCTCCCAGGCTCCCGCGGTTTTTCCAGGTGAGCGAAGATGATGTCAACCGCAACCCCCGGCCCTAGCGATGTGGTTTTTTTGCTAACAATTCGCTAATAGTTTCACTGTAAAATTAGGCCATCAAAGCCTTACAAGGGCTGCTCTAACCGGGGCCACCTGGCGCACCTTTCGGAAATATACGGCAAAGACCGGGCCTGGTCCTTTACTTTTGTAGATTCGGCCCTATAATCTTCTTAAGAGGGAAACCAGCATTTGCCAGTAGACTTTAAGTCCAGAGCGTACCTGGTTGCCGTGTCGGTGGCGGGGTTGATTGCCCTAGCCGCCTCGGCGCCCTCCGTTCCCTTCCAAGAATGGAGGGGCCTTCTCCTCTTTGCAGCCCTGTGCGGTGTCGCCCAACTCATGCCCATTTCCCTCTTCCGCTCCAGTTCGGTCTCAGTGTCTGCGGGCGTAATCTTCGCCGGCCTTATTCTCTATGGCCCCATGGCCGCCATCTGGATCAACCTGGGGAGCGCCGCGGTAGCTGCTTTCCGGCCCCGGCTGAAGCCCATTCACAAGATTATCTTCAACATTGGAAACCACGCCCTGGCCGCCGCTGCGGCGGGAGCAGTGTACGTAAGCCTTGGGGGAACATCAAGGCCGCAGCAGGTGTTCGCGGTTGTTTTGCCTATTCTCGTGGCCGCCGTCTGCTACTTCGTGGTACAGACCCTGATCATCTCGGGGATCATAGTCATGACGGAGCGTACTTCCTTCTGGAAGACCTGGGATACCAACTTCAGAAGATCGGCCCTGAACTTCGTGGCTCTGGCCATAATCAGCGTTAGCGTGGCTGCCGCAGAGATGTCCATTGGAACCATTGGCATCCTGGTGTTCTCGGTGCCTCTGGTCATGGCCTGGTTTGTTTTCCGATACATCCAGGACCAGGCCGTTGCCGATACCAAAACCGGCTCTCAGGTGAGCCAGTGAATATATATAGGCGGGCTTTCCCGCAAAGTTCCCAGCCCCGGCAGGCGCCGACGGCTCCGGGAACCAATTCTGCCTCGCCGCAGGACAGCGGCACTGAACCAGGGTGCCGCTCTCGGTCAAGGCAGGTTCAGGAGTAACAGGGGGATCAGTCATGAAACGAAAGATCGCGAACCTAACCGCAAGCTGCCTGCTGGCGGTGGCGCTACTACTGGCCATGATTCCGCCACTGCCTGTTGGCGCGACGCCGCCGGACAGGTCTGACAAGATAGAGCAAGTTCTGCTAGACAACGTCCGTGCCAACATGGGCGGCCGCTTCGACGTCATTGTCGCCATGGAGCGCGGCAAAGGCGGGGAGGCCAGGGGAGCGCTGGAAAAAGCCGGAGGGAAGCATGGCCGAGAGTTGCCCATCATCGGCGGATCCTCTGGGTCGTTGCCCGGCCAAGGTATCCTTGCCCTGGCCCAGAACCCGGACGTTGCCAGGGTCTACGAGGACTCCCAGTTGACGCCATTGGGTACGAACGTCACCACCGTGAGCACCCAGGCGGTGCGGGCACCCGAAACCTGGGCCCTTGGCTACACGGGCAAGGGAATCGGCGTCGCGGTCCTGGACAGCGGCGTAGCTGCCCATCCTGACCTGGTCTCGCCCACCAACCGGATTGTCGCCAGTATAGATGTAAACAGCGGCCCGGTGGCTCCCAGCGACATGGGAGGCCACGGCACCCACGTGGCCGGAATCATCGCCGGGAACGGGAGCGCCAGCGGTGGGGCCCGCCAGGGCATCGCCCCCGGTGCCAACATCATCTCGGTGAAGGTAACGACCGACACCGGCTTTGCCACCTATTCCTCTGTGATAGCTGGTGTCCAGTGGGTTCTGAAGAATAGGCGAACCTACAACATCCGGGTGATGAACCTCTCTCTAGGAGCGCCGGTTAAGGCATCCTACAAAGATGATCCCTTGGACTCAGCTCTGGAAGTGGCCTGGTTCTCAGGCATCGTCGTCACAGTGGCAGCCGGCAACGGCGGCCCCGGGGCTTCAACCATTACTGCCCCGGGCAACGATCCGTACGTTATCACAGTGGGCGCCTTCGACGATAATGGGACGAAACAGCATGCGGATGACCGGGTGCCTGATTTTTCCTCTCGCGGTCCAACCGCCATTGACAATCTGCCGAAGCCGGACCTCTCAGCTCCGGGCCGGCGTATCGTATCCTTAAGGGTGCAGGGTAGCTACCTGGACCAGCTATACCCGGACCGCGTCGTAGATAACCAGTATTTCCGCCTGACGGGGACCTCCATGGCCGCGCCGGTAGTGGCCGGGGTCGTAGCCCTCCTCTTGGAAAAGGACCCGAGGCTTTCGCCAAATCAGGTTAAGAATGTCCTCGCCCGCACTACCAAGGAGATCAAGTGTGACGCCAATGCCTGCGGCGCCGGGGCTGTAGACGCGCTGGATGCAGTGAAATACAAGGGCAGGGAGATTGGGAACAACGGGCTGCGGCCGGGCAACCTCTTTGCCAGCTCCGTCTATGCTGTAGTCAAGGGCGCGCCTCTGGTCTGGCGTGATCCCAAATACATGGGGAGGAATTGGGCCAACTACACCTGGGACACGCTGCCCTGGGACAACTACACCTGGGATAACTTCTCCTGGGAAAGCTGGGCCAACTATACGTGGGACAATTACACCTGGGACAACTACACGTGGGATAACTATACCTGGGACAACTATACGTGGGATAATTACACCTGGGACAACTACACGTGGGATAACTACACGTGGGACAATTACACCTGGGACTAATACTTCCTTGCGGAAATGCCCGTTACCTTCCCCGCCCGAGAACGTGGCCCAGGAGTCTCGCCTGGGCGCACAGGCCAGAGGCCTGTGCCACTTCGTTTTGATGCCATTGTAGCACGCCGATGGTGCAACTTAGCACTAGTGTTAGGCCTCACCCTCTAAGTCGTAGTGGTGATGCTATCATAGCCCGTCGCACCATCCGGATAGTTATCGCTACGCTGCCCGACTTGAAGTCTTCCGTTGCCGTCAGCCGCCCGGACTCGAAAGGTGTGCCTGCCGGCAACGCTCAGCCAGTCGTACCGCCACTGTACCCACGTTAGCGGGCCCAGAGGAGGTACACGTACCGCCGCTGCCTCCCACGGTCCATCGTCCACCTGTACTTCTACCTTCTGAATCCCGCGGTCTCCCGCCCAGGCGATACCACCGATGGGTATCCGGCCTCCCACAATGTTCCCCTTGGCTATTACATCCATGATGGAAAGAACCTGTGGCCGGGCCTCCTTACTCCATCCGCGCTCCACCCAATAGCCACGGCCGCTTCGGTCGATAGCCTCGATGCCAGTTATCCACTTGGGTTGCTTCATCCCGTAGCGGTTAGGGATAAGTATGCGAAGCGGAAAGCCGTGCTCGATGGGCAGGGTCTTCCCATTCATGCCATAGGCCAGCAGAGTGCGCTGATCTTTCAAATCATCCATAGTCACGCTCTCGTAAAACCCATCGGCTGCTTCAATAGACAACTCTTTGGCCTCTGAGCGCAGGCCCAGGTCCTTCAGCAGGTCCACCAGCCGCACGCCGGTCCAGTAGGCATTGCCGATCAGGTCTCCTCCGATCGGGTTAGAGATGCAGCTCAGCGTGACGGGTTGCATCACAGCCGGATAGGCCATGAGGTCGGATAGAGAGAGAGGACGCGGATTGTCAAAGAGGCCCCTGACCCTCAACCTCCAGGAGGTCTGACTGAGGGAAGGTGGGAACAGGTTGATATCGATGCGGTAGAAGTCTTCATTCCCCGTCACTTCGGGACGGGTACCTGGAGCAGGCTCGATCCTCTGGCCTTCAGCTTGTGGCGTCTGTCGCTGAGGAGTGGGTGGAGGTGCACCACCCGGCCGGCCTGGTTCTGCCTGCGATAGAGGTTGATTGGCCCCGGACTCGAGGCGTTGTTGCTGTAGTACCCAGCCCAATCCCCAGGACGCCAGAGCCATTGTCACCGAGCCACCGACTATCTTCACCAATAGATCCCGTCTGGAAGCCTGGTAGGCATCGTAGTCTGTTGGGCCCGCAGCTCTTCGAACCACGCGGCCAAGCCAATGGGCCAGCAATAGCCCCCAACCAACGATTGCCAGGGCCAGCCACGGAACGTCCAGCCAGGGGTTGACGAAAAAGCCACGGAAAACCTCGATGCCGACGATGAAAATGAAGAGCAGGGACCCCCCAGCGAAGCCGATCCACCCTGCTGGCCAGGTTCTGCGCGTCAGCACCAAGGCTATGACAGCCCCGAACAGAATGCTGACCGCTACCATTGTGCCGATGGCGATGACCTGCTCGAGCTGCTTGGCAACGTGGCTGATCTCCCCCAGATTCAACAGGAGAATAACCTTCACCATGCTATCAATGAGCACCGCCAACACGTTTCCCGGCATGGCGCGGGCAATCCAGTCGAAGAGGTCGAAGGGAACGAAGGGAACCAGGGCCAACTGACTTGCTAGAAACATCAGGGCCATAAGGGGGAGGCTAGTCACCGCTCCCAGGAAAGCCCCCCAGAGCCAAGGGGATATCCGCATAGTATTTGCTACCTCATCAACCAGTACAACAGTGTCAGCGAGAGCTTCTCGAGGTCCTCCCAACTTTCTTTGAGTATCTCCTCATCTCCCTGTATCTCGCCAAATTCCGGCCTGACGGTTTCCCAGGATGTAATGGTACCCTGGCCGGCGGGCACTCTTGATCGTACAGCTTCGCCGGGATCAACAGGGTTCCTCCTCACCGCGGCATACGCTCGACCCCCCAGTTGGCCGTACTCTTTGATTGTGTCCAACCAGGCACGAAGGTTCTCAGGCTTGGCGGTAGTGGGCAACACGGTGGCGCAGGTCATGATGAAGCCCGGCTCGTCTTCGAAGAGCTTCAGAACGGATCTGGTATGCTCTTTAACCTCCTGCGGAGTTCCCCGGGTCAAAAGGATTGGAGGCATTCCGCCAGCAATACATAACTTTCCCCCAAGGGCTTTCTTGGCTTTGGCCAGGTCAGTAGTCTCGAAGTGCGCCACCACCTTTCCTTTCGGCAGGTCTTGCAAGCACTCCAGATGCTGTTCCTGGTTGTCCTCAAAAAGCGTCCATACCTTGAACCCACGTCCTGTAATCTGGTCGATTATCTTCTTGTACGTTGGCCAGTACACCTTCTGATAGTCCTTTGGCGAAATGAACGGGCTCATGTGTTGAGGATTGAAGACCAGAGGATAGTCCCCAGTCGCAGGCAGCGCGGCCAGACTGGCGCCTACTACAAACGGCACCATAGCTTCACAGGCGGCCTTCACAGCCTCAGGCCTCTCCTTTATGTCAAGCATGCCCTGGTGGAACCCTCGGATCTTGTCTGCCAGCCAATCTATGGGCACGTAGACCGATTGCCACTGAAACAGCGGCGCGATCCCGTATTCGCTACTCCAGAGAGAAGCGGAGCTGCGCCCTTTTGCCATAAACTGGGCAAAAAAGATCGCAGCTTTAGTCCAGGCTATTGTTCGCAGGTAAGGGTCTTCGGACCCTATCTTGGAGCACAAGCGCGGCAAGAGCTTCTCCGCATGAAACTTAGCGGGATTGTCGATAAGCTCCGGGTATTCCTCGGCGCTCATCAGGGTCACGTCCGGGTGCTGGAACTCAGCATGCCGTGGAAGGTCGCGTCCCGGCACGTTGTACCGTCTGGAGCCAGTCCCATCCAGGAGCGGCCCAATCGATTGCATCAATGGATTGAACGCATCCCAGAGGTCCCATTCGGCAAAAGCCTTCTTATAACACTCCGCGGCAACATCCATGCTATAGAAGGCCTCTTGCATGGTGTACTGCCCCGAATAGCGTACTGGCCAGAAGTCAGCCATGGTGGCCAACGGGACCCTATCATGAGGCTCTAAGTTGACCGCGGCCCTTATTCTGGCAACCTTTTCTTCTACCAGCCGCTGGTTGTCGTTCATTTGCGCGCCCCCCCAACCAACGCTCTGCACTTGGTCACGGCCTCGGTTGCACTGTCCCCATAGGTATCGGCCCCTATTGCAATGGCTAACTGAGGGGAGAGGGGAATCCCTCCGACGATTATCTTGACTTCACCCCGCAGGCCCTCCTTAGAGATCTCTCCAATAATATCTTCCATGGAATCAACGGTACTGGTGAGGAGGCAGCTCAGGGCTATAATATCCGGTTTTTGCTCTTTGATGCAGGTGCAGATGGCGTTGGCCGGTACGTCGACGCCCAAGTCGACCACCTCGAATCCAGCGGCATCGAGCATTGACGCCACCAAATTCTTTCCGATCTCGTGGATGTCGTCCTTAACGGTGGCAATGGCAACCTTTCCTGCCTTTTGGCCGCCCTTTGCAACTTTTCTCAATTCAGGCCCGAGAACAGCCATGATGTTCTTGAATATGCTGGCCGCGAATACCAGGTCTGCGATGAAATACTCGCGTGTTTCGAACTTCTTGCCTATCTCATCCAGGCCCTGCCTGCTCTGCAGCAGGATAGCCTCAGGGTCATCACCGCGGGCGATCCTGGCTTTCACCTCTTCCAGTGCCCCCTCGGCGTCAAGGTCCGAAATCCTTGTTACGAGCGAAGTATTGGTATCCACTATTCCGACCTCCTCCAAATAACGATGATTCCGAGGTAAGAAGATATGATCTTCGCAGGCCAGGATGCACTGCAACACAGGTGGCGAAAAACAGCTACCTTGGCCGGTTGTTGCTCCAAATCAGCCCCTTTAGTAGGCTTCGCTACTGTAGACCATGGCTTGGTCATGCCCCAAACATAGTGACAATCATGCTCGGTTGTGCTATGCACTCTGGCCTCAGCCCCTTCAGTGAGCACTGCTAATGTAGCCCATGGCTTTAGCCTAGTACTCTGTAACATAGGTTTTGACTAACGTCATTGCGAGGCCGGGGGATAGCGACCACCGGCGCTGGTAACCCGCAGGCCGAAGCAATCTCCTAGTAGCGCGCCGAG
>Ga0082335_1005511_pt1 | contig 17397 bp, 21 predicted proteins | sample Subgrocontami58m_FD_72375 | JGI IMG/M metagenome (GOLD analysis project Ga0082335, IMG submission 72375) | Subsurface groundwater microbial communities from S. Glens Falls, New York, USA - GMW37 contaminated, 5.8 m (SPADES assembly) (version 2) ... | reverse complement strand
GCGACTCCGGCTTGGCGCGCCCAGATCCCCGCCTGGTTTTCGGCTTCGGCGGCAAGTCCGCTGAACAGCGCGGCGCGCGGCGTCCCGGACTCGACTTCGGCCATGACGCGGTAGAGGTAAGACGAACGCTTTTCCTCGTGCAAGCCTTCCTGGGAATGTTCGTTATCGGACATCAATCCGCATCTCCCGCTTTGAGGACCTGGCGCACGGCTTCGGCCGAAAATCCGCGCCCGGCGAGAAAGCGCATCTGCCGGCCGCGCTCGGCGGCGCTTTGCGGCAGCACGCCGAATTTCCTCCGCCAGGCCGCGCGACAGTTCTCCAGCTCCTGCGCGAGCGAGCGCTCCAGCGTCTGTTCGACAACCTCAGCCGATACGCCGCGGCGCCTGAGGTCGTGCTCTATTTTGCGGCTGCCGAATTTGCGCGCCAGCGTATGCGCGCGGGACTCGGCGAAGCGCGCCTCCGACAGCCAGCCGCGCGCGGCGAGCGCGTCGAGCAGTTGTTCGATCTGCTCGGGAGATTCGGAATGGGGGGAAAGTTTGCGCAGCATTTCGGCGCGAGTATGCTCCCGCCGCGCAAGCATGGCCAGCGCCCGCCCGCGCAGCGAGATTTCCCTTTTCACCATGGGTACTGCGCCCGGGCATTACCCCGCTACGACACTCAGAGCGGCGGCCGGCTTGGCGCCCGGATTGTTCACGCCGACCGCCTCGCGCACGCGCGCTTCGATTTCGATGGCAAGCTCGGGATGCTCCTTGAGGTAATCGCGCGCGTTATCCTTTCCCTGGCCGATTTTGTCCTTGTTGTAAGCGTACCAAGCGCCGGATTTCTCGACGATGCCGTGCTTCACGCCCAGCTCGATGATTTCGCCCTCGCGCGAAATGCCCTCGCCATAGAGAATATCGAACAGGGCCTCGCGGAACGGAGGCGCCATCTTGTTCTTCACCACTTTCACCCGCGTTTCGTTGCCGATCACTTCCTCGTTTTTCTTGATCGAGCCGATGCGGCGGATGTCCAGGCGCACCGAGGCGTAGAACTTGAGCGCGTTGCCGCCGGTGGTGGTCTCCGGGCTGCCGAACATGACGCCGATTTTCATGCGGATCTGGTTGATGAAGATCACCAGCGTGTTGGTGCGCTTGATGTTGGAGGTGAGTTTGCGCAGCGCCTGGCTCATCAGGCGCGCCTGCAGGCCCATTTGCGGCTCGCCCATCTCGCCCTCGATCTCCGCCTTGGGCGTGAGCGCGGCCACCGAGTCGATGACCACCACGTCGACCGATCCCGAGCGCACCAGCATGTCGGCGATCTCCAGCGCCTGCTCGCCGGTGTCGGGCTGCGAGATAAGCAGGTCCTCGACTTTCACGCCCAGCTTCTGCGCGTACTGCGGGTCGAGCGCGTTCTCGGCGTCGATGAAAGCGGCGGTGCCGCCGAGTTTCTGCATCTCGGCGATCACCTGCAGGGTGAGCGTCGTCTTGCCGGAGGATTCCGGCCCGTAAATTTCGACCACGCGGCCGCGCGGCAGCCCGCCCACGCCCAGCGCGATATCCAGGCCGAGCGAGCCGGTGGAGACCACCTGCACGTCATCCTGTATCGCGGCGGAATCCATACGCATGATGGAACCTTTGCCGAACTGCTTTTCGATCTGCGCCAGCGCGGCTGCGAGGGCTTTTGTCTTGTTGTCATCCATTAAAATCTCCTTCGGTTTCGGTGGCAATTAGTGCATCAACGGACGCCATGCTTCCGGCGTTGACCTGTATTTTTATACAGTTTTTGATTTTATGCAACCCCCTAAGAAAAACAAGGGCTTGAGAAGCCCATAAACGAAAGTACTACAAGGTACGACCGGCGCGGATTACCCCCACGCCCAAGCCTTCGATGGCGAATTCCTCGCGCCTCGGGTCGACAATAATTGGCTCGAACTCGGGGTTCTCTGGAAGAAGTTCGATGATCGCGCCGCGGCGGCGCAGCCGCTTCACCGTGACCTCATCGTTCACGCGCGCGACCACGACCTGCCCGGCGCGGGCTTCGCTGGTCTTGTGCACGGCGAGCAGGTCGCCATCGTGAATGCCGGCATCGCGCATGCTCATGCCGCGCACCTTGAGCAAGTAGTCGGCGCGCGGTTTGAACAGCGCCGGATCGATCTGGTAATGCGCCTGGACGTGCTCTTCGGCGAGGATGGGCGAGCCGGCCGCGACGCGGCCGATGAGCGGAATGCCGCCGCCGTCCTTCAGGCGAATGCCGCGCGCTAAGCCCTTGACCATTTCGATCGCGCCCTTGCGCTCGAGCGTGCGCAGGTGCTCCTCGGCGGCGTTATGCGAGCTGTAATCCATGGCTTCGGCGATCTCGGCGCGCGTGGGCGGGAGGCCGGTGGATTCGATGGCCTGGCGAATCAACGTCAGGATTTCCTGTTGCTTGACGGTAAGCGCTTCCATGGGCGGGCCCCGTATTTGACCGGATGCTGTATTTTCATACAGTTTTCACCGTTTGGCAAGCACACCGGGCCTACAATGCCCGGTATCGGCCGCAAAATTTCCAGGCATCTCATTAAATCACCATGAAATCCTAATATGTTATATTGGTATTTCATGGTGATTAGTGCTAACATTCAGCCATGTTGAATCGCGCGAACCTTGAACTCTCCGTTAGAACAGCCCTGGGCCGCTCCCGCGCCGTCGTGCTCAGTGGGCCACGCCAGTCTGGCAAGAGCACGATCGCCCAAATTTTTCTCGGCCGGAACTCCCCCAACTATTTTGATCTTGAGAACCCGCTGCACGAGCAGCGACTGGCCGAGCCGCAGGACACGCTGTCGCAACTGAAGGGCCTGGTAGTCATCGACGAAGTGCAGCGCAGGCCGGGCCTGTTCCCGTTGCTGCGGGTGCTGATTGACCGCTCCGATGCGCCGGGGCAGTACCTGCTACTGGGCAGCGCCTCACCGGCGCTGCTGCGCCAGGCGGGGGAGTCTTTGCTGGGTCGGGTGGAAACGCTGGAAGTCAGTGGCTTCAACCTGCAGGAAGTTAGCTGCGCAGCCGGACAATACAGCAACGACGCAGCAACGCGCCTATGGTTGCGTGGCGGCTTTCCACGCGCCTATCTCGCCGACTCTGACGAAGACAGCATGGCGTGGCGGAGCAACGCCATTGCCAGCCATATCGAGGTGGACTTGCCGCAGTTTGGCGTCAATGTCGCGCCCCCTGCCATGCTGCGGTTCTGGCGCATGCTGGCGCACTATCACGGGCAGATTTGGACGGCATCGCACCCGGCCCGGTCGCTGGGCGTGTCCGAGCCCACCGTGCGGCGTTATCTGGACACATTGACGCAGACACTCATGGTTCGCCAGCTCCAACCCTGGCATGAGAACCTGGGCAAGCGGCAAGTGAAGTCCCCAAAAATATACTTTCGCGACACCGGGCTGCTGCACGCGCTGATGGGCGTGAGTACGCTGCCTGAATTGCTCGCGCATCCGCGTTGCGGCGCCAGTTGGGAAGGTTTTGCGCTGGAGCAAGTGCTGCGGCTGGCCAAGCCCGACGAGGCCTACTTCTGGGCCACGCATCAGGGTGCCGAACTGGACCTGTTGATGCTCAGAGGCCGGCAGTGCGTAGGCGTGGAATTCAAGCGCGCCGACGCCCCCAAAGTCACCCCCTCCATGCGCATTGCCATGCACGACCTGAAACTCGACGCACTGTACATCGTGTATCCCGGCGCGCACCGTTTCAGTCTCGCCGATCGCGTGGAGGCGGTGCCTTTGTGGTCACTCATGCCTGGAGGGTAATCGAGCCCAGTGAGATCACCGATCCCGTCGGACCGTTCTTGGCAAAGGAAAGCGGATCGCAAGGCGCGCGATAAGCGGCAGGATTAAATTTCCTGGTGGCGGCCGGCAGACGCGAGTCTTGGAAGGACTGGGCTAGACAAGCGGACGTTGATTGGCTAAGCTTGGCTAGATAATTTGTCTGGGAGTCGGTCATGCAGGTAAACATGCTTGAAGCCAAGAATGCCTTGTCGCGCTTGGTCGCGGCAGCCGAACGCGGCGAGGATGTGATCCTCGCCCGCGATGGAAAACCGGTGGCGAAGATCGTCCGCTACCAGTCGCCGAAGGTGAAGCCGCCGGGTGCATGGAAAGGCAAGGTAAAAGTCTCGCCAGATTGCGATTGTCCCGAAACCAACGCCGAGATCGCCGCGTTGTTTGAAGAATCGGCAATGCGGGATCTTTGAGCGTGTTGCTGCTGGATACCAACATCGTCTATCGATGGTTGATGGCGCTTCCCATCCCCGGCCCGGTGATTCAACGTATCCGCAGCGAGGGCGCGATGGTCAGCATTCTTTCGTCATGGGAGATGCTGATCAAGCACGACGTCGGCAAGCTCGACCTTCCGACGCTTGACGTCGCCGGCGATATCGCGGCCCAGGGATTTGACTTGCTGGCGATCAAGCCGGAGCACTTGCTGGCGTTGACCGAGTTGCCCAAGCTTCACCGCGATCCATTCGACCGCCTGCTACTGGCGCAGGCCAAGGCCGAGGGCGCGACGATAGTGACCACCGACCGGATTTTTGGCGAGTATTTGTCCAATGCATGGGTGGTGTGACGGGGTCACGAAGTAATGTGAGCCTGCTGGTTGCTGAATTCGAGCATGGTGGCGCATGGAGCTGGTCGAACAGAGAGTCGCGCGCCGCGCGGACGTGAATAAGTGTGCCAATCCATGCCGATGTGAACTATGATAAAGTAGTGCAGATAACTACCTTTGGAATGAGCCATGAAATCGATCAGCGCTGCCGAAGCGAACCGGCATTTCTCATCGCTGTTGCGCGAAGTGTCTCGCGGCGCACAGATCACCGTGACGTCGCGCGGCAAGCCCGTCGCGACAATCTCCGCGGCCGATCAGGTCGAGCGGCGTGAGCGCGTGGCAGCCAGGCGTGCCCTGCTGTCGCGGCTGCGCGCGACTCCCGCGACGGGGACGAGGAACTGGTCCCGTGATGAGCTCTATGAGTGAGTAACGTGGTACGCGTTGCGCTCGACACCAATGTCATGGCCTACGCCGAAGGGGTGGGTGACGCGAAACGCTGCAGGGCCGCGCGCAATCTTGTCGCGCGCCTGCCTGGACATCTGGTCGTTGTCCCTGCCCAGACACTCGGGGAGCTTCACCGGGTGCTCGTCGGCAAGGCGGGCAATGCGCCGGCAGAAGCGCGAGCCGCCATTCTGAGTTGGGCCGACGCGTTCGATGTCGCCGACTCCACGCTCGAAGCACTGCGCGCGGCGCTTGATCTCGCGGCGGATCACCAGACCCCGATTTGGGACGCGCTGATCCTTTCCGTGGCCGCCGATCAAAAGTGCCGCCTGCTCCTCAGCGAGGATTTCCAGCACGGATTTACCTGGAGAGGCGTGACGGTGCTCAATCCGTTCCAGACGCCGCAGCATGCGTTGCTGGTTGCGGTGCTCCAGTAAACGAGGCATACCCGCCTTGTAGCGGTAGAGTTTCAACCCATTGCCAGATTCGTCATCTTGACCGCGCCACTCGGCAACGTACCCATTGACACGATCTCAAATAATGTACGTCATAATGAGCGCATATGTGCAGGAGGCTCCATGCTGGAAGCTACGTTTACCGAGTTGCGCAAACACGCCAAGGACTATTTTGATGCCGTCGAAGGTGGAGATACGGTTCGCATCTTCCGCAACGGCAAGCCCATTGCCGAAATCGTGCCTATCCGTTCCGGGGTTGCATCGTGGAAAAGACAAGCCACACCACTGACGGTTAAAGGCTTGTCATTGAGCCGAGAGATACTGAGCGATCGGGATAAGTCGGCGTGAAGGTGTTTCTGGATACCTCGGCTTTTGCGAAGCGTTATGTTGCCGAGCACGGATCGGACGAGGTTATGGCGTTGTGCCAACAGGCAGATAGCCTCGTCGTTAGTGTCATTTGCCTACCGGAACTGATTTCCACGCTATCCCGCCTCGTACGGGAATAGAAACTCGCCAAAGCGGATTACCGAAGGCTGAAGCGTGACGCGATGTCGGACCTGGCAGATGTCGACATCTGCCAGATCACATCGGGCATTATGGTCTCGGCTATTTCGCTGCTGGAGTCGCACCCACTTCGGGCAATGGATGCTCTTCATGTGGCATGTACGCTCGCCGTCGAGCCGGATATCTTCGTTGCGGCCGACCATAGCCAACTTTCGGCAGCACGAAAAACCGGACTCAAGATCGTCGACGTGTCGTGAGCGGCCACCACAACTGACACGCGCCAGCCGGCCATCTGCGAACACCCAGTCACTACGCCGCCGGTTGCGAAGCGGATCAGGAAGAACGCTATTTCCCACGTTACAGGTGCACGATGGACCTTGGCGCAGCGCTGAGCAATGCGCGGTGACGGCATGCCATACCCCAGTGGTGCCTATATCGTGTGAGTGTGCAGGTGCCCATCCCGTTCACCCTGGTTGAGGAAACGATGGCTTGAGCGTAACCTGACCGTGCTAGACCCTGCATTTGGGGTCTTATACTGCCCCCTTTGGGGAGGCGACTTCTTGTTCGCCGTGGTCCGGCGCTTGGAGTAAAATCCACCCGACTCTTCGAGAGGTAGGGGCATGAAGCATTCGTCGGTTGTGCACTGCGATCCTGATATCCTGGGTGGCACCCCGGTGTTCGTTGGAACGCGCGTTCCTGTTCAGGCGCTGATTGACTATATCGAGGGCGGCCACTCCCTTGAAACGTTCCTTGATGACTTCCCAACCGTGAGCCGGGACATCGCGGTGGCTGCTCTCGAGCAGGCGAAAGTGCATTTACTCGCCGATGCGCGTGCTGCTTGACGAATGTTTCCCCCGAGCCTTACGCGTGGAGCTTCCTGGCCACGAAATCGCGACGGTCGCTGAAGCTGGGTGGGCCGGCGTTAAAATGGCGCGCTCTTGCAACTTGCGGCAACGCGGTTTGAAGTTCTCTTGACCGTTGATCGCAATCTAGAGTATCAGCAGAACTTTTCCAGTCTTACGATCGCCGTCATCGTAGTTGACTCCCCAAGCAACGATGTTGAGGTACTTCGGCCATTGATGCCCAAGGTCCTCGAAGCCTTACCCAAGGCCAAGCCTGGAGTCGTGACGCATGTTCACGGCTAACCGCGCAATGCACACCGACGCGCGCAAAAGCGGCGCGCGCGGGTGATTGCGGACGTTGAGGCTGTAGTAAAACTCCCGCATCGCGTTTGGCGCGAATATCTGTTCTGGGTCGCAGGCGGCCATTCAGAGGGCAAACCGAAGGCGTCAAAGAACTCTCATGACTGTCTGGCGGGACTTCCTCCCCTGCCTGGTATGGGTAGAGTCTCAACGCATTGCGCAGATTCGTCCTCTTGTCCGCGTACCATATACGCCCGTCAGCCAGATTCGACGCGAGCAAGAGACGTCTTTGCTCAAGGCCAATTGAGTGGGCTCAAACCGCATGCGACAAGACTTTCCGATCCGTTACATTGAACCGGTATTTCGCCCGCCGAGCGAAGCGCAGTCGCTGATCCTGCCGCTGACCGACGGCTGTTCCTGGAATCGCTGCGCGTTCTGCGAAATGTACACGGCGCCGCAGAAACGCTTTCGCGCCCGGGAAGAGAGCGAAGTGCTCGCAAGCATCGACCGCTGCGCGGACGAATTCGGCGAGCAGGTGCGCCGCGTGTTCCTCGCCGACGGCGATGCGCTGGTGCTGTCGACACGCCGGCTGCTGAATATCCTCGCAGCCATCCGCATCCGCCTGCCCTCGGTGCACCGCATCTCGAGCTATTGCCTGCCGCGCAACCTGCGCAAGAAATCTGTGGCCGAACTGACGGAGCTAGCCCAAGCGGGGCTTGCGCTCGTCTATGTCGGCGCGGAATCCGGCGACGACGAGGTGCTGGCGAAAGTGAACAAGGGCGAGACTTACGCATCGACCCTGGACGCGCTGCAACGCCTGGGAGAAGCCGGCATCCGCCGCTCGGTGATGATTCTGAACGGCCTGGGCGGCCAGGCGCTCTCAGCGCAGCATGCCGAGAACTCGGCCAAGCTCCTCAACGCCGCACAGCCGGAATTCGCGGCCACGCTGGTGATGAATTTTCCAACAGGAGAGCAACGTTTCCGCGCCGGCTTTCCCGAGTGGGAGGCCTTGCCGTTGCCGGGCCTGATCAGGGAAATGGAGCAATTCCTGTCGCAGCTCGCACTGACCCAGACTGTTTTTCGCAGCGACCATGCGTCGAACCGGCTGGTGCTGAAAGGCACGCTCAGCGCGGACAAGGCCCGCCTGCTTGCAAAAATCCGCCTCGCCCTGAAGCAGCCGGACGCCGCCCAACTCCGACCGGAGTGGGCGACAGGACTTTAGTACCCCAGGTCACCCGACCCGCCGAATCCCCACGCGCACCAGATCGGCCGAGGATCCGGTCGCATCGGTGAGCGCCATCGACATCGCCAGCAGGGGATTCATGCTCGGAGACTTCATGTCCTTCGCATACGGCGTCGCCCAATGGCCGAACTGCCCGATCATGAGCAGCGTGTCGGGGCGTATCCCCTGGCGCAGTGCTGCCGGACCGCGGGTCTTGCCCACATAGGAGTGCACTTCGACCGTGTCGCCGTCTTCGATGCCGAGCTCCTCGGCCCGTCCGGCGTTGATGACCACGCTGCGGTGCCCCTTGAGGTTGCCGGCCACCTCGTCCATCAACTGGATGCCGGCGTTGGAGCCCCAGGCGTACTGCATGCTGCGCGCGGTGATCAGCCAGAACGGGTAGTCCTCGAGCTTGCACCCCTGCGCCAGCGTTTCCTTTTCCCAAATGCCGGGGAAATCCTTGTACGGGGGCAGCGCCTGATATTCAGTGAGCTGGGTGTTCCACCAGGTGATGCCCTGCTCGTGCAGGCGGTTCCCCAACTGCGCGCCCACTCGCAGCAGTCTTTCCTGATACGGCATCTCGAAGCGGATGCCCTGCTTGCGCAGTTCGGGAAACAGGTACCAGGTCAGGCGCGATATCGGCCGGGTGCGGTAGCCATGCTCGCGGTACCAGGCGAGCCCTTCGCTCGATTCACCGTTGGTGAGCTCGGCGCTCGCCGCGCGGCACATCCGGTCCCAGATTTCTTCCGCGGAGTGCTTCACCTGCGGGTCGAGCCCGAAATCGAATTCCTTGCTCTTGAGCGCCACGCACGCGGCGCCGCGGTTGATCGAATCGTTGTACTTCGCGAGCAGTCCGGTGCGCGCGGCGAGTTCCGTCGCAATGTCGCTGAAGTCGCGCGTGTCGCCGCGCGGCTTGACCGCCGGCTGGCGCAACGCAAAGCCCTCGTGGTCCCAGAATGACTCGATGAACTTGGTGCCGCCGATGCGTATGAGCTGCGTGCTCTCCAGATCCGTGCACTCGGGCAGCAGGATGTCGGCCATCCAGTTGGTTTCGTCCGGGGTGTAGGCGAATCCGACCACAAACGGGAACTCGGCGATGCGTTTTATCACCTCGGACGTGTCCCAGAACGAGATCGACGGATTGGTGCGGTAGACGAACCACACGGCGGGCACCGTGACCGGCTTCCAGTGGTCGGGGGACTGCTTGCGGAACATCCAGGCGAAATGCGTCGGCCCCAGCGCCTGACTCCAGGGCGAGTTCGCCGAAAGCGGCACCAGCGTGGCGTGAGCGTTGCGCACCCTGGCGCTCGCCTGCCAGTGCTCCGCGTCGGTCGGGTTCATCGGGTAATCCATGAATCCGTCCGGCCCCGTCTTGACGCTCGCCTGGCGCGAGGTCGCCGGACGGTTCAGGCGCACCGTGGTGCCGAGCGTGCCGCCGGGCACCTCGAGCGCCCCGAGCAGGCACGGGATGAGGGTGCGCGCCCAGACGCATTCGTAGCCGCCCCAGCCATTGTTGACCGTCCGGCCGAGCGAGATCGACACCGGCCGGAACGGCAGCACCTCACCGTCGATCTCGATGGTTTCGCCGACGCAAGCGGCATCGAGGTACTCCGCGGTGATGCGCCGTATGGTTCCCGGCGCAATGTCGCACACCTTCTCCGCCCACTCGGGAGTGTAGGAGAGCATGTGCTCGATGAGCTTGCCGAAGCCGGTCTGCGCTTCTACGCCCCGGTGCATCCATTGCTCGTCGTCGGCACCGATTTCCAGCGCATCCAGTTTGAACCTTCCTTCCAGCGCCGGATCGACATCGGCATGGTCGAACGGCACCGCGCCACGGCTCTTCAGATCCCACATCAGGGGCTTCTTCGTCTGCGGGTCGCGCAGGAAATAGCCGTGGGGCCCGATGAGGTAGGGCGAACCGGTATGCGCCTTGATGAAGGGGAGGTCCAGGCGCTCGCGCGGATATTCGTGCAGCATCAGGTGGATCATCGCGAACAGGAACGCCGCGTCGGTCTTCGGCTTGATCGGAATCCACTCCGCCGAGCAGGCGCCAGTCACCGAAATGTGCGGCTCTACCTGCACTCGCTTCATGCCGCTCACGCGCGCATTCGCATGACGCCAGGCGCCGATCACGCCGCCCGAAACCTCGGTGTTGGCGCCGAAGGACAGCACGTAGCGCGTGCTCGGCGTATCCGGACAGGCGGTGAAAGCGCGGTGCCACAGTTCCCCGTACAAATGCTCGGAATGCGTGCAATTGACCCCCTGGCCGCTGCCGAAGGAGAAGTCCACCGGTCCCCAGGCGGCGAGGAATGCGGGGAAGGTACCCATGTAATAGGTGGGAATGCCGCCACCACCGAAGCTCGCCGCAAGACGCGGGTAGCCCTCCTCGTCGAGCAGTCCTTTAGCCCGCGCTTCGTTCAGTTTCGATGCGACCATGTCCAGCGCCTCGTCCCAGTTGATCGGCACGAACTTCGGATCGTGGTCGCGCCCCTTCTTCGGATTGGTGCGCTTCATCGGCTGCAGCACCCGGTTCGGGTTGTAGGTCTTTTGCACCAGGCCATAGGCCTTGACACAGCATTTGCCGCCGCCCGGATGCACTTCCGCGGCGCCAAAATTCGGCTCGATCTCGGTCGCGACTCCGTCCTCGACCTTGACCGTCAGCAGGTCAGGGCCCGCCACGCACTGGTAGCAGTACTCGGCGACTTTGCGTACGGATCGTGTCATGGAAATCTCCTCCGGTCGTCGTCACTGCCAGCGCATGCAGCATGGGGAACGCTGCGACGATGGTTAGCCGCGCGGACCTATTCTAGCGGAAGTCGGGAGTTCACTTCACGCCAACTGCTCGCGCAACGAATCGACGAGTGTTCCCCTGATCAGGGAGTAAAAGCCGCCAGCCGCACCGGTATGCGGCGCGAGCCGAACGCCTTGTCGAAGTGCTGGTAGCGACCGGCGACGGCGCCGCCGCACGCGAGGCAGCGGCCATCGTCGCCGACGCGATAATTGAGGATGTTGTACCAGTCGCGCACGATCAACTCGTTGCCGCAGTGCGGGCAGAAGGTGGTGCCACCTTCCGTGTCGTGCACGTTGCCGGTGTAGACGTAATGCAGCCCGTGTCCGAGCGCAATCGCGCGTGCCCGCGTAAGCGTGGCCGCGGGGGTGGCCGGTACATCGGTCATTTTCCAGTCCGGATGGAAGGCGGAGAAATGCAGCGGCACATCCGGGCCGAGCTCCTGCGCGATCCAGGCGCACATCGCCTCGAGTTCGGCATCGCCGTCGTTCTTGCCCGGAATCAGCAGCGTGGTGATCTCGAACCACACCCCGGTCTCGTGCTTCAGATATTTCAGCGTATCCAGCACCGGCGCAAGGTGGGCGCCGGTCAGCTTGAGGTAGAACTCGTCGGTGAAGGCTTTGAGATCGACGTTGGCCGCGTCCATCTTGGCGTAGAACTCGCTCCGCGGCTTGGCGTGGATATAGCCCGCGGTTACCGCCACCGTGTGCACGCCCACGGCGTGGCAGGCGTCGGCTACGTCCATGGCGTACTCGGCGAAAATCACCGGATCGTTGTAGGTGAAGGCCACGCTGTTGCAGCCCAGCCGTTGCGCCGCCTGCGCGATCACTTCCGGGCTGGCCGCGTCGGCGAGGCTGTCCATGTCGCGCGACTTGGAGATGTCCCAGTTCTGGCAGAACTTGCAGGCGAGGTTGCAGCCGGCGGTGCCGAAAGAGAGCACGCTGGTCCCCGGATAGAACTGGTTCAGCGGCTTTTTCTCGATCGGATCGACGCAAAAGCCGGACGAGCGCCCGTAGGTGGTGAGCAGCATCTGCTCGCCCTCGCGCATGCGCACGAAGCACAGGCCACGCTGGCCCTGGTGCAGGCGGCAGTCGCGCGGGCACAGGTCGCACTGCATCCTGCCGTCCTCCAGCATGTGCCACCAACGCGCGGGGTATTGGCTTTCGGCGACGCTCATCCCGCCGCCTCCGTAGCGTCGTTGTGGTTCACGCCGAGCCACTGTCGGCGTCCGGCGGCAATCGCGGCCGGTCGCATCCCCACGAAGTGGGGCCCCTGCTCCCTGCTCATGCCGCCTCCTCCTTCCATTTCAGCACGCGGTAGCGCTGGATGCGGCATTTCGCCGTGCTCGTCCCCGGCGACAGCCCGGCTTTGCGCTTGAGTTCGGCGACGAACTGCTCGGGATCGGGCAGGTTATCCCAGACCTGCGGCAGGAAAGTGCCGCGCGCCTCGCCGCATTCCAGGATCAGGCCGTCTTCGCCCGGCCGCAACTGCGCGATCAGGTCGGCGTGATCGGCAAAAGCGAGCAGCTTCGGCGTGGACAAGAGCGATACCTCGATGCGCGTACTGGCGAGTTCTTCGCGGGTGAGCGGGGGGAAGCGCGGGTCGGACAGCGCCGCGGCGCGGGCGTTTTGGCGCACGTCCTCCCCCAACGGCCGGTGCGCTTCCAGGCTACCGATGCAGCCGCGCAGCCTGCCGTCTTGAGTCAGCGTCACGAAACTCGCGCGTGCCGGCTTGAGCCAGGATTCGTCGGGCAGGAGCTTGAGTTTGGACACCCCCAGCGCAGCCTCGATGCTGTTCCTCGCGATTTCGAGCAGCGTGCGTCGATGCTGCTCGGCGAAACCCGGCGCACCGTCCCAGAACGCAAACGAGGCGTAGCCCACTACCCGGCCGCGGCCGCCGGCGGTGTCGCCGGAATTGCGCAGGTCGAGCAATTCCACGTTCAGCTTATGGCGCTTGGCCGCAAGCAGCATGCCCGCGACCGGCGTCGCGCCGCAGGCCTGTTCGTGGTCGATGTCGGCGGAGTAGTCGAGGATCGCCCGGGCGGTGCCGCGGTCGATGGCGCAGGCCTCTTCGTATGGATGGTAGTGCGACAGGTCCGAACTGATGACGATCAGGGTTTCAGCGCCCCCCCAAAGCCTGTCGATCACCTCGGCCACTTGCTCCGGCATGGCCGCGCCTACGGCCAGCGGCACCAGGCTGAATTCGCCCAGCACACGTTGCAGGAAAGGCAGCTGCACCTCCAGCGCATGCTCCTCGGCATGCACCGCGCTGCTCACCACCACTTGGGGCAGGCCGGCGAGCGACTCGATCGCCTCCAGGTCGATCGGCACCTGGCCCAGCGGCGTAGCGAACGCGACCGCTTCAGGCAGCGCAAGCCCGCGCACCGGCACGCGGTGACAGGGGCCGAGCAGCACCACGCGGCGCACAATGCCGCGCGCCGGACGCAGCCTGTCATAGGCTTCGGCGGCGACGCTGCCGGAATAGACATAGCCCGCGTGTGGCACGATCAGCGCCTTGGGAAAGCCGGGGGCAAGGCCGCCGCCACCGCTGTGGCCGAGCATGTCATCGACTTCCCGAGCCAGTTCGCGCGGACTGGCGGGATAGAACATGCCGGCGACGGCGGCGGGACGAACGGAAGCCATGAGCTTTAAATGGGGGCGGCAATTCTTAATTCTAGGCCCGCTGGGGCCCCGGTCAAGGAAGAACTCTAGCTTGCCGCCCAGGCAAAGAGCACCGGGGGGCAGGTTTCCTCGGTTTGTTAGGAACTCTTACCAACGAAACTGAAATAGGCGGTACGTTTCTTCAGCGAGAAAGGCGTGCGCCAAGCCCTTGGCCTGCGGTTTCAAGATCCGGCAGGGGGAATGCATTTTGCCGCGCCAGCGGATGGGGCGGTTCCACATTCGGTGAAACGCACCGACCAGCAACCGTCGCACCGAAGTCCGCAGGCTGCCATCTATTCAACGGAACGCTGCCGCACCCTCGCCGAAAGCCAGAGCGGTAATTTTCCCCGCAAGGTAGTATCAGTCCGTTTCACTTTTCGGCTTACCAAGAAGGGGCGAACATGGAAACCGTCAATGTATCCAGCAAAGGTCAGATTGTGATTCCAAAAGCGTTGCGGGAAGCCGGGCATATCCAGGCGGGCACCGAGTTGATAATTTCCGCCATTGCCGACGGACTCATGCTCACCCCGGCCCAGCGGATCAAACCAACCAAGGTAGCGGACGGCTTGGGCATGCTGGCCAAACCGCACCGCAAAAGGCTTTCGGATGCCGAGGTGAAGCGGCGCATCGGCGCCATGCTCAAGAATCGGGATGAAGCGACGAAGGCACGATGATCGCGATCGATACTAACGTCCTTGCCCGTTACCTGCTCAACGACGACTTCGAACAGGCCAAAGCTTCCGCCCGTCTGCTCGCCGGGCAGGAACTCATCGACGTTCCGCTATCCGTTTGGCTTGAGCTTGTCTGGGTGCTGCAAATCAACGACTGCGGCAAACCGGAGATCATCAAGGGGTTGCGGCACATCATAGGACTGCCAAGCATCCGGCCGCGCGCCGTCGATGTCTTTTCTTACGCCTTGCGGTGGTACGAGGAAGGCATGGACTTCGGCGACGCCCTGCATCTCGCCATGAGCGCCGGGAATGAGCGCTTCGCAAACTTCGACAAGACAATGACAAAGATGGCGGCCAGGATCGGCGCTTCGCCGCGGGTGACTCAGCCGTGATGCAATCAGAGCTTCCTCTGACTTTGGGAATTCACTAGGGGCCGGGTGGAAACGGAAGGCCCACACCGATCCCCTGGGCCGCCTTGTTCCGAGCCTCACCGGCTTCGCCGTCAGCTTTCGAGCAACTCCAGCACGCCCTGCAGCGCAGCGATCACCGATTGCCTGCGCACGCTTTCGCGGTTCCCCTTGAAGTGTCGCGTTTCCGCTCTAAGCGCCCCCTCCTCTACCGCCCAAGCGAAGCACACCAGCCCCAGCGGCTTTTCCGGCGAGCCGCCGGTCGGGCCGGCGATGCCGGTGATCGCCACCGCCACTTGTGCGCGGCTGTGCGCCAGCGCTCCGGCCGCCATCTCACGCGCCGTCTCTTCACTCACTGCCCCATGCGCGGCAAGCGTGCTAGCGCTCACCCCCAGCATCTCCTGTTTGGCGGCATCGGAATAGGTGACGAAACCGCGCTCGAACCACTCCGAGCTGCCGGCGATGGCCGTGACCGCCTGCGCCACCCAGCCGCCGGTGCAGGATTCCGCTGTGGCGAGCATCATGCGGCGCGCCTTCAGCTTTGCGCCGACGAGCGTCGCGAGGGTGGTGAGCGTATCAGAGGACATCAACGGTCAACCCAACACGGCCTTGCATACGGCCATCGCCAACAGCGTGTAAAAGGCCGCGAGAATATCGTCGAACATCACCCCGAAACCTCCTTTCAGCCGGGCGTCGACCTGGCGGATCGGCGGCGGCTTGACCACATCGAAGAAGCGGAAGCCGAAAAACGCAAACGCCTGCCACTGCCAGGCCTCCGGCGTGAGCAGCAACACCAACTGGAAGGCGACGATCTCGTCCCAGTTCATGCCGCTGTGATCGGCGATGCCCAGATCGCGCCCGGTGCGCGCGCAGGCCCACACACCGAGCAGGAACAGGAGAGCGACAAGCGCCAGCATTCCGAGCGGTCCGTAGGGCGCGAGCAGGTCGCTGGCAACCCAATAGACGGGAAATCCGAGCAGCGTGCCCACCGTGCCGGGGGCAAAGGGCGATAGCCCGGTGCCGAAACCGAGCGCGATGAATCGCGCCGGGTGCGCCAGCATGAAGCCGGCGGTGGGACGCAGGATCGCGTTAGCCGTCAAAGTGGTCAAAACCTTTGCTTGCGATGTGCATGATCTTTCCGCTCGCATCGTACACCGACACCAGCCCCGGCTCGCCTGCGCTGACGCTGCCGATGCGCGTCAGGGCGAGGCCCGACTCGGCTGCAAGCGCGGCGACCCTTGCGCGCGAGTCCGGAGCGGCGGTGAAAGCAAGTTCGTAATCGTCGCCGCCGGCGAGCAGGCATTCCTGCGCCAGGCGCTCGTCGGCGCAGGCTGCGAGCGCACGCGAGCGCGGCACATCAGCATAGCGCAGTTCGACGCTGACGCCGGAGCGCTCGGCGATATGACCGACGTCAGCCACCAGGCCGTCCGAGACGTCGATGGCGCTGCTGGCCAGCCCGCGCAGCGCCAGGCCCAGCGCCACGCAGGGCACGGGCGCGTGCAGGCGCGCAAGGCAATGCGCCAGCGCCGCATCGGACAGACGCACACGAGCGTTCAGGTGGGCCAGCGCCAGCGCCGCATCGCCGGTGCAGCCCGACAACCACACCTCGTCTCCGACTTTGGCGCCATCGCGGCGCAAGGCCAGCTCCGGCGGCACCGCGCCGATCACGGTGATGGCGATGTTGCGCGGCCCGCGCGTGGTGTCGCCGCCGATCAGTTCCACCCCGAAGACACCGGCCAGCGTAAAGAACCCCTGCGTGAACTGCGCGAGCCAGGTTTCGTCGGCCTCGGGCAGAGCCAGCGCCAAGCTTGCGTAGCGAGGCGCGGCGCCCATCGCCGCGAGATCGGAGAGATTCACCGCCAACGCCTTGTGGCCCAGTTTGGCAGCATCGGCGCCGGCGAGAAAATGCCGCCCTTCGACCAGCATGTCGGTGGATACCGCCAGCACCGCGCCGGGCTCCGGCGCAATCAGGGCGCAGTCGTCGCCCACGCCCAGCAGCGCGCGCTTCACCGAGCGGGTGAAATAGCGGCGGATGATGTCGAATTCCGAAGGCAAGGCGCTTTAGGCCACGGCCTCGCCCCCGCCGGCCTTGCGCGCCTTGACCTCGGCAGGGCGCAGCCTGGCGGCGAGCTTGTCCAGCACGCCGTTTACGTACTTGTGGCCGTCGGTGCCGCCATAGGACTTCGCCAGCTCCACGGCTTCGTTGATCACCACCTTGTACGGTACGCCGGGCACATGGGCCAGTTCGTAGGCGCCGATCAGCAGCACGCCACGCTCCACCGGCGAAAGCTCCTCGACCGTGCGATCGAGCAAGGGAGCGAAGGCCGCGTCGAGTTCGGCAGCATCGGCGATCACGCCGTCAAGGAGCAAGTCGAGATATTTTTGGTCGGCCTTGTCATAGCCCTTGAATTCGGTCAGGTGCGCGCGGATTTCGTCCGCGTGCTCTTTGGCGAGCAGCCATTGGTACAGTCCCTGCAACGCCAGCTCGCGCGCCTTATGCCGTGCGCTTTTCATTCCTGATTTCCCTGATCAGATTCGCCATCTCCACCGCCACCTC
>Ga0082335_1005510_pt1 | contig 17397 bp, 17 predicted proteins | sample Subgrocontami58m_FD_72375 | JGI IMG/M metagenome (GOLD analysis project Ga0082335, IMG submission 72375) | Subsurface groundwater microbial communities from S. Glens Falls, New York, USA - GMW37 contaminated, 5.8 m (SPADES assembly) (version 2) ... | reverse complement strand
CGCTGTCCAGGGGGGCCCCGCGAAGGGGACGGCGGCCGCCCTGGCGGCGGCCCGGAAGCAGGCGGCGGGGGCGGAGCAGGTCCTGGTGGTGAACGCCGATGTGCCCCTGCTCACCGTCGAGACCCTCCACGCCCTCCAGCGCCGCCATCTGGAGGCAGCGGCAGCCGTGACGCTGCTCACCGCGCGTCTCGGCCAACCCCTGGGGCAGGGCCGGGTCCTGCGCGACCGCTACCACCGCGTCAAGGGAGTGGTAGAGGAGGTGCAAGCCAGCGCCGTCCAGCTCGCCCTGCGGGAGATCAACGTGGGCGCCTACTGCTTTCGCGCCACCTGGCTCTGGGAGCACCTGGCGCAGCTACGTCCTCGGGCAGGGGGTGAGCTCTATCTGACCGATCTGGTGGGCCTGGCGGCCTCCCAGGGGCAGCCCGTGGAGGGCGTCCCGGTGGGCGATGCCTCCGAGGCCCTGGGGGTCAACGACCGTGTTCAGCTCGCCCAGGCGGAGGCCGTGGCGCGCGACCGCATCCGCCGCCGCCACCTGGAGGCCGGCGTCACCATCGCCGACCCCGCGACCACTTACATCGACGCCGACGTTAGCATCGGCCCGGACACGACGCTGCTGCCCAACACCGCCATCGCCGGCGCCAGCCAGATCGGCGCCGGGTGCACCATCGGGCCCGGCGCCTACATCCAGGACTCCAAGATCGGCGATGGCGGCGTCATCCGGGCCTCCTTCGTGGAGGGAGCCACCCTGGAGAGCGATGTCCAGGTGGGGCCTTTCAGCCACCTGCGTCCCGGCGCCTACCTGGAAAGCGGCGTCCGCATCGGCAGCTTCGGCGAGGTGAAGGCCAGCCGCCTGGGCCGCGATACGCAGATGCACCACTTCGGCTACGTGGGCGACGCCGACATCGGCGCCGACGTGAACATCGGGGCCGGCACCATCACCTGCAACTACGACGGGGTGCGCAAGAACAAGACCGTGGTCGAAGACAACGTCCTGCTGGGGAGCGATACCCTGCTAGTGGCGCCCGTCAAGGTGGGCAAGGGCGCCTCCACCGGCGCCGGCGCCGTGGTTACCCGCGACGTCGCGCCCGCGACTGTAGTCGCCGGTGTCCCCGCCCGCGTCCTGGTGGGGAAACGCCCGCCCCAGCGCCGCCGCGGGCGACCCCAGGACGCCTGACGCCATCAGGGAGAGCAGGAGGACACCCGGACACCTGGCTTTGCACAAAAATGTCATTCTCAGTTTGATGCGAGTATGGCGCGATGCTTTATAGGCTGGCAGTAATAGCAGGAGGCATTAGATGGAGGCTAGGGAGTTTGAGCTTGAATTCGCCAAATTAGTAGCAGAAGGCCAGAGCCTCACCATGGGTGGTTACGCTGCACAGCAGGGAGCGGTGATTGGCGCGCTCACGGCGGGAATGGAAGAGCGCATCAAAAACTGGATAATAAAGGCACGAGGTCTGGCCCAGAGGTCTGGCGCAGATAGCTTCAGTATCACTGGCGGAGTGCCGTTCGGCCTATCTGTGACCATCAGTTTCCGGGTCGGATCTAGGGGGACGCAAGTCATGGCAAAATTATGAATAAAAGCTCAAAATTCTGAGCGAAGCGAAGAATTTGTTCAGTCGGGAGACCCTTCGCTTCGCTCAGGGTGACAAGATGCACTCCCGAGTGACGGTCACTGGGTTTTGTGAAAGGCCCTCACACGCCCAGGTCGGCCCGCGTCCGCAGGTAGTGCAGGACGCTGTCCCGGCCCACCATACCCAGCACCTTGCCATCCTGCACCACGGGCACCTGGCTTACATCCTTCTCGTCCATCCTGTCCAGGATGCCGATGGCCTCATCGGCGGGGGCGGCGAGCACCAGCCTTTCTCTGGGGACCATGACCTCCCGCACCAGGGTGATGTCCCAGCGCTCGCGGGGCACGTTCCTGATATCCTTGAGGGTCACCAGCCCCAGCAGGCGGTCCTCGGCGTCCGCCGCCGCGACACAACGGCGGCTCATGGGCAGCACGTGGTGGTCCACCAGCTCCCGCACTGACATGTTAGGCGACACCAGGGCGCAATCGCGGGACATGAGGTCCTGGGCCCGTACACCTTGAAGGGCGTCCCTAAGGCGGGCCTGGCCGTAGCTGGTAGCGGCCGCGCCCTGGAGGAACCAGCCGATGAAGGCGATCCAGAGGCCGCCCACCAGGTCCTGCGTCAGCCCAGGGATGGCCCCGAAGGCCCAGAGGACGCCGCCCAAGATGAAGAGGTACCCAAAGCCCTGGCCGACCAGGGCCGCCAGGCGGGTCGCCACCTTGTAGCTACCGCTTATCTTCCACACCACGGAGCGGAACACCCGCCCGCCGTCCAGGGGGAATCCCGGGACCATGTTGAAGATAGCTAGCTGGAGGTTGATGATGGAAAGCAGCCAGGCCATGGAGTCTATTTGCGGCGAGATCCCCGCCTGGCGAATACCCCAGAAGACGCCCGCCAGCGCCAGGCTGGTCAAGGGTCCGACGATGGCGATCCCCAGCTCCTCCCCCGGGCTGGGCGCCTCCCTGCTGATCTGGGAGACGCCGCCGAAGATGAAGAGGGTGATGGACTTTACCGGGATGCCACGGGCCAGCGCCACGACGCTATGGGCCAGCTCGTGCAGCAGCACCGAGCTGAAGAACAGCAGGCTGGTGGCCGCCGCCAGCAGCCAGTAAACAGCGGTGCCCCAGCGGGAGGAGACGCCAGGAAAATATTGGGTGGCAAGGGAGATGGTGACCAGCAGGAAAATGAACAGCCAGCTGTAATGGATGCCAACCGGCACGCCCAAGATCTTCCCTAGCCTCAGCGACTGGTGCATGGTCTCCCCTCCAGGACGATCCCGACTATCTGGCCGGCGATGGCGCCGGGAGTTCTATCCTACAACGTGGACCCGCGGAGGCGGGAAACCGTTGAAAGAGGAGGCATAGCAGCTCGTGTAGGCCCCTGCGTTCATCACGTAGAGCCGGTCACCCACCTGCATCTCCGGGAGAGCCAGGCCCTGGAACATGACATCGAAGCTGTCGCAGCTGGGACCGGCGACGGTGTACGTGCGCAAGGGCCCCGTCCGCTCCGTGCACAGCTCGTACTTGAGCCCGCCCACCGTCTCCATCAGGCCGTTGAACACCCCCACATCGGTGTAGAGCCATTCGTCCAGGCCCCGCACGGCCTTGCCGATGACGGTGGTCACCAGGACCGCAGCCTCGCCCACCAGGGCCCGCCCGGGCTCCATGGTCAGCCGCAGGCCCGGCGGGACGGCCTCCTTGAGGGCTCGCGCTATCCCCTCTCCGATCTCCTCAAAGGTAGGAATGGGCTTGGTATGGCGGACGGGAAGGCCCCCGCCCAGGCTCAGCATGGACAGATGTATTCCGTGGCGCGCTGCAACGCTGATGAGCTCCCCCGCCAGGTAGAGCGCATTGACCCAGTTATCCTTGTTGAGACACTGGGAGCCCACATGAAAGGTGATCCCGTAGGGCTCCAGGCCCAGCTCCTTGGCGTAGACGAAGAGCTCCAGCGCCTCCGAGGCATTCACCCCGAACTTCTTGGACAGGGGCCACTCGCTGCCGGTGTTGTCCACCACGATCCTCAGATAAACCTGGCTGCCGGGGGCATGCTCCGCCAGCTTATCCACCTCGGCGCGGGAATCGAAGGCGAAGGCGCGCAACCCGGCCTCAGTGCAGCGGCGCACAAACTCCACCGCCTTGATGGGGTTGCTAGAGATGAGCTGCTCGGGAGGGACTCCCAGGGCCAGCACCGCCTCCAGCTCCGGTATGGAGGAGAGCTCAAAGCCACAGCCTTCCTGGGCGAGGGCCCTCAGGACCGCCGGGTGCGGATTGGCCTTCACAGCATAGAGGATATCGACGCCAGGCACCGCCTCCCGCACCGTGCGATACATCTGGCGGACGAGGCGACGGTCCAGCAGCAGCGCGGGCGTCTTCAGCCGCGCTGTCCGTCGCACCAACGCCGGAGAGAAGTCCATAAACTTAGACCTCCGTGTCGGGACTAAGCCACGAAGACGGGCTCGGCATCGGTGATGACAGGAGCCCCCCCCGCCAGGAGCTGCCGCAGGTACTTGGGCAGCAGGAACAGCCGGCGGTGGCTCTCGCCGTCGTAGAACCGCAGGCCGCTGACGCCGCGCTCCGCCAGCACCCGGTCTACCTCCTCGGCGGTCAGGTCGAGGGGATGCCGCTCCCGGGGGGCCACCACGAAGCCCCAGCTCTCGCCGAAGGAGGGGACGTGGACATTGTAGGCGGCGGCATGGGGGAAAACGCTGCCGATGGTGCGGGCAACGGCCAGGTGGGGCTCCAGCACGCCCAGGTCGGCGCTCTCCGCCTGCACTGCCAGCACGCCGGCCTCGTTCAGATGCGCCAGGACGATGTGGTAGAACTCCTGGGTGAAAAGCCGGTAGGCCGGGCCCCCCGCCAGCGGGTCCGTAACGTCCACTACGATCACATCGTACCGCTCCGCGCTCTCCTCCAGGTAGCCCCGCGCGTCGCGATGGAGAAGCTGGACGCGGGGGTCGGCGAAGGCCCCTTGGTGCCAGGCTGCAAGGTGTTCCCGGCAGGCGGCCACGGCCTCGGCGTCGATGTCCACCATCACCGCCCGCTTCACGGTCCGGTGCCGCAGCGCCTCCCGCAGGGTAGCGCCCTCCCCTCCTCCGATGACCAGCACCGCCTCCGGGCGGGGGTGCAGCACCATGGCGGGCTGCACCAAGGCCTCGTGGTAGATGAACTCATCCTCTTCCGCGGATTGAATCTTGCCGTCCAGGAACAAGGCGCGACCGCAGCTCAACGCCTCCACTATCTCCAACTGCTGATAGGGAGTGCGCCTGGCGGTCAGGACGCGGCGCAGCTCCAGGCGTATGGCTTCCCCTCTGCGTTTGCTGAACTCAAGGCCCAGGCCAGTCAAGGACCCCTCCTCCACAAAGATCGCCTCCTGGGCCGAAACCGGGCCGGAGGCGCCCGCGTATACTAACACAAAGTCGCCCCCTATTCCCCAGGGCGCTTTCTCTCCTGATTTATATTACCCTTTTCTGGCCAGGAAGGGGGGCCAGGGCGATGGTCGCGGGCATCTTCATGGGGAGAGCCAGACCGCAGAACAAATGACTTTGTGCAAGACCTGCAAGGCCGGCATAAACCCGCAAGAGTGCAACCGGGACGCATGCTATAATGTGTCGCTGTGCCAGATGTAGATATCAGATGAGACGCGTGCGACATGATTGAGGCCAAGGGGCTCACCAAGCACTACGGCGACTTCATCGCCATCGAGGATGTCACCTTCAAGGCCGAGAAGGGCGAAATCCTGGGCTTGCTGGGGCCCAACGGCGCCGGGAAGACCACGACCATGCGCATCCTCACCGGTTACATTCCCGCCACCTCGGGTGACGCTAAGGTGGCCGGCTACGACATCCTCACCGAGTCCCTGGAGGCGCGCCGGCACCTGGGCTACCTGCCAGAGACGGTGCCGCTCTACACCGATATGACGGTGAGGGAGTACCTGGGCTTCGCGGGCAAGCTCCACGGCCTGTCCAACGCTAAAGTCGCGAAGCGCAGCGGGCAGGTCATCGACACCTGCCGCCTGGGCGAGTACCGGGACACCCTGATCGGCAAGCTCTCCAAGGGCTTCCGCCAGCGGGTGGGCATCGCCCAAGCCATCATCCACGAGCCCGACGTCTTGATCCTCGACGAGCCCACCATCGGCATTGACCCCAGGCAGGTAGTGGAGACCCGCAACCTGATCAAGGAGCTAGGAGGGGAGCACACCGTCATCCTGAGCACCCATATCCTCCCCGAGGTCAGCATGGTATGCGGGCGGGTGATCATCATCAACGAGGGGCGCGTCGTGGCCATGGACAAGCCCCAGAACCTCTCCGACCGCCTGGGCGGGGCCAGTCGGATCGTTATGGATGTGCGGGGCCCCGACCGGGAGATAGTGCAGACCCTATCCAAGGTCGAGGGCGTCAAGACAGTCACCAGCGAGGACCTGGGGGGCCGCCAGCGCTACACGGTAGACTTCCGGCCCAACAAGGACCTCCGGGAGGATCTGGCGCGCCTGGTGGTCAATCGCGGCTGGGGCCTGCTGGCCCTGCAACCCCAGGGGTTGAGCCTGGAGGAGATCTTCCTCAAGCTCACCACCAGGGAGGAGATCTAGGCCATGCGCAACACCATCCTGATTACCGCCAAGGAGTTCCGCTCCTATTTCACCTCCCCCATCGCCTACGTGGTTACGGCGGTGTTCCTGGCGCTCACGGGGTTTTTCTTCGCCCTGAGCGTCACCCGCCCCCTGGCCGACGCCAGCATCCGAGACTTCGTCTCCATCAGCCAGTTCATCCTGTGGTTCATAATCCCGGCCCTCACCATGCGGCTTTTCGCCGAGGAGCAGAAGCTGGGGACCCTGGAGATGCTCCTGACCGCGCCCGTGCGGGATACAGAGGTGGTGCTGGGCAAATACCTGGCCAGCCTGGGCGTGCTGCTGGCGATGCTGTTGCCCACGGCCTATTTCGCCGCCCTTCTCTACTGGTTCGGCACCCCCGACACCGGCCCCATCCTGAGCGCCTACATGGGCCTCGTCCTCATGGGCGCGGCCTTGCTTACCCTGGGGCTCTTCGCCTCCTCGCTCTCCAGCAACCAGATCATAGCCTTCGTCGTGGGGGCCGGGATTATCCTGGTGCTGCTCTTCGCGGACGCCGTGGCGGGACTGCCCGGAGCTAATCCGCCGCTCTTCGTTCAGCGGCTGGTGGCGGTCGTCCAATACGCCAGTATCCGCACCCACCTGATCGACTTCTCCCGCGGCGTAATCGACACCCGGGACGTCGTCTACTACGCAGTCCTGACTGTCGTGGGACTGTTCCTGACTGTGCGCTCCCTTGAGACCAGGCGATGGCGCTAGGAGCTGTCCATGGCCCCTGAGACGACGCCGCCGGAGATGCTCACCCCGGAGGCCCCACCCCCCAGCACGCTCCTGGAGCTGGCGCGGGGGCTTAGCCCCGTCCTCGCCCTCCTGGGCGTGGGCGCCCTCATCGTGGCTGGGATCTTCCAGCTGGTCTTCACCGACCTATCCCTATACACCTTCATCGTGCTGGGCATCGGCGCCCTGCTGCTCCTGGGCGCCACCGCCCTCAGCTTCGAGGCGGTCAAGGACGCCCTGGTGGGCCGGCGGGGCCGCTACGGGCTGAACACCCTGATCATGGTCAGCGCTTTCCTGGGGTTAGCGGTGGTGGCAAACTTCCTGGCGAGCCAATATAGCGCGCGGTTCGATGTCACCACAGGCCGCCAGTTCACCCTCGCGCGCGGCACCGTGGCCACCCTGCAGGACCTCAAAGCGGACGTCCAGGTTACAGGCTTCTTCGCCCCCGAAACCGGAGGCGTCGACGCCATCCTGAAGGGCCAGGCTGAGGACCTGATCTCCGCCTACGGGCGCGTCAGCCCCCATATCAAGTACCGGGCCATAGACTATCAGGTCGAGCCCCAGGCCCTGGCCAACTACAACCTAGCCAGCGAGCCGCCGGTCCTGATTTTCGAGACGCCGGAGCGCGCCCAGCCCGTGTTCGGCCAGCTAGACCAGTCCGGCGTCCCCCAGTTCACCGAGCAGGACCTGACCAGCGCGCTCCTGGTCGCCACCGGAGTCAAGCTCAAGAAGGTCTACTTCACCACCGGCCACGGGGAGCGTGACATCGGCGACAGCGGGGACCTCACGCCCGGCTACGGCCTCATCCGCCAAGGGGTGGAGGGAGACAACTACCAGGTCGAGAACCTCACCCTAGCCACCCTCAAAGAGGTGCCGGCGGACGCCAACGTCCTGGTTGTGGCGGGGCCCAAGACTAATTTTCTTCCGGGGGAAGTGCAAGCTATCGACGCCTATCTGCGGCGTGGCGGCAAGGCCCTCTTCCTGGCCGACCAGAACACCTCCGAGGAGCTCCTGGGGTTATTGAAGACCTGGGGTATTGCAATACAGAAGGGCGTTATCGCCGACCCGTCGCGGCACGTGAACCCCAACATAACCGATGTGGTCCCCATCACGGGCACCCACCCCGTTATCGGCAACCTGAGCATCATATTCCTGCCGTCGGCGGTCGCTTTGGAACCTGCCTCCGACAAGCTGGCCCCGGCTTTGGCGGCCTGCCAGCAAGGCACGGCTGCCGACGTAAACGGCTCGCTGTTCCAGTTTTGCCCGCTGCTGTTCTCAACCCCAAACAGCTGGCTAGAGAGAGATGCCACTCAAAGCCCACCCAAGTTCGACGAGGGCACGGACGCCGTAGGGCCGCTGATAATTGGCATGGCGGCAATTGTTTTCGGCCCTCCTGAAGGCGCTGGGAAAGGCGCGGCGACCAACGCGGAGAAACCCGCGCAGTTCGTGGTGCTGGGCGATACCGATTTCGCCGACAACGCGAACCGAGGGAGGAACAACCCCCAGCTCTTTCTGAACGCCGTGAACTGGCTGGCGGAGCAGGAGAACCTAATCGACTTGCCGCAGAAGCCGTCCGGCTCGCGGCGCCTGATTCTAAGCCCCGAGGCCGCCAACTGGATCCAGTGGTCCAGCCCCCTGTTGCTGCCCGCCCTGGTCTTGGCTCTGGGCGGCCTCAGCTGGTGGCGCCGCCGCTAGGCTGCCGCCATGAACTTCCGGCTCACCCTGGTACTGGTGGTTACCCTGGCGGTCATCCTGGGCGTCATCTTCCTCCGCCCCAAGACCACGCCTCCAGCGGCCCCGCAGCCGCCCATCGTCTACACCATTGACGAGCAGACGCTGAACTTCATCGAGGTGCGGGCGGAGGGTAAGCGGGAGAGCTTCTGGAAGGACCGGGACGGCAGGTGGCATATAGGCAGCGTGACGGGCATCGTGGTTGACCCCCAGCGCTGGGGCGGCATCCCCTTTCTCCTGAGCGGGCCGCGGTCCAAGCGGGTCATCACCGAGTCGGCCAGCGCGGCCGACCTCCAGGCCTACGGCCTGAATAACCCGCCGCTGCGGGTGACCATGGGCTTCGCGAGCGGGGACCAGTTCGAGGTGCAGCTGGGGGCCAAGACGCCCGACCAGGGGAGCCATTACGCCCAGAACAAGGGCTTCACCACCGTGTACCTGATCGACGAGACCTGGGGCGGCGTGGTGAGCCGGCTGGCCACCGAGGTGCCCATCCCACCCACCCCCACCGCTACCCTGCCACCCCTGGAAGGCCCCGCACTTCCCACCCAGCGCCCGTGAGTCTCTCCCAGGGGCCGTCAGAAGGTGGAGTCTTGCTCCAGAGTTTCTCGTAACGGAGAGGCCATGGACCTGCGTGTCTTTGCCTACATAGTAGTGGGTGTGCTGGTAGGGGCCGGCGTGGCGCTCCAGGCAACCATCAACAGCGCCCTGAGCCGTATCACCGGGGCCCTGGAGGCTACCTTTGTTTCGGTGACGGTGACCCTCCTCCTCATCGGCACTCTGCTGCTCGTGGGGCTGAGCAGTGGACATCTAGCGCAGGTGGCCTCGGCGCCCCGGTACCTGCTGGTGGGGGGCATCCTGGGCGCGGCCTTTCTCATCTCCGCCGTCTTGCTGGTGCCCAGGGTGGGGGCCGTCTCCTTCCTGACCAGCGTGGTGGTAGGGCAACTGGCGGGGGCCCTCGTGCTGGACCACTTCGGCGCCCTGGGCCTACCCCGGATCCCGCTCAGCCTTCCCCGCGTGCTGGGGGTCCTGCTGCTGCTGGCCGGGATGCGCTTGGTGTTTCGCTAGCCTGGGGGCTGCCAGGGCTCCATTCCCACCACTCTGTTTCCTGGCCTTTAATGCCGCCCCCTCGACCCTTCGGCCTCGCTCAGGGCAGGCCGGCTTAGGGCGAACGGTTTACTAGCCCCGCCAGGGCATCCGCCCCACCCGCTCCATGAACCGCCGGTGGAGCGCCGGGTTGGCGGCCACCAGGCTTTCGCGCGTCGGCGCCGCCTCCTCGCCGTCGCGGTCGGTGGCGATCCCTCCCGCCTCCCTGACCAGCAGGATGCCGGCTGCCAGGTCCCAGGGATAGAGGCTGTGGTGGAAGTAGAGGTCCAGGCGGCCCGCGGCCACATAGGCCTGCCCTAGGACAGAGGAGCCCATGACACGCACTCCCTCCACCGGCCAGAGGGCCGCCACCATGGCGAGGGCCTGAGCGCCGCGGGCATCCTTATAGCCCAGGTCTACCCCTATGAGGGCGGCGGCCAGGCCCTCCACCGAGGACACGGAGAGCCGCCGGCCGTTCAGGAAGGCGCCCTGCCCCTTGAGGGCGTGGAAGCTCTCCCCCCGCAGCGGGTCATGCACCAGCCCCAGGACTACCTCAGCGCCGTGGGCCAGGGCGATGGACGTCGAGCAGTGGGGGACGCCGGAAGCGAAGTTGCGGGTGCCATCAATGGGGTCGACGATCCAGGTAAACTCGCCCTCGGTGTTGTGCTCCTCCTCGCACAGGAGCCCGTGGCTGGGGAACTCACGCCCGAGCAGTTCCACGATGGCCCGCTCGCAGGCCAGGTCCACGTCTGTGACCACGTTGCCCCGGCCCTTGGAGCGCACGCCCTTGCCGCCCCCCAGCCCCTTGATAATGAGTCCCTGGGCGACGGCCGCCGCCTCCTGGGCGACGGCCAGGGCCGTCCGTCCGCTGCGAGCGATGGGGAGGTCGGGATTGGGCGACGTCTTTTGCGACAAGGAAGGTCTCCTCTGGTAAGGGCGGGCTAGGCTTGCAGGCCCATCTTGCCCCGCACCTCGCGGATCGTCTCCCGGGCGATCGCCTGGGCGCGACGGGCGCCTTCCGCCAGGACATTCTCTACGTAGTCCGGGCGCGCCGCCAGCTCCGCCCGGCGCTCCCGGAAGGGCCGCAAGGCCCCGTTGATGGAGTCGGCTAGGATGCCCTTGCAGTCCACACAGCCGATGTCCGCCGCGCGACAGCGGCGGTCTATCTCTGCCAGCCGCTGGGGAGTGAGGAGCTTGTGCAGGCTAAAGACGTTGCAGACCTCGGGCCGCCCGGGATCGGTGCGGCGGACGCGCTGGGGGTCCGTCACCGCCGTCAGCACCCGCCGCCGGGTCTCCTCCGGTGTAGCCGCCATCCTGATGTCATTGTTGAGGCTCTTGCTCATCTTGGCCTTGCCGTCCAGCCCCAGCACCATGGGCGCCTCCGTCAGCTTGGCCTGAGGCTCGGGGAAGGTGGGGCCGAACAGGGCGTTGAAGCGGCGCACGATCTCCCGCGCCAGCTCCAGGTGAGGGAGCTGGTCCTGCCCCACGGGGACGGTGTTGGCCTTGTAGAGGATAATGTCCGCGGTCATGAGCACCGGGTATCCCAGGAGGCCGTAGTTCACGTGCTCGTCGCCCAGCGCCAGGGCGTCGTCGGAGACGCCAGCGGGGGCCTTCACGAGCTCCCGCACCTTGTCTTTGAACGTCGGCACCCGCATCAGCCAGCCCAGGGGAGTCACCATGCTCAGCAGCAGGTGCAGCTGTGCCACCTCGGGCACGTGGGACTGGGCGAACAGGATGCTGCGCTCGGGGTCGATGCCGGCGGCCAGCAGGTCCAGCACCATCTCGTGGAGGTTTTCCGGGAGGGTCCGGGTGTCCTCCAGGGTGGTCAGGGCGTGGAAGTCCACGACGCAGTAGATGCAGTCGTAGCTCTCTTGCAGGGCCACGTAGTTCTGGATGGCGCCCAGGTAGTTGCCGATATGGCTGCGCCCCGTGGGACGGATGCCGGAAAAGGTGCGTCCGCGCCGGGCGCTGGCAGGGCCTGTACGCAACATCTGACGGACGGCCTTCCCTTCACACTGCAAATCAGGTCAAGTCTAGCATGGGAGCGGGCCGCGCGCGAGGACACCGGCTGGAGGTCATTTCAAGGACCCTCTCCCTTCATGGAGAGGGCATGCCCCAGCGGGAGTCCAGAGGGCGGAGCCCGCTGGAAGGGGGTCTGGGGGGATACCCCCCAGGCATTCCTCACTCCCCTCTCTCCCTTCAAGGAAGAGGGAAGGAGTACGGCACAGCGCCTTGACCGTCCCAGTACCCTATAGACACGATCAGACGGCCTCGTTAGGCTTTCCAGAGCGGATGAGAGGAGCCCGTGAGCGAACGCAAACGCCAGGAGCCAGTCGCGCCCGATTCCTTCGAGACCGCCTTCCAGCGCCTGGAAGAGGTGGTGGCAGCCCTGGAGAAGGGCGGCCTGACCCTGGAGCAGTCCCTCGCCCTCTTCGAGGAGGGCATGAAGCTGGCCCGGCGTTGCGGCCAGCAGCTAGACGCCGCCGAGCTGCGCATGAGCGAGCTCCAGCGCCAGCTCGCCAGTCAGATGGAGCTGATACCCACGGACGAACAAAGGGAGAGGTAGCCCGAAGTCCTGGGCTCGTGGTTCGACAGGCTCACCATGAGCGGAGAAAAAACCGTTCGTCCTGAGCCTGTCGAAGGACGAGCCCACGGTTTTGGAATGACGTGCATGAACAGTCAGGAGCAGTCCAAGCAGCCCATCGCCGTCCTCATCGGCGGCGGCGGGCGGCTGCGGGCCATCGCCGAATACTGCCAGCGCCCGCAGACGGCGGCCCGCATCGCCCTGGTGGTGAGCCACAAGCGCCGTTCGCCCGGACTGGAGTGGGCGCTTCAAAACGGCCTGCCCGCCGTCTACTGGAACCTGCCGCACTGGCGCAAGCAAGGGGGCACCCGCGAGGAGTTCGACGAGGCGCTGGCGCGCTTCCTGACCGGGCCCAACTACAGCCCCGAGCTGGTGGTCCTGGCGGGCTGGGACCTGGTGCTCTCGGAGCGCTTCCTGCGCTACTTCGCCTGGCAGGGCTCCTATCGAGTGCTGAACCTGCACCCTGCCCTGCTCCCCGACGGTCCCGGCGACACTTACCGTTGCGCCGACGGCACCGTCATCCCCGCCTTCCGGGGCGAGGACACCATCGAGGCCGCCCTGAAGGCGGGCGTCCCCCGCACCGGCTGCACCGTCCACTTCTCCACCACCCGCTTCGACGAAGGCCCCGTGGTCCTGCGGAGCGAGGTGCCCGTCCTGGCCGGCGACACGGCGGAGTCTCTCGCCGACCGCATCCACGCCGAGGAGGAGCGCCTGCTGCCCCAGGCCATCGAGCTCTTCCTGCGCGGCAAGGTCAGGGTGGAGGGCGGGCTGGTGGCGGGCGCCGGATGAAGGGCCTCGTCCCGCTTGAGGTTCGAACCCCCTTTGGCCCACCACGTCAAAGCCGTAGAAGCTAAGGAAACCATAGTGATGGGGTCAATCAGATGCGCCGAGAAGTTCAGGGAGATCATCTCATCGTTCCCCGTAACGTTTTATCAGGAGGGATCACAATGCTTGCGACGGGCATCAATGGCCGAATCGAGGTAATTGGTGACCGCATCAAGATCAGCCGCAAGGGCATCGGCAGCTTTTTCACGCACGGCCTGCAAGGTGAGAAAGAGATTCTCATATCGCAGATCAGCGCGATCCAGGTAAAACCAGCGAGCATGCTAACCAATGGATACCTGCAATTCGGCTTTCTGGGTAGCCAAGAGTCGAAGGGCGGTATATTCCAAGCCGCGCAAGATGAGAACACGGTGATGTTCAAGAAGAGCCAGCAACCGGAGTTCGAGGCGATTAAGGGGGAGATTGAACGTATCCGCAGTGCTGGGCAGTCAGACAAAACCGCTGCATTCTCCGCAGCCGACGAGATCAAGAAGCTCGCAGCGCTGCGTGATGAAGGGGTCATCACCACGGCTGAATTCGACGCCAAAAAGAGGCAACTGCTTGGGCTGTAACTCCACGCAGGCTTCCAGCAGCTGATGCCACTCCTTTGATAATGGCGCTATGGGAGCAACGTTCACAGAGATTGGCCGTGGGGCAGCCAAGCCCATCTTGTTGAGGCGCACCTCATTCTCCAGGGTTGAAACGAAACTTGGGTCAAGCCTTGAGAGCTCGGCCTTAGCCCGGCTCCAGAGGTGTGCGCAGAAATCAGAGATTGTCGGGCTGCTCATCGCCTTTAGACAAAAGAACCCCAGGCGGAGGCGCTAGGCGCTGACGCCGCGCGGCTCGGCGGTGTCGATGGTCTGACCGGCGGCGTTCAGGAGTATCGGCCTCTTCTTCTGGACGATGGTCTCCGCGTTGATGACGCAGCGGCGCACGTCGGCCCGCGAGGGCACCTCGTACATTACGTCTATGAGGAGGTCCTCGATGATGGTGCGCAGGCCCCGCGCCCCCATCTTGCGCTGGAGCGCCTCTTCCGCCGCTGCCGCAAGGGCGTCGTCGGTGAGGACAAGCTCCACCTTGTCCAGCAGGAGGATCTGCTGGTACTGCTTTAACAGGGCGTTCTTGGGCTTGGTCAGGACATCTATAAGGGCCTGCTTGTCCAGGGCCTCCAGGGAGACCACCATGGGCAGCCGGCCGATGAACTCGGGGATGAGCCCGTACTCCAACAGGTCGTCCTGGTTCACGTGACGGAGGATATTCCCCTCCTCCACGCCCTCGTTGCCCTTCAACACCTTGAACCCCAGGGCCTTGCGGTGGCGGTTGACCCGGCGCTCCACGATCTTGTCCAGCCCCTCGAAGGCGCCGCCGCAGATGAACAGTATGTTCTGGGTGTTGATCTGAATGAACTCCTGGTGGGGGTGCTTGCGCCCGCCCTGGGGCGGCACGTTGGCCACGCAGCCCTCCAGGATCTTCAGCAGCGCCTGCTGCACGCCCTCGCCCGACACGTCGCGGGTGATGGAGGGGTTGGAGCCCTTGCGGGCGATCTTGTCCACCTCGTCGAGGTAGATGATGCCCCGCTCCGCCTTCTGGATGTCGTAGCCGGCAGCCTGGATCAGCCGCAGCAGGATGTTCTCCACGTCCTCGCCCACGTAGCCCGCCTCGGTGAGGGCGGTGGCATCGGCGATGGCGAAGGGCACGTCCAGGACGCGCGCCAGGGTCTGGGCCAGCAGGGTCTTGCCGCACCCGGTGGGGCCGACCAGCATGACGTTGGTCTTGTCCAGCTCCACCTCGGAGCCGACCCGCGCGGCGGCGTTGATGCGCTTGTAGTGGTTGTAGACCCCGACGCTCAGGACCTTCTTCGCCCGCTCCTGCCCGATGACGTACTCCGAGAGGCGCTCATGGATGATCTGGGGCGTCAGGGGCTTGCCGTGGGCCACCTTGGAGGGCTGGGGCAGCTTGTCCGCGGGCGCCTCGTCGTCAATGATCTCCTGGCAGAGGCGGACGCACTCGTCGCAGATATAGACGCTGCCGGGGCCCGCGATGAGCCGCTTCACCTGGTCCTGGGTCTTGGCGCAGAACGAGCAGTGGTAGGGCACTCTGGTGTACTTGGTATTGGCCATCTTGTTCCTTTGGAGGCTACACCCAACCGGCCCGAGGCGGCCTTCCGCCCCTACTTCCTCTCTGATCGCGTCAGGATCTCGTCGATGAGCCCGTATTCCTTGGCTGCCTGGGCGTCGAGATAGAAGTCCCGGTCAGAGTCCCGGGCGACGCGCTCTATGGGCTGCCCAGTGTGCTCCGAGACTATGCGCTGGAGCCTCTCTTGCAGGCGCAGGATCTCTTTGGCCTGGATCTGGATATCCGAGGCCTGGCCCTGGGCGCCACCCACGGCCTGGTGGAGATGAATGGTCGCGTTGGGGAGGGCGTAGCGCTTCCCCTTGGCGCCGGCGCACAGCAGCACCGTGGCCATGCTGGCCGCCATGCCCACGCAGATCGTGGAGACATCGCAGCGCACCAGCTTCATGGTGTCATAGATGGCGAGGCCCGAGTTGATGATGCCGCCGGGGGAGTGGATGTAGAGGTTGATATCCTTGTCCGGGTCCTCGCGGTCGAGGTAAAGGAGCTGGGCGATGATCAGGTTGGCGACCTGGTCGTTGATCGCGGAGCCCAGGAAGACTATGCGCTCCTTCAGGAGCAGCGAGTAGATGTCGAAGGCGCGCTCCCCACGGGCGCTGCTTTCGATCACCATGGGGATTACGTTGGCAGGGGGCAAGGCCATGCTATCTAGCTCCTATCCAGGCTACAAGCCTTTTTCATTCTACACTATTAGCAGGGACATTTAGGTCGCCGGCCCTTCCGGGCCCCCGCGGGCGAGCTCGCCTAGACGCGCCAGGCACTTCTGCGACAGCAGGTGCAGCTCCAGGCTGTAGCGGGACTGGGGCTGGGTGAGGGCCTCGCGCACCCGCTCCCCTTGTTCACCCAGGGCCTTCACCAGGGTGTCGATATCGGCCTGGACCTCCTCCTCGGTCACTTGCAGCCCCTCTGCCTCGGCGACCTTGCCCAGGACCAGGGACTGGCGCAGGGTTTTGGTGGCCTGAGGCCGCAGCTCTTCCCGCAGTTGGGCCGCTGTCTTTTTCTCCTGGGCCAGGTACTCCTCTACGCTGATGCGGTTCTCCGCCAGACGCCGCGCGTGCTCCCGCAAGATATTGTCGATCTCCCACTCCACCATCACCGGCGGGTACTCTAGGTGAGCCCGCTCCACCAGGGCCTCCACCGCCTTCTGCTGGTGCTGAGAGTTGGCGACCGTATCCTTGCGGGCGCGGATCTCAGCGGCCAGGCCCTCCCGTAGCGCCGCTAGGCTGTCGTACTTATCGCTCACCGCCTGGGCCAGCTCATCGTTCAGGGCTGGCAGGCGCTCCTCTTTGATCTCCTTCGCGACAGCCACCCAGCCGCAGGGCTGCCCGGCCAGCCGGCTGTCGGCATAGTCCGGGGGAAAGGAGAGGGTGAACGACCTGGTCTCCCCCTTTGCCATGCCCACCAGGGCCTCCGGGAAACCAGCCATGGGATTGCTGGCCCCGGCCACCACCCGGTACTGGAGGTCGGTCTGCTTGAAGACCGACTCCTCCCCCACCGACCCTTCCAGGTCCAGGGTCACCATATCGTTCACCGCCACCGGCCGGTCCTGAGGCTCCCAGAGGGCGTGCAGGGCCCGCAGCCGCTCGACGGTCTGCTCCACCTCGTCGTCGGTGACGATGACGGGCTCGGGGTCCAGGCGAATGCTCTTGTAATCGCCCAGCTCCACCACCGGCTTCAGGGGGACGGTGGCGCGGAAGGTGACGGGGGCGCGCTCTTTCAGCTCGATGGTGCCCTGGCCAAGGGCCTCCACATTCTGCTCTTTGATCGCCTGCGAGTATAGCTGGGGGCCCAGGCTTTCGATGGCCTCGTCCAGCATGGCTTCCTTGCCCACGAAGCGCTCCAGGACCGGCCGCGGCGCTTTGCCGCGCCGAAAACCGGGGATGTTGACCTGCTGGGAGAGCTTGCGGTAGGCCTGGTTGAGGGAGCGCTCAACCTCTTGCGGCTCAGCCACGATTTGCAGCACCACCTGGCGCTCGGGCGCGGGCTCAACAATCACCTTCACGGCCTCTTCAACCTCCAGCTTTGATTATAGCAACAACAGAAGTTTGGACAGCGCTGCCATCTCCCCGCTCACGGAGCGCTGCTGCGCGGACGGACCCTCCGCAGCTCCTCCAGGGCAGCCGTCACCAGCCC
>Ga0082335_1005509_pt1 | contig 17399 bp, 15 predicted proteins | sample Subgrocontami58m_FD_72375 | JGI IMG/M metagenome (GOLD analysis project Ga0082335, IMG submission 72375) | Subsurface groundwater microbial communities from S. Glens Falls, New York, USA - GMW37 contaminated, 5.8 m (SPADES assembly) (version 2) ... | reverse complement strand
CGCCGGCGAGTCGCGCTTCTGGGCCTACGTGCTCGACCGCGTGCTACGCCGGCCGGTCGTCTCGATCCTGCTCGCCGGCGGGCTCCTGCTCGCCGCCGCGTTCCCGCTCCTCGGGATGCACACGAAGCTCCCGAGCTTCACGGACATGCCGAAGGAGCTCCCGATCGTGCAGACCTACAAAGACGTGATCGCCGCGTTCCCGGGCGCGCCAACGCCCGCGGACGTCGTCGTGCAGGCGCCGAACGTCCGCAGCACCGCCGTCGCCGCGCAGATCCAGAACCTCAAGCGCCGTGCGGCGGCCACGGGCCAGATGTTCGCGCCGATGATCATGACCGTCAGCAACGACAACACCGTCGCCGACATCCACATACCGATCGCCGGCAACGGCGACGACCAGACGTCGCTCGCGGCGCTCGCCACCTTGCGCAACGTCGTGTTGCCGAGCACGCTCGGCAGGCTCGGCAACGTCCAGTACGCCGTCACGGGCGAGACGGCGGGAACGCACGACTTCAACGAGCAGATGAAGACGCGGATGCCGTGGGTGCTCGCGTTCGTGCTCGGCCTCGCGTTCGTGCTCCTGCTCGCGACGTTCCGCTCGGTCGTCATCCCGCTCACCGCGATCGTGCTGAACCTGCTCTCGGTCGGCGCCGCGTACGGGCTGCTCGTCCTGATCTTCCAACGCGACTGGGCGGAGGGGATTCTCGGCTTCACCTCCAACCACGCGATCACCTCGTGGCTGCCGCTGTTCCTGTTCGTGATCCTGTTCGGGCTGTCGATGGACTACCACGTGTTCATCCTCAGCCGCATCAAGGAGCTGCGCGACGGCGGCCTCTCGACCGAGGAAGCGGTCTCGCGCGGGATCCGGCGGACGGCCGGCACGGTGACGAGCGCGGCAATCATCATGGTCGCCGTCTTCGCGATCTTCGGGACGCTGCGGATGATCATGATGAAGCAGATGGGCGTCGGCCTCGGGCTCGCCGTGCTCATCGACGCCACCGTCATTCGAGGCGTGCTGCTCCCCGCCGCGATGAAGCTGCTCGGCGAGTGGAACTGGTACATGCCGCGCTGGCTCGCGTGGGTGCCTTCGCTGTCGCCGGAGCCGCGGGAGCGGAGAGACCCGAGCCGGGGGCTGCTGCCGGGGCATTAGACGCCCTCCTGTCACTCGCGGCGCGGCTCTATCGACCCGACTCGCAGGTGAAGTCCTGCTCGACGGGTACCCGGACACCATCTCATTGACGCAATGAAAGATTGTTACTAACGTGATGCCCGTGAGGTGTGCAACTGGTCCGCCAAGCTAGCACTCAGCCGCTCCAATGACCTCACGGAATCCAGCATCGAGCGTGACTTCGGACATTCGGTTCGACGGGACATGGCTGGTCGCAAAGGAGCATCTCGAGTTGAGAAAATGCCTGCTCACGAAGGGAAATATGCCATGGCCTATGAAGCCAGCCTAATCGGCTCCGCTGCGACGGCAGAACTCATCGGCCTCTTCAAGCAGGAACTTACGATGTGCAATCTCGAGCCGGGGGAACTGTGCGTCATCGTGACGGACACGGCCTATAACCCCGGGATCGCCGATGCCTTCTTGGGCGCGGCACTCGATATGGGCGCAGAGGCTTACAAAACCGTTCTTCCGTATTCGCTCCCGTTGCCGAGCCGGTCGCTGCTGCCCGCCTGGAAAGAGATCGACCTCCTCGTCTATCCGACAACCCACGCGCTGCACCAACGGCCCGAGATGCGCGAAGCTCTGGACAATGGAATGCGCGCGCTCATGGCCGTGCAACCGCTCGAGGTCTTGCGAAGGCTCGTTGCGGACCCGGACGTCATTCGGCGAACGAAAGCGGGCGCGAGACTGGTGGAAGAAGCCCGAACAGTTCGAATCACCTCGGATGCGGGCACCGACGTAGTAATGGACAAAACGGGACGAGCGGGAGTCGCAAGTTACGGAGCGGCCGACGAGCCCGGCCACCTAGATTTCTGGGGCTCGGGCATGGTAGAGACCGCTCAGCTAGAGGGCTCGCTCGAAGGGCAATTGGTGCTGAACACAGGCGACATCGTCTTTCACCTTGGACGCTACATTGAGCGTCCGGTCATCATCACTTTCCGAGAGGGCCGTGCGGTGGGGTTCGAAGGCGGCGTCGACGCGTTTCTTATCGAGAGCCACCTGGAATCGTTCGACGACCCCAAGGCACTCATGGCCGGGCACACATCATGGGGCGCCGACCCCCGGGCGCTCTGGACTGCTCAGGCGATTCAGTTCCCCCAGCCTGGGGCAGGCGGCGGTGATTCTGAAGCTCATTATGGACAGGTCGAAATCGAGATCGGAAGCAACAACGACGTTTGCTTTGGAGGAGAGAATGCCACGAGTGCGCATCTCGGACTCTGCATGTTGAACTGCTCTCTCTTTCTTGATGATCGGCTCATCATTGACCATGGCGAGTTTGTGCCTGAGGAACTTCGGAAGTCCCCGAAACCGACGGCGCCGTCCATCGTGACCTAAACGTGCAGAGAGAGACGGTCTTCGTCAACGGCGGCACCCGACCACCGGTGCGCGCAGAGGGTCTCGCGGCTCGCGCGACGACCTTTTGCCCAGACGTCGATGCACCAGCGGCCGTTGGCACTATTCTTGGGCGTCATGGCGACAACCGACATTCCCGATCCGTCGACGCTTCAGGGCGATCTCGGAGAGCAGGTACGACGGCTGAGGGCTGAACGCGGTTTGACCCTGGAGGAGGTCGCAGCTCGCAGCGGCGTCAGCATCGGCTCGCTGAGTCAGATCGAGCGCGGCAAGGGAAACCCGGCGTTCTTCACACTCACCAAGATCGCGCACGCGCTCGAAATCCCCGTTGCGCGCTTCTTCCACGTCGAGCGGTCGGTCTCGCCTGTCGTTCGACGTGGACACGGTCGCCGTTTGAACCCGCATCCCCACGATCACGAGGGCGCCGTCTACGAACTGCTCACACCGGATCTCGACCGGGCGCTCGAGGTCGTCCGGTACGAGCTTCCGCCGGGCTTGAGCACACACGACACGCCGTTCGTTCACGGCGGCGAAGAGGTCGGGATCATCCTCCGCGGGACACAGGTGACGTGCGTCAACGGCGTCGAATACACGTTGCACGCGGGTGACTCGATCTCGTTCCAGAGCTCTCTGCCGCACTGGTTTCGAAATCCGGGCCCGGACACAGTCGAAGGCATCTTCGTCTGCACTCCGCCGACGTTCTGAGCCAAGCCGGCGTCCGACCGGCCACGTTGACGCGGTGAAAATTTACCAGTAGATTGTAGGAACGCCGCGGTCGCTGCGGCGCGTGTCCGTGGCAGCCGTCCAGACAATCCTCGTTGCGTATCCCGCCCTCGAGCGCTTCGCCCGCGAGGCCGCCTCTGCGATGGGTGTGCGGCCGGCACAGGCGGAGACCTACGTCGACGTGCTGCTCCAGGGCTCGTTGCGCTCGTTGCCAGGGCAGGGCCAGGGCGTCCAGCAGCTGCCGACCTACTGGGACCGGATCCAGCGCGGCGTGATCGATCCCGCGGCCGACCCGGAGGTGGTGCGACGAGAAGGCGCCACCGCCACCATCGACGCCCGACGTGCGCTCGGTTCGGTGGCCGCTGCACAGGCGATGCAGCTCGCGTTGGAGTTGGCGCGCGACAACGGGATCGGCACCGTCGGGGTCCGCGACAGCACCCATTTCGGGATCGCCGCCTACTACGCCATGCTGGCGCTGCCGCACGATTGCATCGGCATCGTGTTCAGTAACGCCGGACCCGAAATCGCTCCGTGGGGCGGCACGCGCGCCACGGTGGGGACGAATCCGTGGGCGGTGGCGGTCCCTGCCGGGCGCGAGTTACCTGTCGTTCTCGACATGGCGAACAGCACCTCCGGCAAGGGGATGATCGGCTGGCACCTCAAGCAAGGACGGACGATTCCGTCCGACTGGGCGCTTGCTGAGGACGGGAGCCGCACCGAGGATGCCGCGGCAGGAATGGCCGGCACGCTCTTCCCGCTCGGCGGGGCCAAGGGGTACGCGATGGCGGTCGTCGTCGACGCGCTCACCGGCGTTCTCACCGGCTCTGCGTTTGGGCTCTCCGCATTCGGCGTCGAGCAGCAGAACGTGGGTCACCTGATGATCGCGATCGACGTCGCACGCTTCGACTCGGTCGGCAGCTTCAAGCAGCGCATGGACGCGCTGATAGGGGAGCTCCGCTCCTCGCCGCGAGCCGACGGCGTCGAGCGCATCTATGCGCCGGGCGAGCTGGAATACCTTCGCGAGCGCGAACGGCGGCAAGACGGGGTGCCGATCGAGCTCGAGCGGCTCGAGGCATTACGGCAGCTCGCTCTGGAGCTTCGCATCGACGTCGATCTCGGCTCTGCGGCGGCAGCGTGATCGCCCCTGCCGCCATGCGCATCGAGAGCCACGATCTCAAGGCGCAGTACCTGGCGCTCAAGGCTGAGGTCGACGAGGCGATTACGGCTGTTCTCCGGGCGGGCGAGTTCGAGCGCGGCGAAGAACTCTGGCGCTTCGAGGAGGAGGCTGCCGCCTACTGCGGCGCGGCCCACGGAGTCGGCGTGGGCAGTGGCGAGGCTGCGCTCTTTCTCGCGCTCCGTGCGCTTCAGGTCGGCCCCGGCGACGAGGTGGTCACCGTCCCCAACACCGACATCTCGACGGTCGCAGCGATTAGTCACACTGGAGCAAGCCCCGTCTTCGTCGACGTCGACGAGCAGACGCATTGCATCGATGTTGCCGCCGCAGAAGCGGCGCTCACATCCCGGACGAAGGCGATCGTCGCCGTGCATCTGTACGGGCTTCCCGCCGACCTCGGCCGCCTCGTTCCGGCAGCGCGCGCACGCGGTGTGGCGGTCGTCGAGGACGCCGCGCTCGCGTGGGGAGGCGAGCTCGACGGGCGCCGCGTCGGCGGCATCGGCGACGTCGGTTGCTTCAGCTTCGCGCCGCACAAGATTCTCGGCGCATACGGCGACGGCGGCCTCGTTGTCACGCAGAATGCCGACGTCGCGCGAGCCGTTCGGCTGCTCGGCGGCTACGGCGAGCCCTTCCGCGAGTCGATGCAGGGACCCGACGGCACGTTCACGCTCCTTGCAGAGGGCTATCACAGCCATCTCGACCTGCTGCAGGCGGCTGTGTTGCGCGTGAAGCTCCGTCACGTCGATCGCTGGATCGAAGCACGCCGTCGTCTGGCGTCCGTGTACGACGAGGCGTTTGCGGGAACGCCGGTGCGTCCGTCCGTGCCGCCGTCGGACGCGACGCACGTCTATCGCAGCTACGTCGTCCGCGTCCCCGAGCGCGATCGTGTCCGGGCCCTGCTCGCGGAGCAGGGAGTCGAGACCCTTCTGCTCTATATTCCGCCGCTGCATCTCCAGCCCGTGTACGAGTCGCTAGAGCTTCGCAGGGGCTCGTTTCCGGTCGCAGAACGGCTCGCCGATGAGTTGCTCTGCCTTCCGCTCTACCCCGAACTTCCCGACGACATCGTCCGCGAGGTCGCAGCAGCAACGATCGACGCAGTCGAGCGCGTCAGCTGAGAGGAGCAGAATTGTCAATCGCTGTCGAATCCATCGCCTCCACGATCGATCTCTCCGAAGACTGGCTCGATCTCCCGAGCGCTCCGGCCGTGCGTTCGGCTGCGAAGGACGCACTCGATCAGGGGGCCACGCACTACACGACCCGGCCTGGGCTGAATCCACTCCGCGAAGCGATCTCGAAGAAGCTGTCGCTCGAGAACAAGATCGAGGTTGACCCGCAGGCCGAGGTTCTGGTCACTTGCGGCGGCCGGGAGGCGCTCTTCGTCGCGCTGCACGTCCTGCTCTCACCCGGCGACGAGGCGCTCGTGGTGGGGCCACAACGCGTCGCACATGCCGAGATCGTCGGCGTCGCCGGCGGTGTCGCGAAGCCGGTCGCGCCGGAGGCCACACGGAATTTTGTCGTCGACCCGGCCGCGGTCGCTGCGCAGGCGACGGACCGCTCGCGGGTGTTGCTGCTCGAGACGCCGTCCTACGGCGGCTCCCTGATAGAGCAGGACATGCTGAGCGAGCTCGCGTCGCTCGCGATCGAACGCGACCTCGTCGTCGTCTCGCTCGAAGGCCTCGAGCCGTTCGCTCACGACGGCGCCGTGCACACGAGCATCGCCTCCTTGCCGGGCATGAGCCAGCGCACGGTGACGATCAACGGTTTCTCCGACGCGCACGGGATGCGCGGCTGGCGCGTGGGATATCTCGCTGGGCCGAGCGCGCTCGTTGCGCCGATGACGCAGCTCAAGCAGGCGCTCTCGATCTGCAGTCCGGCCGTGTCGCAGTACGCCGCGCTCGCGGCTCTCGACATTCGCCGCGACACGCTGCGCCGCATGCGGACGGCGGTCTCCGCCCGTCGGGAGCGCACGCTCGCCGCGTTGAGCTCGACGGGGATCGCGCACCTCCCGAACCGCGGCGGCATTCACGTGATGCTCGATGTCCGCGACCTCGGCCGGTCTCCCGATGCGCTCGCGAACGACATTTCGGCCGCAGGAGTGAACCTCACCGACGGTCGCGCCGTCGGCATCGACGGGTGGCTTCGCTTGTCCCTGACGCGCTCGCCGGAGACTCTCGAAGACGCTGTTCATCGACTGGCCCGCACGCTGGGCGCCGAAGGAGCCGAGAGGGTCTGAGAACAACGCCGGTGCATCGATCGCCCCGAGCCAGTCCGGAAAACTCGAGAACGAGGGGACGAAACAGCGCTACGACCTGCTCGAGCGCGCGGAGACGATGAGCGGCGTGATCGCTCTCGGCCGGGGCGACCCCGATCTCCCGACCCCCGAGCACATCGTCGAGGCTGCAAAGCGGGCGATCGACGAGGGTGTCGACGAAGACTCCGACCCGGGCGGCCTGCTCGAGCTGCGCGAGGCGATCCGCGACAAGCTCGGGCGTGAGAACGGCGTCGTCGTCGAGCCCGACGGGGTCGTCGTGACGACCGGCGGACAGGAGGGACTCTTCCTGCTGGTGCAGACGATCCTCGACCCCGGTGACGAGATCATCGTGCCGGATCCGCGCTACACGTCCTACGACGTCGCGATCCAGATGGCTGGCGGCGTAATGGTGTCGGTCCCGACCGTCGAGGCCGACGGCTTCGACCTCCATCCGCGGGATGTCGAAAAGGCGATCACGCCTCGGACGAAGGCGATTCTGCTCGTGTCGCCAGGCAACCCCACCGCCGGCACGATCACACCGACGAACCTCGTGGGGATCGCAGAGCTGGCGCGGCAGCACGACCTGCTCGTCATCTCGGACGAGATCTACGAGAAGCTGCTTTACGACGGCGCCGAGCACCTGAGCATCGGCTCGCTCCCAGGGATGGCGGAGCGGACGATCACCCTCAACGGCTTCTCGAAGGCGTACTGCATGACGGGCTGGCGGATCGGTTATCTCGCTGGACCGCCGAGCATCATGCGGCGCGTGCGCGAGCTGAAAGCGCTGTGCAGCGCGGCCGCGCCGATCGTCTCGCAGCGGGCCGGAATCGCCGCGCTCACCGGGCCCCAGGACGCGGTCGAGGAGTATCGCCTCATCTACCAAGGGCGGCGGCGCATCATGCTCGACGCGCTCGACCGGATGGGGTTCACCTACGGCGAACCGCGAGGCGCCTTCTACATCTGGGTCAATGCGTCTTCGGTCGGGATGGACTCGATCGACCTCTCGTACAAGCTCCTCGAGGAAGCGAACGTCCTCGCCTTCCCCGGGACGGGGTTCGGCGAGCAGTGGGTCGACTACATGCGCATCGCCTACCTTGCTCCCGAGGATGAGCTGACCGAGGCGCTTACGCGGATGGAACGGTGCTTCCGCCCATGAGCGACTTCGTCATCGCCTGGCTCGACACGCAGCCGGAGGAGGAGGTCGCGTTCGCGCAGGACCTCCTTCCCGACGGTTTCCGGATCGCAGCGTCTGCGACCGGTGCTGCCGACCAGCGTGTGGAGCTGCTTGCGACGGCTGATGCGGTGCTCACGCAGCATGCCCCGGTGCAGGCCGAAGAGATCGCGAGCGCGGCACGGGCACGGCTCATCCAGAAGTACGGGCGACGCGCCGACGGAATCGACCTCGCGGCCGCCTCGACCGCCGGCAAGGTCGTGGCGACGATGCCCCTGCGCGGTTGCATCGCGGTGGCGGAGCACGCGATCACCCTCGTTCTGGCGCTGTCGAAGCAACTCGTACGCGCGCACGAGACAACGGTGGCCGGCGCCTACCGCGAGCTCGGTCTCGAACCGGCTCCGACGAGCCAGGCGGCCCACGCGTTCCAGTGGATGAAGCTGCCGGTGTTCGAAGTCCACGGGCGAACGCTCGGCATCGTCGGCTACGGCGAGATCGGAACGGAGGCGTCGATCCGTGCTCGTGCGTTCGGGATGCAGGTCCTCTACACCAAGCGCAGTCGCCTCCCGAACGAGACCGAGGCGCGGTACGGCGTCGAGTGGGCCGATCTCGACGCGCTCCTCGCCGCCTCCGATTTCGTCCTGCTCTCGATGCCGCACACGCCGGAAACCGATCGAATGATCGGCGCGCGCGAGCTCGAGCTGATGCAAGAGTCGGCGTATCTCGTCAACATCGCGCGCGGAGGACTCGTCGACGAGAACGCACTCGTCGACGCGCTGAAGGAGCGCCGCATCGCCGGCGCGGCTCTCGACGTCTTCGTCGAGGAGCCCGTGCCGTGGGATCATCCACTGCTGGAGCTCGACAACGTGATCGTCGCACCGCACATCGGTGGCGGGAGCGGCGGGGCGCGCGTCAAGCAGATGAGCGACGCACTCGACAACATCGTCCGCTTCGCGCGGGGGGAGAGCCCCCACAACGTCATCGTCGAATCGGACCGGGAAGGAACGGAGGTCCCATGCTGAAGACGAACGCACACGAGCTCGTCGAGGTGTCGATCTACGGCGAGGTGTGGCCGCCGTCCGCGTCGCACGCGCAGTACCAGGCGACGTCCGAGGGAAAGGCGACCGTCGGCCTGGGCATGGCCGGGATCTCGTTCACGCACCGCGTCGGCGACGCGGCGTTCGGGTGGGAGGCCGACCACCTCGAGCCGGGGGTGTCGATCCGCAGCCCGCACGACGGCCCGGAGCACGCGCTCCACTACATCGCGTGCATGGGCAACGACGCCGTCGTCACGACCGGCCCGAGCGCGGGCGCGCGCGGGGTCGTCACCGGCGCACACGCCCACATCATGGTCGACTTCGATCCGACGTCGATCGAGCTGCTCGGCATCGGCGACCGCATCCAGATCCGCGCGCTGGGCACGGGCCTGAAGCTGTTCGATCACCCCGAGGTCGCCGTACACAAGACGAGCCCGCGCCTGCTCGAAGGGATGCGTTGCGAGAGCCGCAGCGACGGGACACTGGCCGTCCCGGTCGTCGCCGAGATCCCGTCGCACCTGATGGGCTCCGGTGCGGAGCTGCCGCCGATCTACGTCGACCAGGACTTCATGACCGGCGACCGTGCTCAGATCGCGGAGCTCGGGCTCGACCGGCTGCGGCTCGGCGACATCGTCGCCGTACGCGACCAGGACCACACGTGGGGCCGCGGCTTCTACGGGGGAGCCGTCACAATCGGGTTGATCATCCACGGCGACTCCGCCTGGACGGGTCACGGCCCCGGGGTGCTCGACCTGATGTCGAGCCGCACCGGCGGCATCGTCCCCGTTCATGATCCGGACGCGAACATCGCGTGGCGCCTGGGACTGCGTGACCGCGCCGACGCGACCGTGGCGCCCGGCTCGCTTGTCAGCTCGTATGCATTGATCGCCGACGAGGAAGGAGGGATGTCCGGTGTTGCGTGACAACAGAGATCAACTCGTCGGAGTCTCGGTTCAGGGAGAGGTGTCGTGCCCCGAGTATCCGAGCCTGCCGGCGTCGCCCTATGTGATCGCCGCCGACGGCACGCCGCGGCTGCTGCCGTCCCCTGGCGGGATCGTCTACAACGTGCGGGTCGGTGACAGCGCCTACGGCTGGGTCGCCGACATGGTGCAGCCGGGTGTGAGCATCAAGGCCCCGGCGGCCGCAGCGAACTACGCGCTCAACACGTTCGCCTGCCTCGGGAACGACGCCCTCGTCCTCTCCGGCGCCGCGACCGGCGCCCGGGGGACGGTCACGGGCAAGAGCGGCCGCTTCGCGGAGCACGTGATCTGCCACTTCGCCCCCGACGTGCTCGAGCAGCTCGCAATCGAGGACAAGATCCTCGTTCGCGCCTGCGGCCGAAGCCTCGCGCTCGCCGACTACGCCGACGTGCAGCTGAAGAGCATCTCCCCTGCGCTCCTGGATGCACTCGAGGTCGATGCCGACCGGCCCGGCGCGGTGTGCGTGCCCGTCGTCGCCGAGGTGCCCGCCTTCCTCGTCGGCGCCGGCTCGGGCCTGCTCTCCGAGAGCGGCTGCGTCCAGATCCAGTCCGACGACGCCGGCGCGCTGGATCAGTATGGGCTCGACGGCCTGAAGCTCGGAGACGTTGTTGCGCTGCGCGACTACGACAGCCGCTGGGGGAACGGTTACCGTCAAGGTGCGACAGCGGTCGGAGTCGTGGTGCACGGCGACTCGCCTCGCTCCGGGTACGGGCCGGGCGTCACCGTCGTCATGACGGCGATCGGCAACCGGATTTCCCCGAAGGTCGTTGGCGAACGCAACATCGCGACGCTCCTCGGGCTAGGGTCGCCCGTCGAGGCAGCAGCGGCCTAGCTGGTCGAGTGTCGGTCCGGGGCAAGGTCGCGCTCGTCACCGGCGCCGGCGCAGGCCTGGGCCGCGCGGTCGCGTTGCGCCTCGCGGCGGACGGCGCTAGCGTCGTTGCGGTGTCGATCGAGGCCGCCGAGCTGGACGAGGTGCGCGCTGCCGCGGCGCAGGACGGTCTCGAGGTGCACACCGTCGAGGCAGATGTGGGGGACGCAGCACGCTGTGCCGAGGTGACGCAGGAGCTGCTCGATCGCCACCTCCGGCTCGACGTCCTCGTCAACAACGCGGGCGTGATCGCGGTGAAGCCGCTCGAGGAGACGTCGCCCGACGTCTGGGACCGCGTGCTGTCGACGAATTTGCGCGGCGCCTATCTGTACACGCGTGCGTTCGTCCCGTCGATGAAGGAATTCGGCGGTGGTCTCGTGATCAACGTCTCGTCCGCGTCCGGGATCAAGGGCTTCGTCGACGAGTCGGCGTACTGTGCCTCGAAGTTCGGGCTCGAGGGCCTCACGGCAGCGCTGGCTCTCGAGCTGGAGCCGTCGAACATCCGCCTCGTCTCGATCAGCCCCGGCGCGCCGATGCGCACCCCCATGTCGGAGACGACCTACGACGACGCGGCCCGATGTTCGTGGATCGACCCGGAGGAGATCGCCCCCGGGTTCAGCGTGCTCGCGGCGAGCGACGAGGCGTGGATCTCGGGCAGGCGCTTCGATGCGTACGCGCTCGCGATTCACGGCATGCCGGCGCCCGAGGACGTGCCCACGATCTCGAGCCTGCACGAAGGTCTCGACGCCTGAATGGAGCGCTTCGGCTTCATCGGCGGCCGGCTGCTCCAGGCGATCCCGGTCGTGCTGGGCGTGACGATCGTCAGCTTCTTCATCCTGCGCCTGATCCCCGGCGACCCGGTCCTCGTGATGCTCGGGACGCACTACACGCCGCAGCGCGCAGCCCAACTGCGCGCGAATCTCGGTCTCGACAAGGCCGTGTGGGAGCAGTACTACCTTTTCATGCGGCATTTGGTCCAGGGAAACCTGGGCGATTCCGTCTACTACCGGATACCCGTCGGCCATCTCGTCTGGCAGCGCCTGCCGGTCACGCTCTGGCTCGCCGCGTACTCGACGGTGATCGCAATCGTGATCAGCGTCCCGCTCGCGACGCTCAGCGCGCTCCGCAGGAACCGGGTGGCCGACCAGGCGACGCGCACGATCTTTCTGCTGGCGTTCGCGATGCCGCCGTTCTGGATCGGCCTCGTGTTGATCCTGGTCTTCTCGCTCCACTGGCACCTGCTGCCGATCTCCGGCTACGGCTCGAACGTGCCGGATCATCTCTACAACCTGTTCCTTCCGTCGCTGACGATCGCGCTCGGCTTTGCGGCGATCCTCATCAGAACGCTTCGGAACAGCATCCTGAACGTCCTCGACGCCGACTATCTCGACACGGCACGGGCGAAAGGGCTCAGCCAATTCCGGATCCTCCGGCGGCACGTCCTCCGGAACGCGCTCCTCTCCGGCGTGACCGTGATCGGCGTCAACCTGTCGTACCTGATCGGAAGCACGGTGGTGATCGAGAATGTCTTCGCGCTTCCCGGGCTCGGTCAGCTGCTCGCCTCGTCGATCTTCACGCGCGATCTTTCGGTCGTGCAGGGCATCACGCTCGTCTTCGGGCTCGGCGTCGTCGCCACGAACCTGCTCACCGACGTGACGTACGCGGCTCTCGACCCGAGGGTCTCGTATGACTGAGATCGCCGCCGGGGTCACTCCGCACCGCCGCGCTCCTCGTTCGTGGGCCGTGTGGCGCGGCCGCATCCCGCTGTACATCGGCATCGGGCTCATCGCGGCCGTCGTCGTCGCAGCGCTGCTCGCCCCGGTGATCGCGCCGTTCGATCCGACGGCGCAGGACATTCTCAATACGCTCGCATCGCCCGGCACCGGCAAGCACCTGCTCGGCACCGATCAGTTCGGTCGAGACGTGCTCAGCCGCCTTCTGTACGCCGGCAGGATCGATCTGCTCATTGCGTTCGGTGCGACGGCGGTCACGCTCACTTTCGGCACGTTGTTCGGCCTGGTCTCCGGCTACTACGGCGGCCGCATCGACGCGGTGATGATGCGATTCGTCGATCTCGTGTTCGCCTTCCCGTTCATCGTCCTCGTTCTGGCGATCATCGCGATCCTCGGGCCGGGCCTGCGCAACATGTTCATCGCGATCTGGATCGTCAGCTGGGTGCCGTACGCGCGGCTCGTGCGCGGTGAGGTGCTCGTTGCGAAGCGCCAGGAGTACGTCATGGCGGCGCGAGCGCTCGACTATGGCAGTCCGCGGATCATGGTCGGTCACATCCTCCCCAACGTCATCACGCCGCCCCTCGTCTATTCGATGCTCGACGCGGTCAGCAACGTGGGGATCGGCGCCGCGCTCGGGTTCCTCGGGCTCGGAGTTCAGGATCCGACCGCGGAGTGGGGGAAGATGATCGCCGACTCCCAGAGCTTCATGGCGACGAACTGGTGGCTGCCGACCGCGCCGGGCGTCGCGATCGCGATCCTCGGCCTCGGCTTGAGCCTCGTGGGTGACAATCTCGCCGACCGGCTGAGGGCGAAGGGGTGAGCCCCGCGCGCGCGAACGAGTCGCTGCCGGTCACGGCAGAGCAGAATCCACCCGTGTCGACCGAGCCGCTGCTGCGCGTGGAGGATCTGCACGTCCGCTTCAAGGCGGACGCGCGAACGGTCGAGGCGGTCGACGGCGTCAGCTTCGATCTCGAGCGCGGCGAGATCTTCGGCGTCGTCGGCGAGTCGGGCTGCGGAAAGAGCGCGATGCTGCGCTCGCTGATCCGCCTGCTGCCGAGCCACGCCGAGACGTCGGGCCGCGTCATGTACGGCGGCCGCGACGTGCTGGCCCTTCGCGAGCGGCCGCTGCGTGCGCTGCGCGGCGGCGAGATCTCGATGATCTTCCAGGATCCGATGACCTTCCTGAACCCGGTGCTTCGGGTAGAGGAGCAGATCACCGAGGCGCTGCGCCAGCACACCGACCTCAACCGCGCCGGTCGTCGTGAGCGGACGATCGAGCTGATGCGCCTCGTCGGGATTCCTCTGCCGGAGCGACGGCTGCGGGAATATCCGCACGAGTTCTCGGGCGGGATGCGGCAACGCGTGCTGATCGCGATCGCGCTCGCCTGCAGTCCGACCATCCTGCTCGCGGACGAGCCGAGCACGGCGCTCGACGTCACGATCCAGGACCAGATCCTGAAGCTCCTGAAGCACCTGCGCACCAAGCTCGGCATGAGCATCGTTCTCGTCAGCCACGACCTCGGGGTAATCGCGCAGACGTGCGAGCGCGTCGCCGTCATGTACGCCGGGCAGATCGTCGAGACCGCGAGCGTCCGCGACGTGATCCGCAATCCGCGTCACCCGTACACGGTCGGGCTGCTCGGCTCGATGCCCCGCATCGACACGGACGACAAGTATCTCCGCCCGATCCCCGGGTCGCCGCCGAGCCTTTCGAGCCCGCCGGAGGGCTGCCGCTTCCGCGATCGGTGCCCGCTCGCGATCCCCGAGTGCGCGACGTGGAAGACGGAGCTTCTGCCGGTCAGGCCTGCCCATGCATCGCGCTGCCTCCGTCACGGCGAGGTTGGAATGGCCCTCAATGGCTGAGCGGCCGCGTGAGACGATTGTCGAGGCTCGCGGCGTTCGGCGGGAGTATCCGCTGCGGCGCGGAATCGTCCGCATCCTCCGTCGCCAGCCTCGCGAGACGCTGCGCGCCGTCGACGACGTATCGCTCCGGATCGTGCGCGGCGAGACGCTCGGCCTCGTCGGCGAGAGCGGTTGCGGCAAGAGCACGTTCGGTCGTCTGCTGCTCCAGCTCGAGAAGCCGACCGGCGGCGAGATCATCTACGACGGGCTGCTCGCAGGATCGAACGGCGGGATCCGCCGGAAGGCGCAGATCATCTTCCAGGATCCGTACTCCTCGCTGAACCCGCGCAAGACGGTCAGGTCGACGCTGGAGGAAGTGCTCTCGGTGCACAACCTGTGCCCGCGTGCGGAGCAGACCCAGCGCGTCGACGAGCTGCTGTCCCGCGTCGGGCTCTCCGCGGAGCTCGGCGACCGCAGGCCGCATCAGCTCTCCGGCGGCCAGCGCCAGCGCGTCGGCATCGCGCGCGCGCTCGCCGTCGACCCCGAGTTCGTCGTCGCGGACGAGGCGGTGTCGGCGCTCGACGTCTCCGTGCAGGCCCAGGTCCTGAACCTGCTGGTGAAGCTGCAGGAAGAGCTCCACCTGACGTACCTCTTCATCTCGCACAACCTCGGCGTCGTTAGGCACGTGAGCCAGCGCGTCGCCGTGATGTACCTCGGCAGGATCGTGGAGGAGGCCCCGACGGGCGAGCTGTTCGAGCGGCCGCTCCATCCGTACACGCAGGCGCTGCTCGAGGCCGTGCCCTCGCTCGACCCGGACGTCGTGACCGAGACCGTCGCCGTCGAGGGCGACCTGCCGAACGCGATCGACCCGCCGTCCGGCTGTCACTTTCATCCCCGCTGTCCCGCCGTCATGGACGTGTGCCGCAGGGAGTACCCGGCGCTCCGTACGGTCTCGGCCGGACGGGTGGTGGCGTGCCATCTGTACGAGGGCCCGCCGCCCACGCCATTGACGGATTGAAAGTTTCAGCTTATGTTGTCTGCTCCAACGGGGCGATCCGTCCCGCTCCGAGCGGAGGTTCATGATGCGAACCGGTTGTCTGCGAGCCGCCCTGCTCTGCGCATGCGTGCTCGTTGCGTCCCTTGCCGGGACGACACAGGCCGCAGGCGCCGCGGCCGGCGCGGGGTGTAAGGCCGTCCAGAAGGGCGGGACGTTCACGTTCGGCACCGACCTCGACGTGGTGAGTTTTGATGCGGCGAATACGCAGGACAATGGGTCGTTGTGGGCTGACATGAACGTGTATCAGCAGCTTGTTCGGTTGACGCCGGATGGGTCGAAGTTGGTTGGTGATCTGGCGCAGTCGTGGGATGTGAAGCAGGGCGGCAGGGTGATCGTCTTTCACCTGCGCCATGACGCGCGTTTCAATGATGGGTCGCAGGTGACTGCGGCTGATGCGAAGTTTTCGTTTGATCGGACTCGTTCGCCGAAGTCGGTGGTCAATTGGACGCTCGAAGCGGTCAAGTCCGATCGTGTGGTCGACAAGTTCACCTTCGAGGTCACGTTGAAGCAGCCGTGGGCGCCGTTCCTCAACGACATCAGTCTCTGGGGCGCCTCGATCATGTCGCAGACGGCTGTCAAGCGTCTGGGCGCGAAGATCAAGACCCAGCCGGTCAGCTCCGGCCCGTTCTGGGTGGCCGACTTCAAGCCCGGCCAGTACGTGCTGCTGAAGCGCAATCCGTATTACTGGCAGAAGGACAGCTGCGGCAATCGCTACCCCTACCTCGACGCCGTGAAGCTGCAGTACCTGCCGAACGACAGCACGCGGATGGCAAAGCTGCAGGCAGGCGCGATCGACGCGGCCGTCGATGTCCCCTACAACCAGATCAACTCGCTCGATTCCCAGCCGAACGTCTCGGCGACGACGACGCCGCAACTCGGGATCGTCTCGATCGCGCTGAGCCAGCGGAACCCCAACCTCCGCAACCCGAAGGTCCGCCAGGCGATGAACTACGCGATCGATCGCGGTGCGATCGTCAAGGCCGTCTTTTTCGGGCACGCCACGGCGGCGACGTCGCCGATCGATCCCGGTGTGTACTTCTGGTCGAAGAAGTACGGGTACCAGTACAACCTCGCGAAGGCGAAGCAGTTGATGAAGGAGGCCGGGGTCACGGGCTTCCAGACGACGCTGCTCACCGTCTCGGGCGACTCGATCTCCTCCGGCATCGGCGTGATCCTCCAGGACGAGCTGAAGCAGATCGGCATCGACGTGAAGCTGCAGGCGCTCGATGGGACGACCGAGTTCGGCCGGATGCAGAAGAAGCAGTTCGACATGGCGTACATCTACGGAACGAGCGACAACCTCGATCCGAACGCCAACATGCTGTTCTGCTGCGTCTCGGACGGCGGGGCCTTCGCCTCGTACACCGACTGGAAGAGTCCTCAAGCAGATGCGCTCTTCCGCAAGACGCAGACGACTATCAACTTCGCCCAGCGTGCGAAGCTCTTCGACGCCTGGCAGAAGATCGTGATGGAGGATGGCCCGCATCTGTGGCTCGTCAACCCGACGAACCGTTTCGCGTACCGCGACAACGTGCACGGCTTCTTCATCCAGAACACGGCACACTGGCCGCTCTGGGTGGTCTGGAAGAGTTGACCGGATCGAAGGGTCGGGCGCCCTCGGCGCCCGACCCGCTTTCTTTCCCGAGGACGGCGACTCGTTGATGCCGGCGACACTCGCGCACGGTGTCTGGGGAATCCTCGCCACCCCGTTCGGCGACGACCTCGGGATCGACGAGGGCTCGCTCGAACGGCTCGTGGATCTGTACCGGCAGGCCGGAGCTGCCGGCGTCGTTGCGCTCGGTGTGCTCGGCGAAGCGGCTCGGCTCGACTCGAACGAGCGGCGCCGAGTCGTCGAGCGAGTCGCAGCCGGCGGCCTCCCCGTCGTCGCCGGCGTCTCCGCTCTCGCGACGGCGCCCGCGGTCGAGGAAGCGGTGCAGGCGGCCGAGGCCGGCGCCTCCGCCGTGATGGTGCTCGTCTCGACGTCCGACGCCGACACGCTCGCCCCACATCCCGCCCCGGGGTCGCCGGCGGGCGGCCCGGCGCTT
>Ga0082335_1005507_pt1 | contig 17404 bp, 18 predicted proteins | sample Subgrocontami58m_FD_72375 | JGI IMG/M metagenome (GOLD analysis project Ga0082335, IMG submission 72375) | Subsurface groundwater microbial communities from S. Glens Falls, New York, USA - GMW37 contaminated, 5.8 m (SPADES assembly) (version 2) ... | reverse complement strand
CGCGGCCCCCACGGCCGCGGGGAGCCGCCGATGGCCCTCGCGGCGCCGGCGATCGCCAGCGCCGTGTACAACGCCGTCGGCGCCTGGGTGACCGAGATGCCGCTCACCCGCGACAAGCTGCTCGCCGCGCTCAAGACGGCCGGGTGAGAGGGGAGTAGACGATGACGATCGAGCTCTACGACGCCACCACAGTGCAGGAAGCGGTCGATCTGCTGAAGAAGCACGCCGGCCGTCAGGCGAAGGTCGTCGCGGGCGGGAGCGATCTCGTCGGCGGGATCATGAAGGACTACGTCCAGGGCAAGGGCCTGCCGAGGCCCGAGGTGCTCATCGACCTCACGACGATCAAGGACCTCGCGGGCATCAAGGCCGCCGCCGACGGCATCACGATCGGCGCGGCAGCCACGGTGACCGATGTCGTGGAGTCCAAGGACATCCTCGCCAAGATCCCGCTCTTGCAGAAGGCCGCGGCGAGCGTCGCGTCGCCGCTCATCCGCAACTTCGGCACCGTGGGGGGCAACATCAACCAGCGCCCGCGCTGCTGGTTCTTCCGCGGTGAGGACTTCAACTGCTACAAGAAGGGCGGGGACTTCTGCTTCGCGGTCACGGGCGACAATCGCTACCACGCGATCATCGGTGGCGAGCTCTGCTACATCGTCCACCCCTCGGACATGGCCACCGCGCTGCTCGCCCTCAACGCCACGGCCAAGATCAGCGGCGCTCAGGGTGAGCGAGCCGTGCTGTTCGACCAGTACTTCACCGGGCCGCGCGAGGACGTCCTCCGCGAGAACCAGCTGAAGCCGGGCGAGATCATGACCCACGTCGTGGTCCCGAACCCGGTCCAGGGCACCAAGATGGGTTGGACGAAGCTGAAGGACCGTGAGGTCTACGATTTCGCGCTCATCTCCGTGGCGGCCGCCTTCACGGTCGAGAACGGCACCTGGAAGGACGGCCGGATCACCCTGGGTGGTGTGGCGCCTGTGCCGTACCGTGCCCTGGTCGTCGAGAACGCCCTCAAGGGCAAGGACATCAAGGCCACGGTCAAGTCCGCGGCAGCCCAGATCCGCACCGTCGCACGCCCGATGAGCCTGAACGCCTTCAAGGTGGATCTGGCCCAGGGTCTCATCGAGCGCGCCGTTCTCGAGGCGCTCGCCAGCTGATCCTCAGTGCTGACCGGGGCGGCGGCCGCGAGGCCGCTGCCCCGCACGCCCGGGGACGTCTTCGGTCAGCTCGGCGTGGGGCCTCCGCCGAGGACGGTCTTCGTGCCTCGGAGCGCCCAGGTGTGCGAGGCGGGATTCGCCGCGACGTAGCTGCCGTTCGACAGGAGCCAGGAGCCGCCTTCAGCGTCGCTGATGAGCGCGCCCGCCTGCTCCAGGATCACGCAGGCCGCTGCGACGTCCCACGGATTGGCCTCGAGAGTCCAGTACGCGTGCAGGCGGCCGGCCGCGACGTAGCACATCCCGAGTGCCGGCGAGCCCATGATGTGCTGCGCGAGGACCTCCCCGGAGAAGAGATGGAAGACGCGGAGCGCCTGGTCCCGACGCGGACCGCTGTGGGGCAGGTCGGTGGCGATCGAGGCCTGCTCCCAGAACTCGGGCCCGAGCGCGACGGTCGTGACCGTGATCGGCCGACCGTTCAGCGTGGCCGGCTCGCCGATCCGCGCGGCGAAGGTCTCCTCGCGCAGCGGATCGTGGACCACGCCCAGCCGCAGTCGCCCTTCGACCCGCAGGGCGATCGAAACGGCGAAGAAGGGGATGCCGTGGACGTAGTTGAGGCTGCCGCAGATGGGGTCCACGATCCACAGCCGTTCGGCGTCGGCCTCGAGCGGCTCGTCCTCCGGGCCTTCTTCCGCGAGGATGGCGTCGCCGGGGCACTCGGCCTGAAGGACCGACATGATGAGCGCTTGGACATCGATGACCGACCCCGAGACGACATCGCGGTGGCCCTTCCAGGTCAGGTACTCGGGGTCGCCGAGGCGCGCTCGGGCGAGCCGGCCGGCGCGAACGGCGGCGCGCGTGGCGATCTCCAGTGCGTCCTTGTCGTCCACGAGTCCGCTCCCCACGCCGAGTCGTCTGGAGCCGACCCTATTGACCGTCGCCGGCGAGGTCAAGTCTGACCGCGCCGCGCGACACCGGTCGCGACCCGGCAACGGTCCCGCGCCTGGTGTCCACGATCGTGTGCGCCTATTCCAGAGAGGAGCTGCCGGTGGCGTGGCTGCAAGTGTTCCACCACTTCGAGCGAGCGGTGGAGCGCGCGGGTCTCGCCGTGCGGGTCCGTCTGCTCCCCTTGGAGGAGCTGCCCGAGACCTATGAGGTGCTCGTCGTCGCCCCCCAGCTGCTGCCGCGCGCGGAGGCGCTCGGGTCGGGCGCACGCATCCTGTCCGTGGCGCGCGAGCAGGCCCACGAGGCCGCTCGCGGGCTCGTGGGCCTGCTCGCGAGCGGCGGATCGCTCTACGCGGAGGCCGCGAGGCCGGAGGCGCCGAGGACCGTCGTCCACCGCGGCTCGGAGGAGCTGTGACAGAGGATCCGCTCGCCGCACGGGACGAGCGCCTCGCGGAGCGGCTGGCGCGGCTCGAGCAGCAGATCCGGTCGTTCCGTGAGCTCCACGTCGCCGAGGTGGGCGACCTCGCGAAGAAGCTCGGGACGCTCGCCCAGCTGCACGCCGACGAGCTGCAGCTCGTCCTCGATGAGCTGGCGGACATCGCCCGCGAGATCGCGGCGCGCCGGGCGACGGAGGGCCGTCAGGAAAGCGGTGCCGCCGACGGGTCCGCCGTCGCGCCGCCGGGCGATCCGGCTGCCGGCTCGCCGAAGCGCGCCGCGTGGCTGGCCGAGGAGCAGCGGCGTGCGGCGCCGGTTTCGCGTCGCGAGCTCCTCTTCGGGCGCGAGGACGATCCGGGATCGGAGCGAGGCGTTAGCGGTCCGGTCGAGGATGCCGGCGCACCCAGGCGCTCGCCCCCAGGATGAGGGTGAGGAGCGAGAGCAGGACGAGCGCCGGCCCGGACCAGGTCTCTTCGCGTGCCGGCGCGACCGCGCCGGGCGTGACGGACGGGCGGGACTGGTCCGGCTTCGCCGCGAGGGCGGCCTTGCCCGCGTCGTCCAGCGTGGCGGCGTAGATCTCGAAGTTCCCGCTGCGCGGCGACGCGAAGAGGAGCTGCCGACCGTCCCCGCTCAGCGCGAAGGGTCCCTGCGCCCGGATGCCCCGCGTGACCTCGCTCCGCGCGGCGCCGGTGTCCGGCCGGACCGCCCACAGGTCGGTCCAGCTCTGATCGAGGGAAATGTGCTCCGTCACGTAGACGACGCTGCCATCGGCCAGGTAGAGCGGGAAGTGGCTCCGCTCGCCGGCGGGCGAGATGGGGGTCGCGGGGCCCGCGACGAGGGCGGACATGAGCAGGACCCGGGCCTGGTCGCCGTCGGAGAGCGCCACCCGGCTGCCGTCGGGCGACCACGACGCGGCGTGGCACGCGAACGTGCACTGCAGCGCGCTCTCGCGCGCCAGGCCGCGGGTCAGCGGCGCCGCTCCGGTCCCGTCGCTCGCGACGGTCCAGAGATCCATCGCACCCTCCCGGTATACGTAGAAGCTGATCCGCTTCCCGTCGGGGCTCCAGCTCGGGAAGCTCGTCGTCGCGCCGAGCTTGGTCAGCTGGGTCCGCGCCCCCGTCGCGACCTCGCTCACCCAGATCTCGCGGTGGCCCGGGTCGCCGGAATCCATCGCGAGGTACCTACCGTCCGGACTCCACGCCGGGTGACGATCGTCCTGGTCGCCGCTCGTGACGCGGCGGACGTTGCTGCCGTCCGCGTCCATCACGTAGACGTGGTACGGGCCGTCGGCGTTGCTCTGGAACGCGATCCGCCGGCCATCCGGGCTCCAGGCCGGCCGGAGGGTCGATGCCGAGGTGCTCGTGAGCTGCCTGATCGGCGATGCCGCCAGGCTCGCGGAGGCGGCCAGGAGCGTCAGGCCCGCGAGGGACAGGAGACCGAGGACCGCGAGGCGGCGCACGGCCCGGGCCCCGTCAGCTCGCGGTGCCGTCGCGCGGGAAGGCGACCGTGAAGCACCGCCAGAGCAGCGCGACCGCGAGGATCTCGATGAGCGCGCCGCCCACCAGGAGCGAGAGCTGTGCCGGCAGCCCCTCCTTCGCGGCGGTCTTGGCCACGAAGGCGCTCGTGACGAAGAAGTAGGCGAGCAGGAGGTTCGCAAGCGCCCACAGCGACCCCAGCGCCGCGGCGAGGAGGCGCCCCAGCCGGCGCGGGCGCGGCGCGCCCTCGCTCGCCCAGGTCGTGACCATCGCGGCCAGGAGCGGCCAGCGCCCGAGCGTGTACCGCAGGTGGTCGAGGACCTTGAGCAGGATCAGGACCATCGCCGCGACGTGCAGCGTCGAGCTCCAGAAGAGGACAGGCCCGGGGATCGGGAACACGTAGCGGACCGCCTTCACCACGCCCGTGAGCGTGATGAGCGCGATCGCAAGCTCCCAGGTGGGGAACGACACGACCTTCTCGTAGAACGAGAACCGTCCGGCCTCGGGCGGCCGCCGGCCGAGGTCGATGCGCAGCAGCCTCGCGAGGGCGTCGCCCAGCGGCCGCGGCAGCTCGTCGGCCAGCCCGCGGAGATGACCCGCCCACTGGCCCCGCCCCACCTGGAGCGACCGGTCGGCGGCGAGCCACCAGTACGTCACGAAGCTGCTCGTGGCGAACAGGATGAGCGTCGCGCCGACGTAGTGGAGGCGGTAGAACAGGAACAGCGGGATCGGGGCGGTCACGTCGAGGATGCCCCCGAGGTACTGCCACGCGCCGGTGGGCAGCGCGAGCAGGACGCCCAGCGCCAGGATCGCGTGCCCGATCACGGTCGCCGTGCTGAAGCGCCGGATCGCGCCGTCGGGCCGGCGCTCCGCCGCCTTCCCCGCTGTCCACGAGAGGCCCCGCAGGAGCCCGACCGCGACGCCCAGCCCGACCGCGAACAGCACGAGCTCGGCGAAGATGAAGTTGTCGGAGAGCTCGTCGCTCCACGGCTGCGCACCGGACGCCGCCTGGCTTCCGACGGCCCACGCGCCGGCCGCCGCCGCGAGCGCGCCGATCAGGACCAGCAGCCATCCGATCGCCCGCACCGCGCTAGCCCTTGCCCTTCGCCGGACTCCCGTCGAACGTCTGGAACGACCTGAGCGTGCTCCAGGTCGGCAGGTCGGCGGACGGGGCCGACAGGCACAGGTGGTCGCTCTTGAGGATGCCCTGCTTGATGCGGATGTTGACCGGGCAGCGCTCGACGCACGCCGGCCCGCCCTCGCGCCAGTAGCACAGGTCGCACTTGGTGAAGGTGTCCTTCAGCGGGTCGTAGCTGATGCGGGTCTGCTGGCCGAACGTCAGCTGGTTGGTCGCCCGAGCTTCGTCGGTGGTCGGGAACGGGCAGGCGTGCGCGCAGCGTCCGCAGGTGACGCAGGTGTCCTCCTTGATGTACCGGGCGCCGGTGCGCGGCTCCACCCCGATGGCGTCGACGGGGCAGACGTGCAGGCACTCGGCGGTGGGGCATTGCAGGCACGGCTCCTGCGTGAACGAGCCTCGTCCCGGGTAGGCCTGCTGGATCTCAGCGTTCACCTTCACGGTCGGGTCGTTGAAGATGCGGATGCGCGGCACGTCGGAGAGGCCCTGCTGCTTGTGCACGAGCGAGCAGATCACCTCGCAGGTCAGGCAGCCGATGCACAGAGAAGGATCCGGGAAGATGACGTTGTCGGCGAGCTTCGTCGCTCGAGGGCTGCCGCCGTTGGCGATGCCCAGGCCGCCGAGGGCCTCGAGCGACAGGAAGGCCACGATCGGCGCCGAGGCGCGGAGAAGGTCCCGGCGCGACACCTGCGCCGGGACCGCCGACTGTCCGCTCGCGTCGATCGGGTCAGCGCTCACCGGCATCGCACCTCAGGATTTCGGAGTGCGCGGAGCCTAGCGGACGCCACTCGCAGTGACAACTCCGGTCGTCCCGCTCCCCGTCCCGTCGGCCGCGAAGAAGGCGGCGCGCTGAAGATCGCGACGAAGCGCGTCGCGAAGAAGTGCCGTCGCGCGTGGGACGCTGTCGAATGGGCGGCCGGCAGGTCGCTCGCGCGCTGCGCTCACGGGAGGCGGCCGAAGAACGCGAGCGAGAACGCGGCGCCCGCGAGCAGGAGGACGGCGCCCAGCCCGGTGACGACCGCGGAGAGCTCGGTCCGCTCGGTGCGGAGGACGAGCTGGGTGCCGAGGTCGTCGTAGATCCGCGTGAGGTCGTCGGCACTCGAGGCGCTGAAGTACTCGCCGTCCGTGGTCTCGGCGATCCGTCTGAGCATCGCCTCGTCGAACCGCGCGTTGAACGCGCGCGGGCCGGAGCCGAGGACCGCGCCGTTCGGGCTGCCGACGCCGACGGTGTGGATCCGAACGCCGCGGCTCGTGGCCTGGTCGAGGACCGCGCGAGGATCAGGTGGCCGGGTGTTCACGCCGTCCGTGAGCAGGATGATCGTCGCCGGCCCGGAGCCGGCGAACCGTGCGGGTGGTGCCGACGGCTGCGGGCCGGCGGCCTGTGCCGCGAACGTGTCGCTGGGCAGCTCGTCGCCGCCGCCCTCGAAGATGGCATCGAGCGAGACGAGGATCCCCTGTCCGATCGCGGTGCCCCGCTGCGTCTGGAGGCGCGCGATCGCGGCGATCGTCGCGTCGCGGTCGCCGGTCGGCGGCTGGACCACGAACGCCTGGTCCGAGAACGACACCACGCCGATGCGCGCCTTGTCGTTCCCGCGCTGCTTGTCCACCAGCCGTGACGCGGCGGCCTTGGCCGCGTCGAGCCGGCTCGGCTGCAGGTCCGGCGCCCGCATGCTGCCGGAGACGTCCATGAGGAGGATCACGGTGCCCTCCCGGCTCGGGAGCGTCACGACCGCGACCGGCCGGGCGAGCGCCACGAGCAGGAGCGCGAGCGCCGCGAGGAAGAGCGCGGGCGGCACGTGACGCCGCCAGCCCGGACCGTTCCCGACCGCCGCGGCCACCATCGCCGGGCTCGCGTAGCGCAGCGCGCGCCGAGCGCGGCCGCGCTGCAGGCGGAGGTACAGGAGGAAGAAGGCCGGCACGACGGCCAGCAGCGCGAGTGCCTCCGGCCACCGGAATCCCATCGCGACGGTGTAGCACCACCGCGCCCACCGGCTCGTCGAGAGGCGCTGGGCGCTACGCGGCGCGGGCCTCCTCGGTCGGCCGGCGCAGCGCCTGGGTCCGCAGGAAGAGCAGCGCCGGCGGCACGAGCATGAGCGTGGCGAGCACGCCGGTCGCGCCGACGCCCCAGGCCTCGACGAGCGGCCCGACCGCGAGGGGGAAGCCGATCCCGGCGACCGCACCGAAGCTGTCGGTCATCCCGATCGCCCGCCCGCGGACCGCGTTGGGCGTGGAGTCGACGACGATGGCGGTGGAGGCGACGTTCGCCGCGCACCAGCCGAGGCCGACGAGGAAGAGGCCGGCGGTGACCGCGGCGTGGTCGGTGGTGGACGCCGCGGTGAGCGCGCCGAGCGCCTCGATGACGGTCCCCAGGATGAGCACCCGCCGCCGGCCGATCCGGTCGGCGAGCCGGCCCATCGGCACCGAGGGGCCGAACATCCCCGCGCTGTGGATGGCCATCGCGAGCGCGACCGCCGGCAGCGCGGCGCCGTGGTGGGTGAGCGCGAGCGGCGCGGTGACCATCGCCACCTGCATGCTGCCCTGGGCCGAGAACATCGCGACCGCGGCGAGGCGGCGCTGCGGGTGCGCGAGGTAGTCGCCCAGGCCGAAGCCCGCGCGGGCGGGGGCGGCCTCCACGGGACTCGGGACGTAGCCGGGGTAGTACCGCTCGAGGTGCGCGGCGATCTCCTTGGGATCCGGACGGACCCGGGTGATCATGACCATCCCGGGCAGGATGAGCGCGGGGACGAGGAGCCAGGGGACCGCGAGCGGGTCCATCCCGAGCGCCGGCGCGAGCGTGCCGGCGAGGCTCACGAGCGCCGGTGAGACGATGACGCCGACGAGCGAGCCGGTGAGCACGTAGCCGATGATCACCGCGCGCCGGTGCGGCGGGTACATCTCCGCCGCGGCGAGCCGGAGCTGCTGGACGCCGTTCATCCCGACGCCGAAGACGAGCAGGCTCGCCAGGAAGGCGGGGAACGAGCCGGCGTTCATCGAGAGGCCGATGAGCACCGTGCCGACGAGGGCGATGCCCAGTCCCAGGAGCAGCCCGGGCTTCCGGCCGTAGCGGTCGGTCACCCGGCCGAAGGGGTACGCGGCGATGAAGCGGCTGAAGCCCTGCATCGCCACGGTCACGCCGGCGAGCGCGGGCGAGCCGGTGAGCGCGACGACCATGAGCGGGCCGAGGGCGAAGACGAACTGCGTCCCGGTGCCGAAGAACATCTGCGAGAGCGCGAGCAGGCGGGTGTTCCGCGTGATGAACGCCGGTGTCCTCTCGCGCGGGGCAACGTCCTCCGCCGCGGTCGATGCGCTCACGATGCCGCCCATCGTATCGTCGGCCCGCGCGACGGCCAGAGGTGGCCGTGATCCAGCGAAGGGATGCTCGGAGAGACGGTGGCGTTCCGCGGCCACGGCGGCGCCGGCGCGGGTCAGCGCATGACGCGGCCGCCATCGACCACGAGGGTCTGCCCGGTGATGAACCCCGCCGAGGGCGACGAGAGGAAGAGCACCGCGCCGACGGCGTCTTGCGGCGTGCCGACCCGCGGGATCGCCCGGGTCGCCGCGCCCTCCTCGTGGCGCCGACGCTCCTCGGTCCCGGTCAGCTCGGTGAGGGTGGCGCCCGGCGCGATCGCGTTGACCGTGATGCCGCTCGGGCCCAGCTCGCGCGCGAGCGTGCGCGTGAAGCCGATGACCCCGGCCTTCGACGTGGCGTAGTGGAGCGCGCCGGTCCCGCTCAGCGGCGTTCCGGACGAGACGTTCACGATCCGCCCGTACGCCCGCGATCGCATGCCCGGCACGACCGCGCGCGCACAGAGGAACATCCCGCGAAGGTTCACCGCCATCACCTCGTCCCACTCGGCGACCGTGAGCGCGTCGAGCAGCGCCCGGCGGACGGGCACCGCGGCGTAGATGGCCGCGTTGTTCACGAGGACGTCGATCCTGCCGAACCGCGCGAGGGCGGCCGCGACCATCGCCTCGACGCGCCGCTCGTCCGCGACATCGGTCTCGATCGCGAGGGCCTCCGGCCCGCCCAGCTCCTCGGCCGCGGTGGTCGCGGCCGCTCCGTCGAGGTCCGCGATGACGACGCACGCGCCGGCGCGCGCGAAGGCGCGGCAGTACTCGCGGCCGATGCCGTGCGCGCCGCCGGTGACGAGGACGACCGTACCCGGTGGCGGCGAGGTCTCGGGCGCTTGGTGCACGGAGCGGACAGTAGCCGATGCTCCGGTGGACCCTTTCCCGCCGGCGGCGAGCACGCGCCCGCCGGCCTAGAGCCGGTGGCGGAGCGCCTCCAGATAGGTGTCGATCGCGCGAGCGTGGCCGAAGACGAAACGCGAGAGGAAGCGGAAGAGCGGGCTCGGCACCTCACCCTCCTCGGTGATCGTGAGGCGGGTGCCCGAGCCGTCCGGCGCCAGCTCGTAGGTCCAGGTCCCGCCGAAGTCCCGCCCGCCGACGACGCGGCGGACGAGGACGCGTCCGGGCACCGGGATCGCCTGCTCGAACCGGAGCGCGCCGAACGCCCGCGCGCTCCGCGGGTCGCTCACCGCGTCCCAGACCTTGGCGACCGGCTCGGCGTACCGCGCGCTGCGGCTCACGTGGTGGGCGACCGGCAGGCGCGTGCCGACGAACGTCGCGGTGACGAGGAACGTCGCCGTGGCGGCGACGAGCACGGCGAGGATCGCCAGCCCGATGATCACCGCTGCTCCCGCACCTGGAAGCCGTCGCCGTAGAACTCGAGCACCGCGCCGGGCTCGATCGAGACGTAGCGGATCGAGACGCCGTCGGCGGCCTGGGCGTAGCGCACATCGAGACTCTGGCGCGGCGTGAGGCCTCTCGTGAAGAGGACGAGGGTCGTCGCCCGCATCGCGTGCTTGCGCTTCCGGGCGTCGCGGTACGGCTGGGTGTCGTAGAGCCAGGTCCGGTACTCCGGCAGGTAGTACCGGATCGTGAGGAAGTCCTCGCGCGTGACCAGGATCGTCCGGTCGGGCGGGAAGTGCGCGCGCACGTAGTCCACGCGGGCGACGACCGCCCGGTCGTGCCGCGCGAGCGCGGCGGCCGAGAAGCGGTCCGTCCCCGCGAGGAAGAGGAGCGCGGGCGCGAGCGCGACGGCGGCGCCCAGCGCGCCCCAGGCGCCGGCGGGGCCGCGCAGCATCCGCACGGGCCGGGCGAGGAGCGCGCCGGCGAGCACGTAGAGCGCCGGCAGCACCGAGAGGACGTAGCCCCACTCGCCGATGTGGACCGCGACGTAGAAGAGCAGCCCGGGACCGACCCAGGCGAGGAAGAAGCCGCGCGACGGCGTGAGGTGCTCGTCGCTCCTGGTCCGCAGCCGGTAGAGGAGCGCCCCGAGCGCGAGGCCCGCGAGGATGACCGCGAACGCGAGGAGGCCCCAGCCGAGGGCGTAGACGGTGAAGCGGAGGTTGTACGAGAGCGCGGCGAGTCCCTGCGCCGGCACCGAGTAGGAGGTCTGCACCGCCCCGCCCTGCTGCGTGAGCGCGGTGAGGTAGGTCTCGAAGCCCTCCGAGAGCATCACGGTCGGGACGAGCCAGACCAGCGCGCCGCACACGACGAGCGCCGCGGCGAGGGCGCGCACCCGCCACGCGCGCGGCCAGACGAGCCAGAGCCAGAGCGTGCCGAGGAGGAGCAAGAGGTCCTGACGGAACCCGCTGAGGAGGCCGAAGGCGAACGACGCCAGGAGCGGCCCGAACGCCGGTCCGGGCCGTACCGCCCAGAAGAGGCCCGCGAGCGTCACCGAGAGGAGCGCGAGCACCGCGTAGGGGTAGGCGACCTCGCCGTAGGTCCACACGAGCGGGTTCGCCGCGAAGCCCGCGGCGACGAAGAGCGAGGTCCCGGTCCCGCAGAACCGCCGCGCGACCAGGAAGACCGCGAGCGCGCCGAGCGCGCTGGCGAGGACCGAGACCGCGACGAGCGCGGCGTTGCTGTCGCCGAGGATGCCGCGGAGCGCCGCCGCGGACGCCACGTAGAGCAGGTAGCCCGGCGGCTGTGGCCGCTGGTCGGCGAGGTCGAAGTCCACGTGGAAGCCCTGCTCGAGGGCGCGCGCGTAGAGGACGGAGTCCCAGGCCCAGAGCACGTGCGTGACGAAGGGCAGACGGCTCGCCAGGACGAGCGCGAAGAGCCCCGCCGGCACCACGACGGCGCGCGCCAGCGCGATCCTCACCCGGCCATGGTCGCAGGGGCCGACAGCAGGCGGCGCAGGAGCTGCAGGCCGAAGGCAGCCGCGAAGAGCGTCACGCCCGCCGCGTCCGCGAGGGAGCCGGGAGCGAGGAGGAGCAGGCCGGCGACGACGAGGAGCGCCCGCTCGAGAAGCGTGGTCGGCCCGCGCAGGTAGCCGCCGACGCCGGACACGACCGCGACGATCCCGACCAGCGCCGAGATCGAGGCGATCGCGGCGGCCGCGATCGTCGTGTCGCGCCAGAGGAGCGCCAAGCCGTCCGGCTGCGTGAACATGAACGGCACGAGGAAGCAGGGGAGCGCGTACTTCCAGGTGAGCATCATCGTCTTGTACGGGTTGCCACCGGTGATCGCGGCCGCGGCGAACGGCGAGAGCGCGACCGGCGGTGAGACCTCGCTCAGAACGGCGTAGTAGAAGACGAACATGTGCGCCGCCGGCGGCGGCACGCCGAGCGCGACGAGCGCCGGGATGACCGTCGGGACCGCGACGAGGTACGTCGCGGTGATCGGGAGCGAGAGCCCGAGGACCCAGAGCACGAGGCCCGCGATGACGAGGGTCAGCACGAGGTTGTGCTGGCCGAGCTCGAGGATGAGGCTCGAGATCTTGAGGCCGAGCCCGGTCTGCAGGAGGATGCCGACGGCGATGCCGGCGACCGCGGTGGTCGCGGCGACCGAGACGCACTGACGGGTGCCCGCGGCGAAGGCGTCCACGAGCTTCCGCCACGAGAGCGCGGTCTCCCGCCGCAGGTAGGAGACCGCGATGCCGAGGACGATCGACCAGAAGACCGCCGTCACCGTGCTGAAGCCGAGGAGCAGGAACACGATGATCGCGAAGAACGAGGTGTACTGGTACCAGTACCGCCCGGTGAGCGCCCAGAAGCCGGGTGCGTCGAGCGCGATCTGCCGCGCGCCGAGGCGGCGCGCGTCCAGCTCGATGGTGAGGAGGATGCCGAGGTAGTAGAGGACCGTCGGCATCATCGCCATGACCACGATGTCGAGGTACGAGATCCGCAGGATCTCGGCCATCAGGAAGGCGGCCGGGCCGAGCACCGGCGGCGAGATCACCGCGCCGATGCCGCCGGCGGAGAGGATCGCGCCGCTCGACTCGCGGTCGTGACCGGCCTTCTTCAGCATCGGGTAGGCGATCGAGCCGAGCGTCACCGTCGTCGCGACGCCCGACCCGGAGACCGTGCCGAGGAGGAAGGAGGCCACGGTCACGGTGCGCGCCGCGCCGGTGGGCTTCTTCCCGGTGAGCGCGAACGCGAGGTCCACGTAGAACTTCCCGGCCCCGGTGTAGTCGAGGACCGCGCCGTAGATCGTGAACAGGATGATGAACGTCGCCGCGACCTGGAGCGGCGTGCCGAGCATGCCGTCGAGACCGAGGTACTGCGCCGCGACGATGTCGTCGAGGTTCTTCGGCGGGCCGCGGAACGGCCCGGGCATGAAGTCGGCGAAGTAGGCGTAGCCGATCGAGACGAGCCCGAGGACCGGGAGGTGCCAGCCGATCGTCCGCCGCGCCGCCTCCATCACGAGGAGGAGCGCGACCGCGCCGAACGCGAGGTCGATCGGCAGCGGCGTGCTGACGCGGTAGATGGCCTCCTCGAAGTTCACCAGGACGTAGGCCGTGATCGCGATCGAGGCGGCGGCGAGGACGAGGTCGAACGCCGTGATGCGCTTGAGGAAGCGCGGGGCCGCCGGGTAGAGCAGGAAGGTGAGGACGAGGATCGCCGAGAGGAAGAGCATCACGTAGATCTGCGGCGTCGTGATCGTCTGGTCGCCGAAACGGACGTTCGGGACGAGGACGAAGCTCGTGCCGGGGATCTCCGCACCGGCCGCCGCGTAGTACAGCGCGAAGAGCGTCGTCGCGACCGAGAGCACCGTGACGAAGCGGCCCCAGGCGCCGTGGAGCGTCCGCGTCTTCGCCTCGTTCTCGTACTCCTCGATGATCTCGCGGTTGTGCTCGTCCGCGAGGACCGCGTCGAGGTCGGGCCGGGCGATGACCTCCGGCCCGGTCTCGCCGCTCACGGGCGCCAGCCGCGGAGGAGCGCGGAGAGGATCGGGAGCCGCTCGGCCGTGACGAGGACGATGCCGTCGCCGAAGGACTCGGCGAGCTCGACGGTCCAGCGCGTGCCGACCAGGCGCTGCCGGTAGCGCGGGGTCACGCGGATCTCGAGGCGCCGCGTCTGGTTGCGCGGTGCGTCCTGTTCGTAGCCGTCACCGACGCGGCGGATCTCGCCATCCCAGCGGAAGTACTCCACCGCCCTGAGGTCGGTCGAGCGGACGCTCGTGATCCGGAGCCGATCGTTCGAGCGCAGGTGGCGCTCCTCCACCGGGGCCTCGTACACGGAGCTCAGGTAGGCGTAGACGTAGCGCTCCCCGTCGTCGAGCCAGACCACCCTGCTCGTCACGCCGTCGGTGAGCGCGAGCACGGGAACGGGGGTGGCGAGCGCCACCCCCGTCACGACGGCGATGAGGACGAGGGCGCCGAGCGCCCGGCGGATGGCTACTTCTTCCAGACGCCACGCGACTTGTAGAAGTCGATGGCGCCGGGGTGGAAGTCGAGCGGCGAGCCCTCGACCGCCGACTGCAGCTTGAGGTTCTTCGCCTCCGCGTGGATCGTCGCGAGATCGGGCTGGCTGTCGAACATCGTCTTGAGGATCGCCTGCGCGAGCGCCGGATCGAGCTTCGCCGGCGCGACGAGGAGATTCGCGACGCCGGCGACGGCGATCTCCTGTTCGTTCTTGTACGTGCCGGCCGGGATCTTGATCGGGAAGTAGAACGGGCCGTACTTGTCGGCCATCTTCTTGACCGAGTCGGTGTGGTCCACGAACTTGAGCTTCACCGACGTGGCCAGGTCGAGGATCTGCGACGTCGGCAGGCCGCCGCTCCAGAAGAACGCGTCGATCTTCCCGTCCTTCAAGGCGCTCGCCGAGTCGGCGACGCCGAGCCGCTCGCGCTGGACGTCCTTGGCCGGGTCGAGGCCGTACGCCTCGAGCACCCGGTTGCCGATGATCTCGGTGCCCGAGGCCGCGGCGCCCATCGAGACGCGCTTGCCCTTGAGGTCGGCGACGGTGTTGATGCCGGCGCCGTCCTTCGCGACGACGTGGGTGTAGTTGGAGTAGAGGACCGCGAGCGTTCGGGCATCCACCTTCTCCGCGGGCTTGAACGAGCCGCGCCCGACGAAGGCGTCGTAGGCGGTGTCCGCGAGCGTGAACGCGAGGTCGGCCTTGCCGTCGCGGATGAGCTGCATGTTGGCGACCGAGGCCGCGGTCGCCTGCGCGCTCGCGGCGACCTTCAGCTTCTTCGTGAGGATGTCGGCGAGCCCGGCGCCGTACACGATGTAGACGCCGCCGGTGCCGCCGGTGACGACGTTGAGCGTCTTGCCCTCGAACGAGGGCGGCGCGGCCGTGGCCGCCGTGGCGGCGGCGCTCGCCGCCGCGGCCGGGGCGGGGGTGGCCGCGGGGGCGGCGGCGCGGGGCGCTTCGCAGGCTGCTGCGACGAGGAGGAGCGTGGCGAGCGGGGCGAGGTAGCGGCGAGCGTTCATGGCGTTCCCTCCATCCGTTCCGGCGCGAGTCTAGCCGCGCGGCCGCTGGAGGCGGAGCGCCCGCCGGAGCTTCGCCTGGGCCATCCGGCGCCGCTCCTCGTCGGTCTCGGCGAGGAGCGCTGGGATCGGGGTCGGGCGCCCGCGCGCGTCGATCGCGACGAACACCAGGTAGGCGGAGGCAACGTGCTTCTTCTCACCGGTGAGCGTGTTCTCCGCCTCGACCCTGACCCCGACCTCCATGCTCGTCGCGCCGACCTCGTTCACCGAGGCCATCGCCACGACGAGGTCGCCGACGATCACCGGAGCGAGGAACGACAGCTCGTCGATGCGCGCCGTGACGACGCGGCTTCGCGCGTGTCGCGCGGCCGCCGCCCCCGCGCACGAGTCGATCATCTTCATGATCTCGCCGCCGTGCACGTTCCCGTGAGGGTTCGCGTCGGCCGGCATCATCGCCTGCGAGAAGATCGTGCGCGACTGCGCCACCGTCTTCGCGCCGGGCGCGCCGGGGACCTCGTTCGTCACGACCTGGATGGTAGTCTCGGCCGGATGGCCGTTCTCTCGCGCGACGAGCTCCGCGCGGCGCTCCAGGCCGATCCGCCGCTCGTCGAGGGTATCGAGCAGCTCCAGCTCCAGCCGAACGGCATCGATCTGCGGCTCGAGCGTGTCCAGCGCCTGACCTCACCCGGCCTCCTCGGCGCCGCCGAGCCGGTGCGCGAGCCGGCGGGGCGCGAGGAGATCCAAGCCGACGCCGACGGGTGGTGGGACCTCCACCCCGGCGCGTACGTCATCACCTACGCCGAGAAGGTGAACCTCCCGACGCACCTCATGGCGCTCGGGCGGCCGCGCTCGACCCTGCTCCGCTCGGGTGTCGCGATCCACGCCGCGGTGTGGGACGCCGGCTACTCCGGGCGCGGCGAGGGTCTCCTCACGGTCTCGAACGCGCGTGGCTACCGTATCCAGCGCGGGGCCCGCGTCCTCCAGCTCGTCTTCTTCCGCCTCGGCGAGCCGGCGAGCGAGGGCTACCGCGGCCGCTACCAGGGGGAGAACGTCACGTGAGCGAGGCCCGCCTCCGCGTCCGTCCCGCCTCCTACTCGCTCGTCGGTCCGGCGGTGCTCGTCGATCTCGACGGCCACGAGCTCCGCATCGCCGAGGGGCAGAGCGTCGCGCTCTGCCGCTGCGGCCAGTCCGCGACGAAGCCGTTCTGCGATTCGTCCCACAAGCGCGTGGGGTTCTCGTCCAGCGCGTGCCTGCTCGAGACCGAGGAGGGCAAGGCCGCCACGAAGCCGCCGGATCCCGCGCTCGGCTGACGGTCCGGCGGAAGGTCGCGATGGAGGCATGACGGTGGAGCGACGCGACGCACTCATCTGCGGGTACCTACGGACGCCGATCGGCCGCTACGGCGGCGCGCTCGCGGGCCTCCGGCCGGACGTCATGGCCGCGCACGTGCTCAGGGCCATCGTGGACCGGCACGGGGTGGACCCCGCCGCGATCGACGACGTCATCGTCGGCTGCGTGAACCAGGCCGGCGAGGACAACCGGAACGTCGCCCGGATGGCGCTGCTCCTCGCCGGCTTCCCGGTCGAGGTGCCCGGCCAGACCGTGAACCGCCTCTGCGGCTCCAGCCTCCAGGCGCTCGCCGCCGCCGCGCAGGCGATCTGGAGCGACCAGGGCGACCTCTTCATCGCGGGCGGCGTCGAGAGCATGACCCGGGCGCCGTTCGTCATGCTGAAGCCCGACGTGGCGTTCCCGCGCGGAACACCCGAGATGGCCGACAGCACGATCGGCTGGCGCTTCGCCCACCCGCGCCTCGTCGCCGACGCCCACACCGCCTCGATGGGCGAGACGGGCGACAACGTCGCCAAGCGCAGGAACGTGAGCCGCGAGGACCAGGACGCGCTCGCCTTGCTCAGCCAGCAGAAGGCTGCCCGCGCGCAGCAGCGCGGGCGCCTCGCCGAGGAGATCGTCGCCACGCCCGTCCCCCGGGCGAAGGGCGCGGACGCCGTTGTCGTCGAGGTGGACGAGCACCCGCGGCCCGGCACGACGCTCGAGGGCCTCGCGAAGCTCCGGCCGGCCTTCACGAAGGACGGCACCGTCACCGCCGGCAACGGCTCCGGCATCAACGACGGCGCCTCGGCGCTCCTGGTCGCCTCCGCGGAGCGCGCGCGCGCGCTCGGGCTGACGCCGCTCGCGCGGGTCGTCAGCACGGGCGTGGCCGGCGTCCGGCCCGACGAGATGGGCCTCGGGCCGATCCCCGCCTCGCGGCTGGCGCTCCGGCGCGCCGGGCTCACGATCGGCGACATGGGCGTCGTCGAGCTGAACGAGGCCTTCGCGAGCCAGGTCATCGCCTGCTGCGCCGAGCTCGGCATCGACTGGCGCGACGAGTCGCGCTTCAACCCGAGCGGCGGCGCGATCGCGCTCGGGCACCCGCTCGGCGCGAGCGGCGCCCGTCTCGCCGGGACCGCCACGCTCGAGCTCGCGCACCGCGAGGCGCGCTACGCGCTCGTGACGATGTGCATCGGCGTGGGCCAGGGCA
>Ga0082335_1005506_pt1 | contig 17406 bp, 9 predicted proteins | sample Subgrocontami58m_FD_72375 | JGI IMG/M metagenome (GOLD analysis project Ga0082335, IMG submission 72375) | Subsurface groundwater microbial communities from S. Glens Falls, New York, USA - GMW37 contaminated, 5.8 m (SPADES assembly) (version 2) ... | reverse complement strand
GGTGACGAGCTGGCGCCCCAGCCGGCCGCGGCTCGCGCCGATGGCGAGGCGGATGCCGATTTCCTTCTGCCGCCCCGACGCGCGCGCGAGCAGCATGCTCGCCACGTTCGCGCACGCAATCAGCAGCACCAGACCGACGACGACCAGCAGCCCGACGGCGATTGGAACCGCCACCGGATCGACCGACGGATGGAAGTGCACGTCGTTGGTCGCCTTAAGCGTCAGACGGCGATCCTTGTTCGTGATCGGGTTGGCCGCGTCGAGCCGCGACATCAGCACGGTGAGGTTCGCGCGCGCGTCGTCGATGGTCTTGCCCGGCTCGAGCCGCGCGCGAATGAAGAGCCACCGGTCGGCGCGGCGGTCGAGGCGCGTCGTGCCCGTCGGCGAGGGAACCGTGTCGTGCATGCCGACCGGCTCCACCTCGAGCGACGCGGACGCGGGGATCCAGAGCTCGGGCGAGAGCACCGGCACCATGCCGCTGAACCCGCGCGCGGCGACGCCGACGATGACGTAGGCCGTGCCGCGGATGCGCAGCGTGCGGCCGATGACGTCAGCGGCCGAGCCGAGCTCGCGCGTCCAGTAGCGATGCGACACCATCACCACGCGCGGTGCGCCCGGCACATCGTCTTCCGGGAGAATCGTGCGGCCGGCGGCGGCGGGCACGCCGAGCACCTGGAAGTAGTTGCCCGTCACGATCTCGCCCATCGCGAGGCGCGAGCGGCTGTCGAGATTGAGCGCGGCGAACATCGGGCTGTAGCCCACCATGCCCTCGAACACGTCGTTCTGCGCGTTGAGATCGAGATAGTCGGGATACGACGAGGTGCTGAAGGACGTCGTGCCGGCCGAGTCGCTGGTGAAGACGTCGACGAGGCGGTCCGCGGCCGTCACCGGCAACGGCTTGAACAACAGCGCGTCGACGACCGTGAACAGCGCGGTATTGAAGCCGATGCCGATCGCCAGCGAAGCGACCGCCACCAGCGTGAAACCCGGGCTCTTCCACAGCCACCGCAGCGTAAAACGGATGTCGGCCAGGAGCGATTCGAGCAAGACTCCAATTATAATCCGCGCATGAAGAAGCTGTTGCTCGCGATTGTGGCCGCTACCGCCCTCGTCCGCGCGCAAACGCCCGTCTCGTTCACACTCGATCAGGTGCTCGACTTCCCGTTTCCCGACAATCTGGTCGCTGCACCCAAGGGCGCCGCCATCGCGTGGACGCTCAGCGAGCGCGGCGAGCGCAACATCTACGCCGCGGAAGGACCGGACTTCAAGGCGCGTCGCGTGACGCCGTATCGCGGCGACGAGGGACAGGAACTGACCAGCCTGTCGTTTACGCCGGACGGCAAGACCATCGTCTACGTCCGCGGCGGCGACCACGGGTCCAACTGGCCGGCCGAAGGCAACCTGCAGCCGGACCCCAACAGCAGCACGGCGCAGCCGCGCGTGCAGATCTGGTCGGTGGCGGCGAGCGGCACGGTGATGCCGAAGCTCATCGGCGAGGGTGACGAACCGGCGGTCGCGCCGGCCGGCAACCGCGTCGCGTTCGTGAAGGACCGCCGGATCTGGATCGCGCCGATTGACGGGTCGAAGCCAGCCGAGCAGGCGTTCTTCGCGCGCGGCACGAGCGAATCACCGGCGTGGTCCGCCGACGGCCGCACGCTGTCGTTCGTCTCGAACCGCGACGACCACAGCTTCATCGGCCTCTTCACGGACGCGGCCCAGCCGGTTCGGTACCTCGCCGCGTCCACGTCGCGCGATTGGGCTCCGCGCTGGTCGGCCGACCGACGCGCGATGGTGTTCCTCCGACAGCCCGGACGAGGGGGCACGCCGCGCTCGCCGCTCCTACAGCAGCCGCAGCCCTGGTCGATCATGATCGCGGACGCCGAGGCGCCCGATCCCGCCGCGCCCAACACACGCGCGGCCCTTCAGTCGTGGAAGAGCGGCCACGCGCTCGTCGATTCCATCCCGCGCTTCGCCGGCGGCGTCAACCTCCATTGGGCCGCCGACGATCACATCGTCTTCCTGTCGTATCAGGATGGGTGGCCGCATCTCTATTCGATTCACCATCCCGGCGAAGGCGGCACGCCGAAGCTGCTGACGCCCGGCGCGTTCATGGTGGAGCACGTCTCGCTCACGCCGGACGGACGGTTCCTCGTCTACAGCGCGAACACCGGGTCCGACAGCCACGACATCGATCGGCGTCACCTGTTCAAGGTGCCGGTGGACGGATCGTCGGCACCCTGCCCGCTCACGGGCGGCATCGGACTCGAGTGGAGCCCGGTCGTGACGGGCGACGGCCAGACTGTGGCGTTTCTCCAGTCGACTGCGCAGCGGCCGCCGGTCCCCGCCGTGATGCCGATCGCGGGCGGTCGGGTCCGGGCGGTCGGCGCCGACCGCGTGCCCGCGAGCTTCCCGTCCGCGAAGCTCGTGACGCCGGAGCCGGTCACGTTCACGTCGAGCGATGGCCTCGAGATTCACGGCCAGCTGTTCAAGACGGCCGCCGGCGAGGCGCGCCGGCCGGCGCTCGTGTACGTGCACGGCGGGCCGACGCGCCAGATGCTCCTCGGCTTTCACTACATGGATTACTACGCGAACGATTACGCCGCGAACCAGTACCTCGCGAGCCGCGGCTTCATCGTGCTGTCAGTGAACTACCGGCTGGGCATCGGCTACGGGCACGCGTTTCAGTTCCCCGAGAATGCGGGACAACGCGGCGCGTCCGAGTATCTCGACGTCCTCGCCGGCGCGACGTTTCTCCAGGCGCGACCGGACGTCGACGCGAAACGGCTCGGCATCTGGGGCGGATCCTACGGCGGCTATCTGACGGCGCTCGCGCTCGGACGGAGCTCGGACATCTTCGCCGCCGGCGTGGACATCCACGGCGTGCACAACTGGGATCGGCAGGGCCGCAGCGCACCGAATCTGAGCGCGGCGCTGGCGGGCGACGGCATCACGCAGGCGGATCTGGAACGGGTGGCGCGCGTCACCTACGAGTCGTCACCGGTGTCCTCCGTGCGGACGTGGAAATCTCCGGTGCTCCTCATCCACGCGGATGACGACCGCAACGTCGAGTTCCACCAGACGGTGGACCTGAAGCAGCGGCTCGTCGAGCAGGGCGTGGCCGTCGAAGAGCTCGTCATCCCCGACGACATCCACGACTTCCTGCTGTTTCAGAGCTGGAAGACGGTGACAACGGCGACGGGTGATTTCTTCGAGCGCCGCTTCATGAACCGCCCGGCAGGTTCCCAGCCGTAGCGCCTAATACCGGGCAACGCCACTTCTCCAGTCGAAAGGCGGCCATTGAAGAGTCGTCCTGCGATCCCACACCCGGAGACGCAGCAGGACCAAGACCCCTGGCGCGCGGGCGTATACTTCGCAAGCCTTCATATGAGGCCACCTCTTCACGCCCGAATGTCCCGCCGCGACCTGCTCCATCGCGGGGCACTCGTCCTGGGCTCGGCCGTCCTGCCGTCGATCAGGCTTCGCGCGCAAGTTGTCGGTCCGGTGATGGCAACGCTCAGCGGCTACATGGCCGGCGCGAAAGACCGCGGGTTGCCGCCTGAGGTTGTCGAGAAGGCAAAGCACCACATCCTCGATACGTTCGCCGCGATGGTGTCCGGATCCGAGCTGCCGCCCGGCCGGGCCGCTCTGACGCTGGCGCGGGCCCAGGCGGGACGTCCGGTCGCCACCGTGCTGGGTTCGAGCGTCGTGACTGGGCCGATGGATGCCGCACTCGTGAACGGAGTTCTGGCTCATTCAGATGAAACAGATGACTCGCACGGGCCGTCGCAGTCGCATCCCGGCGCCTCGATCGTGCCAGCGGCCCTTGCGCTCGCAGAGGAACTGGGCGCGAGCGGGGACCAATATCTGCGCGCCGTGACGCTTGGCTACGACGTGGGTCCCCGACTGACGATGGCGCTCGGCGGCGCGACGTTCAGAGACGAGAGCCGTCGCAGCACTCACGCGTTCGCGGGGAGCTTCGGATCGGCGGCGGCGGCGGGATGTGTGGCGGGGTTGACGGCACAGCAGATGCGCTGGCTGCTCGACTATACGTCGCAGCAGGCGGCAGGATATGCGGTGTGGGGCCGGGACACTGACCACATCGAAAAGGGCTTCGTCTTCGGAGGAATGCCGGCGCGGAACGGGGTGACCGCAGCTCTGCTCGTCCGCGCGGGCTGGAATGGCGTCGACGATGTGTTCTCCGGCGAGGACAACTTCTTTCAGGTTAACGCTCCCAAAGGCGATCCGGCCGTGCTGATCGACAAGCTTGGCGAGCGGTACGAAGTCGTCAACACCGATATCAAGAAGTGGACCGTCGGCACCCCGATTCAAGCGCCGCTCGACGCGATCGAGAACATCCGTAGAAAGCGCCCGTTCGACGCCGACGATGTGACGAGCATCGTCGTGCGCCTTGCCCCGACCGTCGGCGCGGTCGTGGACAATCGCGACATGCCGGACATCTGCCTTCAGCACATGGTCGCGGTCATGCTGATCGACAAGACGGCCTCGTTCCACGCCGCGCACGACAAGGCGCGCATGCTGGACGCGGCGGTCCTCCGCCAGCGGAGCAAGGTGAAGTACGTGCCGGACACCTCGCTGGCGCGTCTGCTGCCGGCGCGCGTGGCGATCGTCGAGGTCGCGCTCAATGACGGCACGCAGCCCTCTGATCGGGTGGAGGCAGTGCGGGGGACCGTGCGCAACCCCATGCCGCGAAGCGAGGTCGTCGACAAGGCGAGGGACCTGATCGCCCCGGTGCTCGGGACCGCAACCGCGCAGAAGCTGCTCGACACGCTGCTCGCGATCGAAACCGTCAAGGACATTCGGACGCTCCGGCCGCTGCTGCAGAAGGACGATACGAAATAGCTGACGCCATGGTGGCGTCGGAAACTCAATTCGATGGGATCGGCGGTCGGCCCCCGGCAATCCACCGTTACAGCCTATTGTCTTGTAAATCTAAATAGACTGCAGGCTATCGAAACACGCGAGTCAATAGAGTGATCGTGTAGTGCAGGCCTTCAGGCCTGCCGTGTCGGGCGGACCTGAAGGTCCGCACTACAGACAAACGAAAATCGCCGTAAAGGGCTCGCGGTATACGGACGTGCAGAACGCACTATTCGGACCGAAGCGCAGCCGCAGGATCGACGCGCGCCGCGCGGCGGGCCGGGATGTAGCTGGCGATGAGGGCGACCACCGTGAGCGTCGCGGCGGTCGCGATGAACACGCCGGGATCGTGAGCGCCGACGCCGAACAGCATCGCCGCCAGCGCTTCGGTCGCCACCACCGCCAACACGAGGCCCACACCGACGCCCGTGACGGTCGTCGCGAGCCCCTGCGTCACGATCATGCGCACGACGCGGCCGCCATCCGCACCGAGGGCGAGGCGGATGCCGATCTCGCGCGTGCGTTGCGCCACGGTGCAGGCGACCACGCCGTAGATGCCGATCGAGGCGAGCGCGAACGCCGCGACGGCGAAGAGGCCGAGCAGCACGAACGTCAGCCGTTGAGACGATGTCGCGTCGCTGACGGCCTGCTGCATCGTTCTGATCTTGTAGACGGGCTGATCCTCGTCGATGGCGTAGACCGCGCCTTTCACGGCCGCGATCATCGACGCCGGGTCCACGGCGGTTCGGACGACGAGATCCATCCGCGGCTCGGTGGCCTGGAGGTGCGGAAAATAGACCGTCGGCGCCGGCTGGCGATCCAGTCCGGCTTGCTTCACCGCGCCGACGACCCCCACGATCTGCAGATCGCTGTTGCCGATGCGAACCTGCTGTCCGATCGGGTTCTCGCCGTCTCCGAAATACATGCGCGCCAGCGTTTCGTCGACGACCGCCACGAACGGCCGGCCGGCGCGGTCGGCGTCGGTGAACACGCGTCCGCGTTTCAGGGGGATCCCCATGGTCGCGAAGTAGTCGGCGCTGACGGCGCGGCTGTCCGCCGGAAGCCGCTGCCCGCCGGCCAGGAGCGGACGCTCCGGGAACAGAAGCTCGGTCGTGTCCGCGACCGTCGAATCGAGCGGCAGCACGTTCACCACGGCCGCGTGCGTCACGCCCGGCAGCGCGTGCACCTGCGCAAGCACGCGCTCGAAGAAGGCCGCCTGCTCGGCGCCGGCGCGGTACTTCGCGTCGGTCGGCAGCTCCATCTCGAGCGCGAGCACGCGATCGGCGGCGAAGCCGGGGTTCACCTGCTGCAGGCGCCAGAAGCTCTTCATGGTCAGCGCCGCGGCCACCAGCAGCACGAGCGTCAGCGCGATCTCGGAGACGATGAGCGCCTGCCGCGTGCGGCTGTGACCGCCCGCACTCGACCGCGCGCCTTCCTTGAGACGTTCGTTCGCGTCGTCCGCGCCGGCGCGCGTGGCCGTCAGCGCCGGTGCCAGCCCGAAGACGAGCCCTGTGCCGACCGCCATCAGCATCGTGAACGCGAGGACGGCGGCATCCATTGACAGCGGCGGGCGCATCACTTCGCCGCCGGCGGTCACGCGAAAGGTCGCGGGCAGGACCGTGTCGAGCACGTCCACGCCCCACAGCGCGAACAGGAGTCCGACGCCGCCGCCCGCGAGACCGAGCAGCACGCTTTCGCTGAGAAACTGCCGGACCAGACGCGCCCGCGTGGCGCCCAGCGCGCGTCGAATCGCGGTTTCGCGCTGTCGCGCCACCGCGCGCGCCAGCAGCAGGTTCGCGAGGTTCGCGCAGGCGACGAGCAGTACGAAACCGACCGCGGCGAGCAGCACGAGCAGCGAGGCGCCCAGATCTTCGCCGACGAGACGATGCAGCGGGACCACCGTCGTGCTCCAGCCCTTCAACGGCAGGAACTCTTCGCCGATCCGCCGCTCGATCGCCGTCATTTCGGCGTTGGCTCGTTCGGCCGAGACGCCGTGCTTGAGACGCCCGATGACGCCGAGGTTGTGGTCCGTGCGACCTCTCGCGCGCAGATCCGCCATGCTCCAGGGGGCGAGCAGCTCCGAGGGGACCGGCGACCAGAACGTCCTCGGGAGGACACCGATGATCGTGTAGAGCAGATCGTCAGCGACCACGCGGCTGCCGATGACGGCCGGATCGAGGCCGAGATTCCGCTCCCAGAATCCGTACGAGACGATCGCGACGCGGTTCTGCCATCCTTCCGTGGATGTGAAATCGCGGCCGATGAGGGGAGCAACGCCGAGCACGGACAAGTAGTTCGTCGAGACGCGGAGGCCCGGAATCTGTTGCGGCTCGCCCAAACCGGTGATGGTCGCCGACCCGGGCTCCAGCGCGGCGAGATCGTCGAACGACGTGCTCTGCTCCTTGAAGTCCACGTAGTTCGGACCCGACGGCCCCACGCGGCTCCAGCCCTGCCCGACGCTCGTTTCCCAGACGAGGGCGAGACGGTCCGAGTCGCGGAGCGGCAGCGGCCGCAGCACGATTGAGTTCACGACGCTGAAGATCGCCGTGTTGGCGCCGATGCCGAGCGCGAGCACGCCGACCTCCACTGCGGTGAACAGGGGGCTGCGCGCCATCAGGCGGAGGCCGTATCGAACGTCGCCAGCCAAGGTGTGCATCGCGAATGTCTCTAGCAAGGAATCGTGCCAGCAGAGCCGCGCGAAAAACCCGAACGATCTCAGCCCGGGATGCTCGCGAGGCGGACGGCTGTCGCCCGCTGCCGGAACGCCGGCGTCCCGGAAACGAACACTGCTAGAATCCTGACGCCGATGCCGCCGCCCACCCGCGTCCGCGCACGCGTGCTCGCGTTCGCGTTTCTGCTCGCGGTGGTCACCTACCTCGATCGCATCTGCATCTCCGCCGCCGCGCCGTTCATCATGCGGGACCTGCACCTCACGGTGCTGCAGATGAGCGTGGTGTTCAGCGCGTTCACGCTTGCCTACTCGCTGTTCGAGATTCCATCGGGATGGCTCGGCGATGTGAAAGGTCCGCGGCGCGTGCTGACGCGGATCGTGCTGTGGTGGTCCGGCTTCACGATGCTGACCGCCGCCGCGCGCGGATTTCCCTCGCTCGTCGCGATCCGGTTTCTCTTCGGCGCCGGCGAAGCGGGCGCGTTTCCGGTCGTCGCGCGCAGCTTCTCGCGGTGGTTTCCGGCGCGCGAGCGCGGGCGGGCGAACGGCGTGCTGTTCCTCGGGTCGCGGATCGGGGGAATGTTGTCGGCGCCCATCGCGCTCCTGCTGATCGCGCGATGGGGATGGCGCGCCAGCTTCCTCCTCTTCGGCCTGCTCGGCATCGTCTGGTCCGCGGCGTGGTTCGCGTGGTATCGCGACAGGCCCGAAGATCACCCGCTGATGAGCCCCGGAGAGCTGGCGTGGATTCGGCAGGATGGGCCCGCGGGCGAGGGGCTGGCGGTCGGCGTGCAGACGCCGTGGCGCGCGCTGCTGCACAGCCGCAATCTGTACGCGATCTGCGCAATGTATTTCGCGTTCGGGTACGGGTTGTATTTCTATTTCACCTGGCTGCCGACGTACCTGATCAAGGAGCTTGGCTTCTCACTGCTCGGGGGCGGCCTGTTCGCGGCGCTGCCGTTTCTGCTGGCCGGCATCGCGGATCTTTTCGGCGGATGGCTGACCGATCGCCTGACGCGCACGCGCGGTCTGCGTGTGGGCCGCTGTCACCTCGGGTTCGCCGCGTTCCTCTCCTGCGCGGCGCTGGTGTTCGCGTCCACGCTGCCGGTGCCGCCGGTGGCGAAGGCCGTGCTGCTCGCGCTGGCGTTAGGGTCCGCGGATCTCGCGCTCGGCGCCTGCTGGGCCGTGCCGATCGACATCGCGCCCGATCACGCGGGCGTCATCACCGGCTGCATGAACACGCTGGGCAACCTCGGCGGCCTGATCGGCCCGCTGGTCGTCGGCGTCGCCGTCGACCGCTGGCACTCCTGGACCTTCCCGTTCTACGTCACCGCCGTCGTCTACGCCTGCGGCGCGCTCGCCTGGCTGGCGATCGATCCGCTGCGTCCGATCGTGGCGTTACCCGAAAATCTCGTCGAGGGTAGCCGAGAACTCCGGTAGCACGCGGGAGACGATCCGCTGCCTGCGCCCGAAGACGTCGCGTGACGCCACGCGCCGGTCCTCGAACCGGATGACGGTGACCGACACGTCCTGCTGATGGATCAGCCAGCACTCGCGCACGCCGTACTCGGCGAACCACCGCACCCGCTCTTCCGTTTTCCCGATCCGTGGATTCGGCGACAGCACTTCGATGACCAGGTCGGGCGCGCCGCGCACGCGATCGGTCACAATCGGCGCGCGGCCGTTGGACACGAAGAACAGGTCGGGCTGCACGATGAGCGCGCGAACCTCGCTCAGCACGACGTCGAGCGGCGCGACCCACATCTCACCAAGCTGCCGCTCCTCCACATGGGCGTTGAGGGCCAGCAGCAGGTGACGCACGGCCGACTGGTGCCGGGGCGTCGGCGACTCGGCGACCCGCATGACGCCAAAGACCAGCTCCATCGGCATCACGGTTTCCGGCGTCTTGAAGTACTCGTCCACCGTCATCAGCAAGGGCGCTGGAGCCATCGCCAACCCTCCCTTTCTCCCCATTTGACGACGACGATGCCATCGTCTGGAGCGAAAAACAAGGGCTACGGTCTGCCTGCGGTCGACGGAGGTTTCGCGGCCGGAACGTTCGCGGCCAGGAACTTCTCGATCGCGGCGTACGCGCCCTGCCACTGGTCCGGCGGGAAGTTGTTCTTCGGATCGGGATCGACCGCCGCCCCTCGACGTACTCGGACGGTATTGACAGCCTGCAGCCGCGAGCCTATCCTCGCCTCGTTTCGCCCGACAGGCTTCTCCGAAATGTGGCTCAAGACCGGACGAGGGCGGACCTCGGTCTGTTATGCATGGAGTACACGATGTCGAGCACAGTCCGTCGGTTCACAGCTCTGTTTGCCTCTCTCGTGGGATTGGCAGGGATTACAGTCGCCCTGGTCGGTCAATCGAGCCAAGCGGTGGGCCAACTCGATCAGATCAACACGTCTGACTTCAACAAGCTTGAACTGGGGTGGCGGTTCAAGACCGAGAACCCGGGCAGCCGTCTCGAACAAGGCGTTCCGGCAGGCTCCGCGCAGCTGACGGGCGTCGAAAACGGGGAGTGGCGTTACCTGGGCGGCGACGCCGGGCACACCCGGTCCTCTCCGTTGAAGCAGATCAACGCGTCCAACTTCTCCAATCTGAAGGTCGCCTGGATCTGGCGGGGGGACAACTTCGGGCCGGGCCTCGAGTACACGTCCCGGTCCACGCCGGTCTTCGTGGACGGCGTGCTGTACACGGTCGCCGGTCAACGGCGGCAGGTGGCGGCGATCGACGCCGCCACGGGCGAGACGCTCTGGCTCTTCCGGGAGCCCGACACGACCAGGTATTTGCGCTCGCCGAGGACGGACTTCGGAAAGGGCGTCGCCTACGCGGAGGTGGACGGACGGGGCGTGATCTACATCTCGACGCCCGGCTTCTTCCTCTGGGCTCTGGACGCCAAGACGGGGCGGCCACTGGAGAACTGGGGCAAGTCCGTGCCGCTGAAGAATTTCTCCCGGACCGGAGTCGTCGATCTGATACCGGACCTCCTGCGGGACTGGGGGCCCTGGCTGGAGTGGAAGGGCGGGCCCTACGACCCGGACTACGGGATTCCCAGGAAGCTGGGCGAGGTCACTTCCTCGGCGCCGCCGATCGTGGTGAACGGAGTGGTCGTGGTGCTCGCCGGCGGCGAGCCCACCTACGACCAGACCCGGATCGAGAACGTCCCGTGCGACATCATGGGCTACGACGCCAAAACCGGAAAGCACCTCTGGAAGTTCCACGTCATCCCGCGGCCCAGCGAGTTCGGCCACGAGACGTGGGGGAGCGACGCCTGGCAGTGGTCGGGGGACATGCATCAGTGGGCTCCCGCCTCCGCCGACCCGCAGCGCGGGCTCGTGTACATCGTGACGAACGCCTCGACCTACCAGTTCTACACGGGCCATCGCCCGGGCCACAACCTCTTCGGCGGCAGCGTCATCGCGTTGGACGTCAAGACGGGCAAGCGGAAGTGGCACTTCCAGGTGCACCACAGTGAGCAGTGGAACTACGACATTCCGACCGCGCCCATTCTGATGGATCTCACGGTGAACGGACGGCGGATCCCCGCGTTGATCCAGAACACGAAGCAGGGCCTCATCTTCGCGCTCAATCGGGAGACGGGCGAGCCGATCTGGCCCATCGAAGAGCGCCCGGTCGTGCAGACGGAGGTCCCCGGTAACTACACGGCGCCGACGCAGCCGTACACGGCCCGGCCGGAACCGCTGGACCGGATCGTATTGAATGGGATCACCGAAGAGTTCGTGATGGACTACACGCCGGAGCTGAAGCGGCGGGCCATGGAGATCCTGAGCAAGTTCCGGGTCGGGGGCCTCTATATGCCGCCGCTCCCCTACCCCCACAAGAACAACTTCATCAACAACGTCGGCTGCTTGGGCGGGTTGAACATCTACCTTCCGCCCGTCGCGGATCCCACCACGGGAATCATGTACGCGCCGCACAGCCGGAGCTGCAGCGCCCCCTCGTACCTCGTGCCCACGGGGGGAGTGGACGAGGAGAGAACGGAGTTTGCCGGGAAAAGTACGGAGGCCTGGAGGGGGCGGGAGAGGGTGACGCCCACCACGGGCACCACGGTCGCAGCGTGGAAGCAGGGCGGCCCCACCACCGGCCGCCTGCCGCTGATCGATGGCCTGCCGGTCTACAAGCCTCTGTACCAAGGGCTCGCCGCCTACAACATGAACACCGGCGAAAAGCTCTGGGACGTTCCGGTCGGCCAGACTCCCGCACGGATCAAGAACCACCCGCTTCTGAAGGGAGTGGATGTTCCCAATACGGGAGGAACCGGCAACTCCATCCAGATGGTCGTGGGCGACCTCCTGCTGCAAACCACGGAGGACCTGAGGGGCGAGACCGAGGTGAACGCGAAAGGCATGCCGCTGCTGCATGCCCGCGACAAGCGGACGGGGCAGATCCTCGCAAGCGTCGAGCTCCCGATCCCCGGCCAGTACGGGATGATGACCTACATGCACGAAGGAAAGCATTACATCCTGGTGCAGGCGGGGAGCGCGCGGCGCGAGCAGCCGGGCTCTCTGGTGGCGCTGAGGCTGCCGTAGCCGCTTCGTCTATCGTCTTTCCTGGGGTAGGACAATGAGTAGAGAGCACCGAAGGAACGTCTTGGCGATCGTTACGCTGACGCCTGTTCTCGTCGTGGGCGCATGGACGTTGCGGTCCAGCCCCGCAGCCGCTTCCTCGCTGGCGAGCCGCCCACCGGCGCAGGACACCGGTTCGGGCGCGGGCGGATCGGTGTTGGAAGGAGTGTTCACATCGGCCCAGGCGTCCCAAGGGCAAAAGCAGTTTGAGCAGACCTGCGTGGCCTGCCACACCATCGCCCAGTTTACGGGGAGCAAGTTCGGGGACAAGTGGACCGGGACCACTCTCAATGAGTTGTTCGAACTGACGTCGGACACGATGCCGGAGGCAGAACCCGGCAGCCTCAAGCCGGAGCAGTACGCCAACATCGTCGCATTCTTCCTCAAGGAGAGCGGCTACCCGGCAGGCCAGCAGGAGCTGCCGTCCAACGTCGACGCACTCAGGAAGATACGGTTCGAGCCGATCGCCAAGTAGCCCGCTCATTTCCAAGCGGCCTCCAGAATAGTGATATCTTCTGGCCGTTTGCCGGCGGTGGTTCATCTCGGCGTTGGGTCCGGTCACAACCAGCATGTCGCCATGGAATTTGGAGTCTGGGCTTTTTGTCATACAGGAGGGGTAGTGATGCATAAGATCTTTGTCGCATGGACTCTCGTGGGCGGCCTCTTGGTCATCGGCATTCCGTCTGTCAGTGCTCAAGCCGGGCGCGCCGAAGTCACCGGCACGGTGTTCGACCAAGACAAGGCCGTCGTCCCCGGCGCGACCGTGACGGCGGTCAACATGGCCACCGGGGTCGGGCGAACGGTCACGAGCGGCGAGGAGGGCCGCTACATCCTCACCACGCTGACCCCCGGTTCCTACCGGATCGTTGTCGAGCTCGCGGGATTCCAGACCCAGACTATGGAGAACGTGGCGGTGAGCGTCGGGCAGGAGATGCACCTGGATTTCACGTTGCGTCTGGGGTCGTTGAGGGAGGACGTGACGGTGACGGGCGAGGCGCCGGTGGTGGAGGTGACGAGCTCGCGCATCGGCACGAACATCAGCTCCGGCGATATCGACACGCTCCCCACGCAGGGCCGGAACCAGCTCGCGCTCATGCAGCTGGTGCCCGGGCTGACGCCGTCGCTCGAGCCGGGCAGCTTCGACGGCGCCCAGTTCAACGCCAACGGCCGCGAAGCGGGCAGCAATCTGTTCCTGATTGACGGGATCTACAACAATGACGACCGGCTGGGCGGGGGATGGGGGTACCAGGCGCGCGTAACGCTCGACACGGTGGCCGAATACCAGGTCCTCGCTCACCAGTACGCGGCCGAGTACGGAGGTGCGGGCGGCGTGGTTGTCAACGCCATTTCCCGCTCGGGGAGCAACCAGCACGCGGGGAGGGCCTTTTACTACCTGCAGGACGACAAGCTGAACGCCACCAAGTACTTCCTGCGGGAGCAGGGTGAGAAGAACCCGGACAGCGGCAACAAGATATACGGCTTCAATGCTGGCGGCCCCATCGTGCGCAACAAGCTGTTCTGGTTCTTCAACCTGGAGCGGGACGCTGTCGACTATGCGGTGAGCCTCGTGTTTCCGGCCGAGGCAGCGCCGCTCGCCACCAACTTCTCTGATGTCACGACACAGAGGGTCATCAATACCTTCCTGAAAACCGACTACCAGATGTCGAACTCGCAGAACCTGAGCTTCAAATGGCTACGGGAGGCCGTGCCGACGATCAATGAGGACTGGGAAGAGCTTCGATTCACGCGAGACGGCACGCAGCACGAAAGAGACATGGATGACCAGGTCATCGCCGGCACCTGGACGTCGATTTTCGGCAGCAGGGCGACGAACGAGCTCAAGGCAGCCCACGTGCGCGAGGATCTCATCAATGGCGGCGACATGTATTTCAGCCAGGACGGCAAGCATGAATACATCGGACTGAACGGCCGCGATCCCTTCGATCTGGGTGCCGACAACCGGCATCCGGATTACGCCTCGGGGCCGCGCTCCGCGCACGACAGGAATAAGATCAAAACGTACACCGTGGATGACATCTTCACACTGACAAAGATGGGCTGGGGTGGCGATCACACGTTCAAGACGGGCCTTGGCTACAGCCACAACGGGGCCTATCCGCGAATGCAGGGCGCCATGGAGAACGGCCGCTTCACCTTCCTCGACAACGAGCCGTTCGACCCCGCCAATCCCTTCACGTATCCGTCGCGGTTCCAGCTTTTGCTGGGTGAGACGGAGTACATATCTCGCGACTGGCGGATGAACAGCTTCGTTCAGGACAAGTGGCAGCTCCCAAACGACCTGACGCTCAACTTTGGGTTACGCTACGACTATCAGAACATCACGAAGACGAAGACGGCCTTCGCGCCGCGCTTCGGCATTGCGTGGGACCCCACGGGCACCGGCAGAACGGCCATCCGTGCTGGGGCGGGCAAGTTCTTCGAGTATCAACTCACCAGCGTGGTGGACACGCTGCTCGCAGCGCAGGTCATCACCAAAACGTATTTGTTCGATACGGGCCAGGACACCTCTCCGACTCGGGGCGTCATTCCGTCGGCCGTCTGCCTCCAGCCCACCGGCAATAAGGGGTTGGCGGTCATCGGCCCCGCGTGCCGGGCGTATTTGGAGAACCTGAGGAACCAGGTCGCGGGGAGTGGCTTCGTCAATCTGGAGCCGACTGTAGACGGCGACCGTCGCCTCGGGTACGTGTGGCAGTTGAGCGGCGGGGTGGAGCACGAGCTCATGAAGAATCTTGGCGTGACCGTGGACTATGTCGGCGTCCGCGGCCGCCAGCAGACCGGGCTCATTGATATCAACGAAGGGCCGGTGGGGGCTAATGGCCGTGTAACCCGGCTGGGCGCGGCCGTCTTCGATCCGACCAGTGTGCTCATCCCGGCCGAGGCGCGCAATACGAACTTCCTGCGCGTGCTGCAGTTTCAGACGCGCGACGACCTGACGAACGACTACGACTCCTTGGAGTTTTCGGCCAACAAACGGTACTCCAACCGCTGGAGCGGGCGCGTCGCCTATACGCTCGCGCGGTCTCGGAACGTGGGGACGACGGGGGGCCGGACGACGTTGGTCACCAAGCGGTTCTTGGACGATCTCAACCCGCGCGGGGACTACGGCATCGCGAATGAGAACAACACCCATGCGCTGTCGTTCTCCCTCAACGCCAGCCCGTGGCGAGGCCTCGGGGCCGGGGCGATGTTCCGATACTATTCCGGCTATCCCATCAACGAGACGACCGGCATCGATTCCAACGGCGACCGCGATAACTTCGAACGACCGATCCGGGGGCGGGACGACGCGACGCGGCCCATCCTTTCGCCGGTCGACGCCAACGGCCAGGCGATCCGGAACGGCATCCCTGGCGAGAGCCAGACGCTGCTCGACCTGCGCTTCCAGTACATCTTCAACATGCAGCGCCGCCAGACGCTCGGCTTGTTCTGGGAGATTTACAACGCCCTGGACAAGGTCAACTTCGGCAACCCCATCGGCGTCCGGCGGAACACCTACTTCATGGTGCCGACCAACACCGGTGACATGCGGACGATGCAGCTCGGCATTCGGTACACCTTCTAGCCCGAGTGACGGAGGCACGCTGATTCGATCCGGAAGGGGAAAGGTGGAGGGGACGCCGCTGATCGTCAGTGGCGTCCCCTCTACGACCGTCGGTACTTGGCGGGGCGGCGCTGTCGCTCCCTTGGCGGTTATCCGGCCGCGGGGTGTACGAGCGGATAGCCCGGCAGCCATCAGCGACAAGGCCTTCCGGTGTGTATTCGTCAGGAGGTCCGATGCGACGCCCCCTCATCTCCGGCTTGCTCCTTGTGCTGTTTGTGCTTCCGCTCGTCGCTCAACCGCGCTCGACCATGGGACCCGAGACGGAGTGGTCGTTGGCTGCTGTGGGCGACGTCATCATGAACCGCCGCGTGGCGTCGTTCGACCAGCCGGGAGACCCTGGATTCCACGACATGGCCAACCTCATCCGCGGTGCGGATGCGGCATTCATGAACCTGGAGCAGTCGCTGTTTCGACTCTCCGAGTTCGCCGGCTGGCCGGAAGCCGAGAAGGGCGGCAACTACGAGCTGGGGCCGCCCGAAGTGCTCCAGGATCTCAAGGCCATGGGCTTCGATCTCTACAACCGGGCGAACAACCACACGACCGACTATGGCGTGACGGGGCTGCGGGCCACGAACAAGCTTCTCGATGAGATGGGCCTCGTGCACGCCGGCGCCGGCGAGAACCTCGGCTGGGCGAGCCGGCCGGGATACCTCGACACGCCGAAGGGACGGATCGCGCTCATCGGGATGGCCTCCACGTTCACGCCGATGTCGCGGGCCGGGGCTGCGTCGCCCGACGTCATGGGCCGTCCGGGCCTGAACCCCCTGCGGGTCGCCGAGCGCGTCGAGGCGTCGCCGCAGACGATGGGTCTGCTCGGGCAGCTCGCCCGCGTGTACGGCGCAGCCGTGAATGCGGATCCGTCACGCCAGGTGCGCGTTCTGGGGACGACGATCTTTCCGGGAGCGACCGATCGCGTTGTCTCGACCGTGAATCCCGACGATTACGCGCGCATTGTGCGCGAGGTTCGAAACGCCGCCGATCAGGCCGATCACGTCGTGGTGAACAGCCACTCGCACCAGTCGGGCTCCACTCCGGTAACCCCTCCGGAGTGGATGGTCGCCTTCGCGCACGACGTCATCGACGCCGGAGCCACCACGTTCATCATCGAGGGGCCGCACCGGCTCCGAGGAATCGAGATCTACAAGGGACGCCCGATCTTCTACTCGCTCGCCAACTTCTTCTTCCACCTCGAAACGATCGACCCGATGCCGTCCGACATTCGGGAACAGTTTCGCGTAAAGCCCGACGCCCTGGCCTCCGAGATCTACGACGCCCGTTTCGGAGTGGGCGCGGACGGTGAGCCGACGACGGGTTATCCCACCGAGTCGGTGCCGTGGGAGAGCGTCCTGGCGTTGGCCAAGTTCCGGGGGAACGAGGTGGTCGAGCTTCGACTCCATCCCGTCGAGCTCAACTGGAAGGCGCCTCGATCGCAGCGAGGCACCCCGCGCCTCGCGTCCGGGCCGGCAGGGCGAAAGATCATCGAGGAGCTGGCCAGGCTCTCGAAGCCGTTCGGGACGGACATTCGGTACGAGGACGGCGTCGGGGTGTGGCGGGCGACGCTGAACGACAGGCATTAGAGCCGTTTTCACCACCACGTAGTGGCCGGCTTCAGCCGGCCTGCGGCGGTCCGCCTAAAGGCGGACACTACA
>Ga0082335_1005505_pt1 | contig 17408 bp, 17 predicted proteins | sample Subgrocontami58m_FD_72375 | JGI IMG/M metagenome (GOLD analysis project Ga0082335, IMG submission 72375) | Subsurface groundwater microbial communities from S. Glens Falls, New York, USA - GMW37 contaminated, 5.8 m (SPADES assembly) (version 2) ... | reverse complement strand
ACGCCGAGAGGGCGGGCGCGAACCAGAGTGAAGCCAGCACCGGGAGATAGAGCGTGCCGGCCAGTGCCGCAGCCACGGCAAGACTGCCGTCCTCCAATGCCGAGGCTGGCGGCCTCTCGCCCAATACCAACAGTTGCAGCAGCGCGCCGCCATCGGCCAAGGCAGACAGTCCTAGGATGGCGAATGCGCTCGCCAGGTAAAGGCTGCCTTGCCGCAGAAGCGCCGGCAGATTTGTTCTGAAACCGGAGAACAGCAGCGCAAACCCGATTCTCCTGTCCTGGTCGAGCTCCCGGCTGACGATCATGAAGCTCGCCGAGAAGGTCGGAATGAGCACGGTTGCGACAACCCATCCCAGCACCGGAATCATGCCCAGCAGCTGCATCAGCATGATGTAGAAGAACACCAGAAACGCCCACATCGCCGGGTTTTTGCGAAACAGGGCGAAGCCGGTCAGTACCCAATTCCAGCCGCAGGCCGCGGGGACCGTATTCATGATCGTTCCGGTGCGCTTGACATCAGACCCATGGCGCATCGCCGGCGTGGTCGATACGAAGCTTGAGGATACGGCGGAAGTTCTCGATGCCCGCGGCGATGCCCTGCATTTGCACCGGGGCGCCGACGCAATAGTGCTTCAGCCAAGCGGAAAACTGCTCGGGTGTGGCCGGAGTGAAGACAGACATGCGGGCAGTGGGTGAGGAGCGATGGGTGAAGGGGCTGCGCCGGCTTACCCCTCACCGATCAGCCCTCACCCATCACCCGATTCAGAAAGAATGGATTACCCATTGCGGCACGCGCAGGCCGGAGTCGAGCGAATCGCGGCGTATCATCGTGCCGTCGCCGGTGACGTCCATCAGGAAGTAGGACACGCCATGCGGCGGCGTGACTTTCACGGCGTAGAGCTTGCCGTTGATGCGGAACTCCTCCACCTTGTCTTCGCCGCGCGTGGTGATCGTCACCTGCGGTTCGAGCGCCGGATCGGGCGCGAGCCCGGGCGGGGGAGGTGGCGGCTCGGGCAAGGGCTCCAGTTTGGGCAGTTGTTGCGCGGCGAGCGGAAGCGCAATTCCGAGGAGGGCTAGTGCGAATAAGCGGCGCATGATGAGCTTCCGGTTGGCTATCGTTGCGGATGGTTTGAACAAGGGGGCGATGCTCCCCCGTCCCCCAAGGGGACTTTCCCCTCGAGGGGGATCGAAACCTTCAGTGCGTGAATCCCCCAAGTCAGACGAAGCCCAGGTTTAGTCACGGACTCAGCCCGGGCTTACTTTCCTTAAAATTGAATTTTAACAGATTCGGGCCCGGCCTCAGAGATTGAGCAGATTCTCCCGTTCCGTTGGTAATGGCGCGAACCCCCGCTTTTCATAATATTTGAATATTGCCTCGACCACTGCCGCCGGATCGTCGATCATTTGCACCAGATCCAGGTCCGCGGGATCGATCATGTGCTCCGTCTGCATGCGATCGCGAAACCAGGCCAGGAGCCCCCGCCAGAACGGCGAGTGCACCAGGATAATGGGCATCTTGCGCGTCTTGCCGGTCTGCACCAGGGTAAGCGCCTCGGACAGCTCGTCCAGCGTGCCGAAGCCCCCCGGCAGCACGACATAGGCGGTGGCGAACTTGACGAAGCTGACTTTGCGCGCAAAAAAGTGGTGGAAGGTGAGGCTGATGTCCTGGTAGCGGTTGCTGAGCTGCTCGTTCGGCAGTTGGATATTGAGGCCGACCGAGGGCGATTTGCCGAAGTAGGCGCCCTTGTTGGCCGCTTCCATGATGCCGGGGCCGCCGCCGGAGACGACGGAGAAACCCGCGTCGGAGAGCAGCCGCGCAATCTTCTCCGCCTGCAGGTAGTAGGGCGAATCGGCCGATGCGCGTGCGCTGCCGAATATGCTCACCGCCGGTCGGATCTGCGCCAGGCGTTCGGTGGCTTCGACGAATTCTGACATAATTCCGAATATCCGCCAGGACTCGCGCGCGTTGTGGGCCATGTCTGCTGCGCCGGCATCGGCCGGCCGCGGAAGTTTTTCATTCATACCCGCCTCTATGAAAACCCTGCTGTTGGTGGATGGCTCGTCCTACCTGTACCGCGCGTATCACGCGCTGCCGGACTTGCGCAACGCGCGCGGCGAGCCCACGGGCGCGATCTACGGCGTGCTCAACATGCTACGACGGCTCGCTGCCGACTACAAGCCGGACTATCTCGCTTGCGTGTTCGACGCCAAAGGCAGGACGTTCCGCGATGATTGGTATGCCGAGTACAAGGCCCACCGCCCGCCCATGCCCCCCGATCTGGTGCGCCAGATCGAACCGCTGCATCAGGCCGTCACCGCGCTGGGCTGGCCGCTGCTGATGATCGATGGCGTCGAGGCCGACGACGTCATCGGCACGCTCGCGCGGCAGGCTACCGTGGCGGGCATGCGCTGCGTCGTCTCCACCGGCGACAAGGACTTGACGCAGCTGGTCAATGCAAACGTCTCGCTGATCAATACCATGAGCAACGAGCGCCTGGACGAAGCCGGCGTCGAGGCCAAGTTCGGCGTGCCGCCGCGCCTGATGCTCGATTACCTCACCCTGGTCGGCGACAGCGTGGACAACGTGCCCGGCGTGGAAAAAGTAGGACCCAAGACCGCGCTTAAGTGGCTGTCGCAATATGGTTCGCTCGATGGGGTCATCGCCCACGCGCAGGAAATCGGCGGTGTGGTGGGGGAAAATTTGCGCCGCGCGCTTCCCTGGCTGCCGCAAGCGAGAAAACTCCTAACCGTCTACTGCGACGTGCCGCTGCCGGTCAAGCCGGAGGAATTGCTGCCGCAACCGCACGGCGAGGCCGAACTCACCGGACTGTTCCAGCGTTTCGGCTTCAAGAGCTGGCTGAAAGACCCCGCGCCGGCGGCCGCCACGGCATCCGAGCCCGCGCCACGGGAAGCGTTGATCCGGCCCGAACCGGTAGAGCGCCGCTACGACACCCTACTCGACGAACGACAGATGGGCGAGTGGTTGAAACTGCTCGATAGCGCCGCTTTGGTCGCGTTCGACACCGAGACCACCGGCCTCGATCCTTTGACCGCGCAACTGGTGGGCATGTCTTTTTGCGCCGAGCCCGGGCGGGCGGCGTATTTGCCGCTGGCGCATAACTACGCCGGCGCGCCGCCGCAGTTGGGCGTAGCGCGCGCGCTGGCCTTGCTGCGTCCCTGGCTCGAGGACGCGCACAAACCCAAGCTTGGGCAGAATCTCAAGTACGATCAACACGTGCTCGCCAATCACGGCGTCCGGCTTCGTGGTGTCGCGCACGACACGCTGCTCGAGTCCTACGTGCTCGAATCGCATTTGCGCCACGACCTGGGCGCGCTCGCCGAGCGCCATTTACGCCTTGCCACCATCGGCTACGACGACGTCACCGGCAAGGGCGCGCAGCGCATCGGTTTCGAACAGGTGAGCGTGGATCGCGCCACCGAGTACTCGGCCGAGGACGCCGATGTGACCCTGCGCCTGCACCAATGCCTGTATCCCAAGGTGCAGGCCGAGGCCGGGCTTGAATACGTATACCGGCGGATTGAGCTGCCGGCGCGCGAAGTGCTGTTCCGGATGGAGCGCAGCGGCGTGCTGATCGACGCCGCCCTGCTCGAGGCGCAAAGCCGCGAACTGGGGCAGAAGATGATGGAGCTGGAACACAGGGCCTATCGCGAGGCCGGCCAGCCATTCAACCTGAATTCGCCCAAGCAGATCGGCGAAATCTTCTTCGAGCGCCTGCGGTTGCCGGTGCTCAAAAAGACCCCGAACGGGGCGCCGTCCACCGACGAGGAGGTGCTGGAGAGGTTAGCCGCGGATTACCCCCTGCCCAAGACCCTGCTCGAATATCGCGCGCTGACCAAGCTGAAGTCCACCTATACCGACAAGCTGCCGCGCATGGTCAACCCCGCCACCGGGCGCGTGCACACCAACTACGCCCAGGCGACGGCGGTGACCGGACGCCTCGCCAGCACCGATCCCAACCTGCAGAACATCCCGGTGCGTACGATCGAAGGGCGGCGCATCCGCGAGGCTTTCATCGCGCCGGCCGGTTGCGTCATCGTCTCGGCCGACTATTCCCAAATCGAGCTGCGCATCATGGCGCACATCTCGCGCGACGAGAATCTGTTGCGCGCTTTCGCCGCCGGCGAGGACGTGCACCGCGCCACCGCCGCGGAGATCTTCAACCGCAGCTTGCATGAAGTCACGCCGGAAGAGCGCCGCTACGCCAAGGTGATCAATTTCGGCCTGATCTACGGCATGTCGGCTTTCGGCGTGGCGCAGGCTTTGGGTCTGGAGCGCGCCACCGCCCAGGCCTATATCGACAGCTACTTCACCCGCTATCCCGGGGTCGCGCATTACATGCAGCGAACCCGCGAGCAGGCGCGCGAGCGCGGCTATGTCGAGACCGTGTTCGGCCGCCGGCTATGGCTGGCCGAGATCAGGTCTGCCAACAGCGGCCGGCGGCAGGGCGCCGAGCGCGCCGCCATCAACGCGCCGATGCAGGGGACCGCGGCGGACCTGATCAAGCTGTCCATGATCGCGGTGCAGAACTGGCTTGACCGGGAAAACCTGTCGGCGAAGCTGGTGATGCAAGTGCACGACGAACTGGTGCTTGAAGTACCGCAATCCGAGTTGACGCGGGTGCGCGAAGAACTGCCGCAACTGATGAGCGGCGTGGCCCGGCTTGCGGTGCCGCTTGTAGTGGACGTGGGTGTGGGTGCAAACTGGGAGCAGGCGCATTGAATGCGCCCGCGAGCGAGATGAGCAAACCCTCCAGCCAGAAGCCGTCCGCTGCGCGCGCGCCCGGTCGCGGACCGTTGCGGCATGTCGTGCTGCTCGGCGACGCGTTGCTCGAGGCGTACAGCAGCATCGACAAGACGCCGGGAAAATTCGAGGATGCCCTGCTTCCCGGGACGCGCGACCAGTGGAAGATCAGTGTCGTATCCGCCGCCGAGGTCGAGCGCGCCGGGTCGTCGCTCGCCCTGCCCGGGGACGCCACCCACGCGATTATTTTCATCGAAGGCAATCACGCGATCGAGCAGAGCGGACTGCTCCACGGCCGGCCGGATGTGTACGGGCGGACGCTGGAGCAGCTCTCGCTCGCCGCCGACGAGTTCGAGCGCACGCTCGCGCGGCTGATCCACGTGGCGCAGGCGGCGCGGCTGGTGATCATGGTGTGCACCATGTTTCAACCCGACTACAAGGACCCGACGCGCCAGCGCGCCGCCTGCGCGGCGTTGGCGGTATTCAACGACCGCGTGACCAAGCGCGCCGCCGAGGCGCGGGTATCCCTGATCGATCTGCGCCTGATCTGCAACGAGCCCGAAGACTACGACCAGCCGACGCGCTTGTCCCAGAGCGGCTTGCAAAAGGCGGCCAATATCATCCGCTTCGCCATGTTCGAACTCGACGCGGGGGCGCGCCGCAGCGAGGTGTTTTTCTAAACACAAGGTCTCAAATTGCGCCGCGTACCGCTCTGAGCGCCCTTAAATTTGTCCCTTTATGCGGCGATATATGTGTCGCTGTGTTTAGAACGACCGACTACTTGCCGATCGCGCCGGCCGGGGCGGTGAATAGCGTCAGAACCGAGGCGACAAGTGCGAAAAAGGCGTTCATGGCGGGTCCTTGGACGTGGGAGAGAATTGTGAAGCAGCTTATCGCCTTATCGGGCTGCGTGGCAACAGTGCCCGGCGCTCGGAATAGGTCGTAGCGCAGGAGGACGGCGCGCGAGGTCTTTAGACGCCGCTGGCAATGGCGCCGGTCCAGCTACTTTCCATGTTCGCCACTATCGTGGCCGAGTGCCGATGGCCGCGGCGCGCGCGATCATGCGCACGGAAAAGCTTCCAGTCGAGGCTTTTTTGGAATACACTTTTCAATAGTGCATATCGCACTTCAAGGGCGCGGGCCCTCCAACGAGGGCCGGCCATGACCATACCGTGAGAATAGGATGAGATGTCGTGGGCAAAAAAAAGAAGGCCAAGGCTAGGAAACCCGCCGCCGGGAAGTCCAAAGCGGCTCGTTTGACGCTGGGCGCAGCGGTGCCCGAGATGCTCACGCCGAGTCCGCTCGGCGATCCCAAAGTAAAAAAGAAGGAACGCAACAAGTTCTACGAGCGCGAACTGCGCCGCCTGCATATCGAACTGGTCAAGCTGCAGGAGTGGGTTAAGCACGAAGGCCGCAAGGTCGTGCTGATCTTCGAGGGCCGCGATGCCGCCGGCAAGGGTGGCGTCATTAAGCGGATCGTCGAACCGCTCAATCCCCGCACCTGCCGCGTGGTGGCGCTGGGCACGCCGACCGAGCGCCAGAAGACCCAGTGGTATTTCCAACGCTACACCGCCGAGCTGCCGGCGGCGGGCGAGATGACGCTGTTCGACCGCTCTTGGTACAATCGCGCCGGAGTCGAGCGGGTGATGGGCTTCTGCACGGACGCGGAATACTGGGAGTTCGTGCGTTCCTGTCCGGCATTCGAGCGCATGCTGGTGCGTTCGGGTATCACCATCGTGAAATACTGGTTTTCGGTCAGCGACAAGGAACAGGAACGCCGCTTCAAGTCCAGGGTCGAGGATCCGACCAAGCGCTGGAAACTGTCGCCGATGGACATGGAATCACGCAACCGCTGGCAGGCCTACTCACGCGCCAAGGACGACATGCTTGTCCACACCGATACCGATCAGGCAAGGTGGTACGTGGTTAATTCAGACGACAAGAAGCGGGCCCACCTGAACTGTATTGCCCACCTCTTGAGCCTGCTGCCCTATAAGGACGTGGCGCCGAACAAGATGAAACTTCCCAAGCGCAAGCCCGAAATGCGCGAGGGCTATGCCCGTCCGCCCCTGGAAATCCAGAACTTCGTCCCCGAGATTTATTAGGCGCCCTATTTAACAGGAACCAATCGCCGTGACCGACAGTGCCCCGATATTCAACGTGATCATCGATGCGAAGGGCGTCGCCCTGGAGAAGATCGAGCCGGGGCGCCCGGGCTATCGCAAAGCCAGTAAAAGCATTATCCTGCGCCAACGCGACGCCATCGAGCGCTACCAGAAACTGAAGGCGGCCGGCGATAGCTTTTACGGCACCTACAGCTTTCGCTTCCTCGACACCGCCAGGACCTTCGCCATGCTGCGCCTCCGGGCGATGGAGCACGAGATTCATGACAACCTGGACCGGGTTCAGGCCTACGACGGAGCCAAGAAAGCGAGCGACCGCTAACCTCGGCCAGATCGCTTCATTGAAGGACGCGAACTAACGCCCTCGACCCCTAAGCGGTCATCCGGACGTGGACTTCGCCGTTGGTCCGGCAGGGTGACGGTAACGAGCCAAGTCGGGCATATCCGGGATGAACAAGGGAATGCTTACGTGCCGCCCGGCAAAAGCCCTGCCAGGCCGCGTTGCACGGCGCGCAAGATGTCAAACCGAGTGATAGCACCTACGATGCGGCCATGCTCCACCACCGGGAAGCGGCGAAAATGTGCGGACATGAAAAGCCCGGCTGCATAATAGATGTCCATGGTGGGCGGTATGGTCTGCACCTCCGAGGTCATGAAGTTCTTCACGGTTCCCTTGGGAGCTTCGTGATCCGGACCGCCCAACGTGAGGAGTTTGAGGCAATCAAACTCCGTGAGGATGCCTACCAGTTCGCCCTCGCTGTTGGTCACGAGTACGCCGGTGACCCGCTTTTCCAGCAAGAAGTTCACCGCCTCCATGATGTCAGTCTCTGGTGACAGCGTTTCTACGTATTTGTCCATGAATTCCCGGACGGTGGGCAAGCGGCGGACGGTCATGGGTACCCCCTTGCAGCACCCGCGTACGCGGGTAAATGTTGGGCTGTGTCCAATCCGCAATATATCCCCAAGTGCAGCCGCTGCCAATGAGCCTATTCGCTTATTTCCCGCCGGGTCGCAAGGATTGCGGGATCGGGGATCGCGCGGGCCACCGAGTTTCGGGTCGCAGCGTAGTGTGCAACCGTGGCGAATTTAGCGGCGAGCGTTCCCTGCCGCTTCGGCCTGCCGATCCGCATGATAGCTGGAACGCACCAGGGGGCCGATCGCAGCGTGCTTGAAACCCATTTCCTGCGCCGCGCGCTCGAATAGACGAAAGCCCTCCGGATGCACGTAGCGCTCGACCGCCAGGTGATGTACCGTCGGCTGCAGGTACTGGCCGATGGTGAGCATGTCCACGTCGTGGGCGCGCAGGTCGCGCATTACGGCGAGTATTTCCGCGTCGGTCTCGCCCAGGCCGAGCATCAGCCCGGATTTGGTCGGGACGAGCGGATTGCGCAGTTTGAATTCGCGCAGCAACGCGAGCGAATGCCGGTAGTCCGCCCCCGGACGTGCCTGCTGGTAGAGCCGCGGCACGGTCTCGAGATTGTGATTCATGATATCCGGCGGCGCGGCCGAAAGCAGTTGCAGCGCGAGCGGCAGCCGCCCGCGAAAATCCGGTACGAGAATTTCGATCCGCGTTTGCGGCGAACGCGCGCGCACCGCGCGAATGCAATCGCAAAAGTGTTGCGCACCGCCGTCGCGCAAATCATCGCGATCGACGCTGGTGATGACGACATAATCCAGCGCCAGAGCGGCGATCGCCTCGGCAAGCTGGCGCGGCTCCTCGGCATCGGGCGCAGCGGGCCGCCCGTGCGCGACATCGCAAAACGGGCAGCGTCGCGTACACAGGTCTCCCAGGATCATGAAGGTCGCCGTACCCTGGGCGAAGCATTCTCCTATGTTCGGGCAGGAAGCCTCCTCGCATACCGTATGCAAGCCGCGATCGCGCAGCAAACGCTTGATGCTGTCGAAGCGCGCGTTGCCGGAGCCGGCCTTGACCCGGATCCAGTCCGGTTTTTTCAGGCGCTCCTGCGGCACGATCTTGATCGGGATGCGCGCCGTCTTGGCCCGGCCCGTTTGCTTGTCAGCGAATGCGCTCATCTCGTGCCAGGAGTTGCGTCAGGCTGGCGGCGAGCCGGTCGCCGAGCTCGTCCACGCTTGCGGCGATGCCCAGATCGCGCGTCTGCGTCACCGCCAGGCCAGGGTAGCCGCAGGGGTCGATCGCGAGGAAGGGCGTGAGGTCCATGTCGACGTTGAGCGCGACGCCGTGATAGCAACCCTGGCTTCGGACCCGCAGCCCCAGTGCCGCGACTTTCGCTCCGCGTACGTAGACGCCCGGCGCGTCGCTTTTGCGTTGCGCGGTAACATTGTAGTGCGCCAGCGTATCGATCACCGCCTGCTCGAGCAGGCTGACCAGCGCCCGGATCTTCAGCCCGCGCCGCGCGAGATCGAGCAGCGTGTAGATCACTGCCTGGCCGGGACCGTGATAGGTGATTTGCCCGCCACGGTCGGTGCGCTCCAGCGGAATGCCCGCATCGCGCGGCAGGTGCTGTGGACGCGTCGCGAGGCCCGTGGTGTAGACCGGCGGATGCTGCAGCACCCATAGTTCGTCCGGCGTGTGGCGCTGACGCGAGGTGGTGAATTGCCGCATTGCTGCGTAGGTCGGCCCGAATTCGACCAAACCCAGATGCCGGATCACTGGCGCAGGCGCATGCCAGTCAGGCGGTGGCTGTTCCATGCGCTCGTAGTTGGGTTCGGAGCGATTGCCCGCCAGCGGTTGCGCGTCACGCATCACAGCACCATCTTGACCATCGGGTGGTCGCACAGCTCGCGGTACAGATCGTCGAGCTGTGCGCGTGAAGTCGCGCGCACGGTGACGGTCAGCGACAGATATTTGCCTTGGCGGCTATTGCGCATCTCCATGGTGGCAGCGTCGAAATCAGGCGCATGGCGCAGGACCACGCCCAATATCGCCTGCGCAAACCCGGGCTGGGTCTGCCCCATGACCTTGATCGGGAAGTCGCAGGGAAAGGCGAGCAGCGATTCGAGTTCAGGCTCGGGCATGGGCCGGCGCACGCATTACCGTGCGCTTGTAGTCCTGGTAAAGCTGATTCATGCGCGCGGCCAGCGGGCCGGGCTTGCCGGCGCCTACGGGTTTTCCGTCCAGCGTCGAGATCGGCAGCACTTCCTTGGTCGAGGAGGTCAGCCAGAGTTCGTCCGCATCGCGCACCTCGGCTTCGCTTACCTGCCGGATTTCCAGCGGAAGCCGATTGGCGCGCGCAAGTTCGATCACTACGTCGTAGGTGATGCCGGGCAGGATGAAATTAGTCTTGGGCGGGGTGATGATGACGCCGTTCCTGACCACGAAGATATTGCTCGCCGAGCCCTCGGTGAGCATGCCGTCGCGCAGCAGCACCGATTCCACCGCCCCCGCATCCATCGCCGCCTGCCGCAGCAGGCAATTTGCGAGCAGCGAAGTCGATTTGATGTCGCAGCGCAGCCAGCGGTTGTCGGCGACCGTAACCGCGGCCACGCCCTGCTCGAGCTGGCTCCGGGGCGGCGTCGCCAGCGGGTTGGCCATCATGAACACCGTCGGCTTCGCGCCTTTGGGAAAAGCGTGGTCGCGCGGCGCCACACCGCGCGTTACCTGGAGATAGACGTATTGATCCTCCCACGGATTCCCGGCGACGACCTCGCGCACCAATTCATCCCATCGCTCGAGGCTGTAGGGATTGACGATACGCACCGCGTCGAGGCTGGATTGCAGGCGCGCGAGGTGCTCGCGCAGGCGGAAGGGATAGCCGGAATAGGAGGGGATCACTTCATATACGCCGTCGCCGAAAATGAAGCCGCGGTCGAGCACGGGAATCCTGGCCTGCTCGATCGGCATCCATTCGCCATTGAGGTAGATCATCTGCATCTCCTGATAGGTCATTGACGGCCGCTGCGCGGCCGTCACTTAAACCAGAGCCGCATGCCGTCCCAGGCGCGACCGAAAAAGCCGGCGATCACCACGTTCTCCAGTGCCACTACCGGATATTCGCCCAGCAGCTTGTTCTGCAGTGTCACTTTGACCTTGCCTACCTTCTGTCCGACGCCGATCGGCGCTAGCAGCGGCTGCATGCTCACCAGATCCGCTTTCACCTGATCGGCGAGGCCGCGCGGCACGCTGACGTAGAAGTCGGACTGGAACCCGGCCTTGACCCGGTTCTCGCTGCCCTTCAGCACTTCCAGCGTGCTCACCGCCTGGCCCTTGTCGTACAGTTTCACCGAATCGTAGAACTGGAAACCGTAATTCAGCAGTTTCTGACTTTCCTGCGCGCGTCCGCTGTCGGAGTTCGCGCCGAGCACCACCGAGAGCAGGCGACGCGCCCCGCGCTTGGCCGACGCGATCAGGCAGAAGCCGGCGCTTTCAGTATAGCCCGTCTTCATGCCGTCCACATTGGGATCCAGCCACAGCAGGCGGTTGCGGTTTGGCTGGGTAATGTTGTTATAGCGGTACTCGCGCAGCGAATACAGCGGGTAGTACTCGGGAAAATCGCGGATCAAGGCCGCGCCGAGCAAGCCCAGGTCGTGCGCGGTCGAATAGTGCTTGGGGTCGGGCAGGCCGCTCGAGTTGGTGAAGCTGGTATTTTTCATGCCCAGGCGCTGGGCCTCGCGGTTCATCATCTGCGCGAACATCTCCTCGGACCCGGCAACGGCCTCGGCGAGCGCGATGCAGGCATCGTTGCCAGACTGTGTGATCATGCCATGCAATAGTTCGTCCACCTTCACCGGTTTTCGCGGCTCGATGAACATGCGCGAGCCGTCTGCCTTCCAGGCGCGCTCCGATACCGGCACCACCTGCTCCAGCGTCAGCGTTTTCTGCCTCAGCGCCGAGAACGCCAGGTAGGCGGTCATCAGTTTGGTGAGCGAAGCCGGTTCAACGCGTTCGTTCTCGTTTGCGCTGACAATCGCTTGAGCGCTGTTGAAGTCGTACAGCAGCCAGGCCTTGGCGGCAATCGGAGGCGGAGGCGGGATGTCCGCCAATGCGAGGACGGGGATAAGCAGCAGGAGGGCCAGCAGGCGTGTCATGAGGGCGGCGCAAAGGTTCAAATTATACCAGCCGAGGAAGGGTGTCCCACGCCTTCCTCGGCCGCTCATGCTCGCCAAGCGAGGGGACCGGTTCGGCAATTCCGAGACGGCCGCTTATTTATTTACCAGCAGCGGTTTGAAATCGAGTTCGGCGCGGATTTTCTCGGCTATCGCATTGGCCTCCTTGCGGCTGCGGTAAGGACCTAGATGCAGGCGGAACAGCTTGCTGCTAACCTGGATCTGGACCGGCTGGCCCAACCAGGAGAGCTCCTTCCGGATTTTCTGGCGAAAGCTTTCGGCATTCGCGCGCGCGGAGAAAGCGCCCAGTTGTAGATAGATGCCCGCGGTTTCGGCCGTTACCGGAATCGCCGGTTCGGTGGCAACTGGCGATTCCATGGGCGGCGCCGATTCGGCGAGCACGATGGCCTCCACTTCGACCGCAGCGATGCCGGATTCCGCGAAGCCGAGCTTGTAGGCCGCGGCGAACGACAGGTCCATCATGCGTCCGGAGGAAAACGGTCCGCGGTCGTTGATACGCACCACCGCCGACTTGCCGTTTTGCAGATTGGTGACGCGGGCGTAGCTCGGGACCGGCAGCGTGGGATGCGCCGCGCTCATGGCATACATGTCGTAGATTTCGCCGCTCCAGGTGCGCTGGCCGTGGAACTTGCGGCCGTACCACGAGGCCGTGCCCTGTTTCCTGTGCGCGGAAAATTCTTTCTCCGGCAGGTATTCCTTGCCGAACACGACGTAGGGCTCGTTGGCGTGGGGGTGCAGGGGTTCGGGCTTGGGCTGGGCGTCGGCGATGGCCTCCAGATCGACCGGTGGCGCGCCGTCTGGGCCGTCGTCCTTGTAATACCCGCCGGGGCGGCGTAGCAACTGCCCAAGGGGAATGCTGGCCGGCGTCGCCGGCGCGGCCTGCGGCGCTGTGCCCTGCTGCGGCAGGCCGGCGCAGCCGCACAGCGGCAGGACCAGGCAAAGGGCGAATAGATTGTGTTTCATGCCGCTAACGCACTACCACGACCGGTTTGAATTGCAGCGCCTCGCGGATTTTCTCGGCCATGCCGTTGGCCTCGTCGCGGTTGCGATAGGGGCCCAGACGCAGGCGGAACATGCCGTCGCGCGAGTAAACTTGGATCGCGTCATTGAGCCATGCGAGCTGCTGATAGACGCGGATGCGGAAATTTTCGGCGTTGTCGCGCCCGGAAAAGGCGCCAAGCTGCAGGTAGATGCCGCTCGCCTCGGCATCGACGGGAATCGTTTGCACCGGCTTGGCAGACTCGGACTGCAACGCGCTCGCCGCCGCCAGAATCGCCGGGGCCATCGCTTGCTTTTCGGCAACCGGCTGCTCTGCACTGGACCGCGGCGCCGCCGCGGTCACTGCTGGTACCGCCAGCCGCCGTCTTGCGGCGATCATGAGCAGGTCCTCGCGCGTGATGGCTTCGACCTCGACGGATGCGCTGCCGGCCCCGGCGTAGCCGAGTTTGTACGCAGCGGCGTAGGACAAATCGACCAATCGTCCGGAATGAAACGGCCCACGGTCGTTGACGCGCACGATCACGCTGCGGCCGTTGGCGAGGTTGGTCACGCGGGCGTAGCTCGGGATCGGCAGCGTCGTGTGCGCGGCGCTCATGGCGTACATGTCGTAGGGCTCGCCGCTGGAGGTGCGCTGGCCGTGGAATTTGCGGCCGTACCAACTGCCGATGCCGCGCTGCCGGTAGGGCGCGAGCGTCCGGTAGGGCACGTACTGCAGGCCGAATACGGTGTAGGGATTGTTGGCAAAGCGGTGTAGCGGCTCGAGCCTGGGCTCGGCATCCTCGATTTGATCCAGGTTCGCCGGCGGATTGTCGCCTGGGCCGTCGTCCTGGTAATAGCCGCCACCGCCGCCGCGCGGCGCCGTGGCGGCGGTGGCAGGCTTGGGCGCAATGACACCGGTATCGCGTTCGACCGTGGTCCGCTTGGGCGCACTGCCGCACGCGGCCAGGATCAGCGCGGCAGCGAGTGCAAGCAGAGGGCGTAGCGCAAAGAAGCCGAAGGTGTTCTTCGCGCCCCTTGCATTTCTTTGCCGAGACTGCGTTTCCCTGCTCAAGTCTGTACCAGCTTGCGGTGCCTGTGGATGCTCATCAGTATGCCGATGCCGAGGAACAGCGTCACCAGCGCGGTGCCGCCGAAGGATACCAGCGGCAGCGGCACGCCCACCACCGGCAGGATGCCGCTGACCATGCCGACGTTGACGAAGACGTAGGTGAAAAACGTCAGCGTCACGGACCCGGCCAGGAGCCGCGCGAAAAAAGTGGGCGCATTGGCGGCGATCGTCAGGCCGCGGCCGATCAGCAGCAGGTACAGCAGCAGCAGCAGGCAGTTGCCGATCAGGCCGAATTCCTCCGAGAATACGGCGAAGATGAAGTCGGTGGAGCGCTCCGGGATGAACTCCAGGTGCGCCTGCGTGCCTTTCAGCCAGCCCTTGCCGGCGAGCCCGCCCGAGCCGACGGCGATGACCGACTGAATAATGTGATAGCCCGCCCCCAGCGGGTCGGAGGTCGGATCGAGCAGGGTCAGGATGCGGCGGCGCTGATAGTCGTGCATCAGCGACCACAGGAAAGGCAGGCTGGCGCAGGCTGCGAGCGCGAGGCCGATCAGAATTTTCCAGGCGAGCCCGGCGAGGAAAATTACGTAGAAACCCGCTGCCGTCACCAGCAGCGCGGTGCCCAGGTCGGGCTGGCGGGCGATCAGCAGCACCGGCGCGGCGAGCAGCAGGCTGGCGACGAAGTAGTCGCGCAGCCTCAGTGTCGCCTCGTGCTTATGAAAATACCAGGCCAACATCAGCGGCATGGCGATTTTCATGATCTCGGAAGGCTGGATGCGGGTGAGGCCTACGTTCAGCCAGCGGCGCGCGCCGTTGACAACGTCGCCGAACAGTGCCACCGCGACGAGCAGCGCGAGGCCGAGCGCGTAGGTGGGGAGAGCGAAGCGCATCAGCGTCTGCGGCTGGAACTGCGCCACCGCCCACATCACGCCGAGCGCCACCAGGATGCTGGCCGCCTGGCCGGCGACGCGGGACGGCGTTTCGTGCGCGGCGCTCGCCAGGGTGATAATGCCAAGCAGCAGCAACGCGAATGCGAGCGCGAACAGCGGCGCATCGATCTTGTCGATGAAGCGCAGCCACAGCGTTCTAATCATCGTCGTCGTCCCCGGGTACCTCTGCGGCAGGTTTGTCGATGCGCTTGCCGAGCAGATAATAGTCCAACACCTGGCGCGCGACCGGCGCCGCCGCGCGCGCGCCGAAGCCGGCGTTTTCCACCACTACCGCGAGCGCGATCTTCGGGCTTTCCAGCGGAGCGAAGGCGATGAACAGGGCGTGATCGCGGTGGCGCTCGGCCACGCGCTTTTCGTCGTATTTCTCGTTCTGCTTCAACGCCACCACCTGCGCCGTGCCGGTCTTGCCGGCGCTGGTGTATTCGGCCTTGGCGAAGGCGCGCGCACCCGTGCCCTCGGTGTTCACGCCGGCCAGGGCGCGCTTGATGAATTCGATATGCTCCGGTTTCAGCTTAAGATCGCGCGCCACCTTGGGTTCGACCAGGGCGCGTTCGCCGCTCCTGATGTTCTCGATGTAATTGACCAGGTGCGGGCGGTAGATGACGCCGTTGTTGGCGATCGCCGCCATCGCCTGCGCCATCTGCAGCGGCGTGTAGGCGTTGTAGCCCTGGCCGATGGCGATGCTGATGGTTTCGCCGGCATACCATTTCTGTTGCTCGGGTTTCCTGAAACGTTTGCGTTTCCACTCCTGCGAAGGCAGCACGCCGGTCGCCTCGCCCTCCACGTCGATGCCGGTTTTCGCGCCGAAGCCGAATTGGCCGATGATGCGGGCGATGTTGTCGATGCCGAGGTCGTTGCCGAGCACATAGTAGTAAGTGTCGCAGGAGACGACGATGGACTTGTACATGTCGACCGTGCCGTGGCCGCCGACCTTGTCGTCGCGGAAACGGTGATTGCCGAACTGGAAAAAGCCGGGATCGTGGATCGTCTGTTGCGGCGTGCGTTTGCCCAGTTCGAGCGCGCCCAGCGCCAGGTAGGGTTTGAAGGTGGAACCGGGCGGATAGGTGCCGGCGAGCGCGCGGTTCACCATCGGGCGGTCTGGCGAAGTGTTGAGCAGCTCCCAACTGGCCGGGTCGATACCGTCGACGAACAGATTCGGATCGAAACCGGGCTTGGAGACGAAGGCCAGTATGCCGCCGGTGGCCGGCTCGATCGCCACCAGCGCGCCGCGATTTTCGCCGAAAGCCTGCTCGGCGACTTGCTGCAGGCGGATGTCCAGCGTCAGCACCAGGTTGTTGCCCGAGGTGGGGGAGGTGCGCGAGAGCGTTCTCACGCCGCGCCCGCCCGAGTCCACTTCGACCTGCTCGTAGCCGGTGATGCCGTGCAGTTCGCTCTCGTAGCTTTGCTCCAGCCCGGTCTTGCCGATGTGGTCCGTGCCCTTGTAGTTGGCGGTCAGGTCCGCGTCCTCGATGTGCTGTACGTCGCGCTCGTTGATGCGGCCGATGTAGCCGACCAGGTGCGAGGCCAGTTCGTTCAGGGGATACTGCCGGAACAAGCGCGCCTGGATGTCGACACCGGGGAAGCGGTAACGGTTGACTGCGAACTTGGCCACCTCTTCGTCGCTCAGGCGCGTGCGGATGGGCAGGCTGTCTGCGCCCTTGGCTTCGATCCTCAAACGCTTGAAGCGGGTGCGGTCGCTCGCGCGGATCTCGATGATCGCGGCCAGCTCGTCGATGGTCTTCTCCAGATCCGCGACCTTGCCCGGGAAAATCTCCAGCGTGTAGGCCGAGTAGTTACGCGCCAGCACGGTGCCGCTGCGGTCGAGAATCAGCCCTCGATTGGGCATGATGGGCACGATGGAGATACGGTTGTCCTCGGCCTTGGTGCGGTAGTAGTCGTACTGCAGTACCTGCAGGTAGACCAGGCGCACCAGCAGCAGCGAGAAGGCGGCGAGCACGAAAATGCCGGCGATGCCGATGCGCAGCTGAAAAAAGTACAACTCGCGCTGGTGGTCCTTGAATTCGGCTAGATGCATGCTAGCGGCTGGAAACTAGAGACTGGAAACCGGAGAAAAGCAGCTCTTGCCGAGCATAAGGGAGCGCGTAATGTAAGGCCAGTTCGTCGAATTTCGCATGGTTTTTCCTAGTTTCTAGTCTCTAGTTTCCAGTCTCTAGATAGGCCTATTCTCATCCATCATTTCCGCCCGCCGCTGCGGCAGCAGCAGTAGGAAGCTCAGCACCGGCCACAGCGCCGCGCAAATGAAACTGCCGGCGAAATAGGTCCAGCCGGGGAAGCCGGCGCCGGCGGCGATCCGTATCACCAGCGTCAGCACCTGCGTCGACAACAGCAGCAGCAGCAAGTGCAGCGCCTGCTGCCACAGCGGGAACCAGAGGATGCGCCGGTGCACGGCGAGGGCGAGGAAAGCGAGCACCGAGTAGCCGAGCGCGTGCTGGCCGAGCAGCGCGCCGTTGCCGACGTCGA
>Ga0082335_1005080_pt2 | contig 17408 bp, 17 predicted proteins | sample Subgrocontami58m_FD_72375 | JGI IMG/M metagenome (GOLD analysis project Ga0082335, IMG submission 72375) | Subsurface groundwater microbial communities from S. Glens Falls, New York, USA - GMW37 contaminated, 5.8 m (SPADES assembly) (version 2) ... | reverse complement strand
TCTTCACGATATCATCGGCAAACACGCTGTGCGTGAAGTGTTGATTGCGCTCGACTCTTCAGACCATAACCATTTGTTAGAGATCATAACAAGCTGTATTTCGCATAATGTCGGGCTGAAGATCATTCCTGACCTGTACGACATCATCAGCGGACAAGCAAGAACAAACCAGATCTACGGTTTTCCGCTTATCGAGATAAGTCCGCAGCTTATGAAGCCGTGGGAAGAGTCGTTAAAAAGGATGCTGGATGTCGGCTTCTCGGTTTGTGTTCTTGTGTTGGGTATGCCCGTCTGGTTACTTCTTGTGTTAATCATTCGGCTTGAGTCTTCGGGACCGGTATTGTACAAGCAGGAGCGTGTTGGGAAGGATGGAGACATTTTCAAGATATACAAGTTTCGTTCGATGCGGCAGGATGCTGAAGTTGACGGTCCACAATGGGCGACCAAGAAAGATTCTCGTGTTACCCGCGTTGGCAAATGGTTGAGGAAACCTCACCTTGATGAGATTCCGCAAATGTGGAATGTGCTGAAGGGCGATATGAGCCTCGTCGGACCCCGACCCGAGCGTCCTGTTTTTGTCGAGGAGCTCTCCAAAGAAATCCCAATGTATCCTCGACGGCTCAAAGTCCGACCGGGCGTAACGGGCTGGGCCCAAGTGAAGCATAAGTACGATGAGTCAATCGAAGATGTACGGAAGAAAGTTCAGTATGATTTGTTTTATATCGAGAATATGTCGCTGAGAATGGACTTTAAGATTATCCTGAGTACCGTTGCCCACATGTTGCTCGGTCGAGGTCATACATAAGTTTCAAAGAATTGAAGAAAAGGAATCCTCCATATGAAACTCCGCATGGTAGACGTTGTCGGCCAGTATCAAAACATAAAACCGGAGATTGATTCAGCAATACACAAAATCCTTGATGCAGGTACATTTATTCTTGGTAAGGAAGTTGGCGAGTTCGAGTGTCAAATCGCCGGCTATCTTGGTGTAAAGTACGCAGTTGGCTGCGCATCCGGGACGGATGCGCTGCAAGTTGCAATGATGGCGCTCGATATCAAGCCGGGGGATGAAATCATAACGACGCCATTCACGTTTGTTGCGACGACAGAAACGATTGTACTTCTTGGCGCGAAGCCAGTGTATGTTGACATTGATCCAAAAACATTCAACATCGACCCTTCTCGAATCGAAGCGGCAATTACTCCGCGTACGAAAGCGATCATCCCTGTCCATCTCTACGGTCAAGCGTCGGATATGGATCCGATTATGGAGATTGCACGCAAGCACAATCTTAAGGTGATTGAAGATGCTGCTCAAGGGCTTGGCGCTTCGTACAAAGGAAAGAAGGTTTGCACGTTTGGCGACATCTCGTGTATCAGCTATTTCCCAAGCAAGAATCTCGGAGCGTTTGGCGATGCGGGCATGGTCGTAACGAACGATGTCGCGCTTGCCGAAAAGATGCGAATGATTATTGTGCATGGCTCAAAGGTTCGCTATTATCATGAGATTCTTGGCGTGAATAGCAGGCTTGATACGCTGCAAGCAGTGATTCTTTCCGTGAAGCTGAAGTATCTTGATAAGTGGAATGAGACTCGACGCAAAGCGGCGGCTCGTTACAACGAATTGTTGAAAGGAATACAGGTAACGATACCGTACGTCTCGCCGGACTGTGAGCACATTTTTCATCAATATACGATTCGTGCGCCGAAGCGGAACGATCTTGCTGAGCATTTGAAGCAGAAAGGAATTCCTCATGCAATCTACTATCCAATTCCTCTTCACTTACAAAAGGCATTCGTCCCGCTTTGCGGGACGGGCAAGGGCAAAGGCGCATTCCCTATTACGGAACAGGCGGCAAATGAAGTTCTTTCGTTGCCAATGCATACAGAGTTGACCGAGGAACAGCTCGTGTACATTACGGGTGCAGTCAAGGGATTCTATAGCTGAGGGCGTGTCTCATCCCGTCACTACGTGACGAGCGAATGGTTTGTGGATGTATGATACAGACCATGAATGGTCTGCCTATTTTCACATCGTCCCTACGGGACGATCTTACTGTGCAATGGATATTCGTGTTTGCTCACCTTGGAGTGGCGAAGAAGAGTGATGACAACAACACGCGCTTGCCACGTAGTGGCAGAATGATGTTAGCCCGACCTTTCAAGGTCGGGATGAAAAAAAGAGCAAACACGCCGTCGCGTAGCGACGGCATGAACAACGCTCACTTGAAACGTGGAGGTGCCCGATGGCGAACACATACACAGATGTATGATACAGACCATGAATGGTCTGCCTATTTTCACATCGTCCCTACGGGACGATCTTACTGTGCAATGGATATTCGTGTTTGCTCACCTTGGAGCGGCGAAGAAGAGTGATGACAACAACACGCGCTTGCCACGTAGTGGCAGAATGATGTTAGCCCGACCTTTCAAGGTCGGGATGAAAAAAAAGAGCAAACACGCCGTCGCGTAGCGACGGCATGAACAACGCTCACTTGAAACGTGGAGGTGCCCGATGGCGAACACATACACAGCACTGTATTATCACCTTGTATTCAGTACAAAGAATCGCGAGCCATGGATAGACGATGAGATCGAGAATCGCGTATGGGCCTACGTCGGTGGAATCGCCCGCGATAATAAAATGACTGCGTTACGCGTTGGTGGGATGCCTGATCATCTCCATGTTCTAACCACTATCCCAAAGACACTTTCCGTCAGTCAGACGTTGCAGTTGCTCAAAGGTGGATCATCAAAGTGGATACACGAAACGTTTCCGCGCTTGACCGATTTCGCGTGGCAGGACGGGTACGCGGCTTTCACTATTGGACGGTCGGAGATTGATAACGTTATTGCGTACATTGAAAACCAACGCGAGCACCATCGGAAGAAGACATTTCAGGAAGAGTACAGGAAGTTTCTGCACGAGCATGGTATCGAGTTCGATGAACGGTACGTGTGGGGATAACACATCTCGTCAATACGTGACGAGCGGCGTGTTTGCGTGGTTGTATAGCAAAGATCAAAAAAGGTTTTACGTAATATCACAGCGTCCCTACGCACCGATTTGGATAGAACCTTCAACGTGTGGCTTGTTCGCCAAGCATGGTTGCTGTGTCGCAGAATCCGTACATAGATAAGACCCGATTTTTTATTTGGAAAATCTACCGAAGATCCTTGTTGTCACCCCGACGTACAACGAGGCTGAAAATATTCCGAAGCTGATTCCCGCTGTTCTTCGTCAAGCGCCGAACATCGATGTGTTGATTGTTGATGACGGCTCACCTGATGGTACAGGTCGGATTGTTAAAGACATCATGGCGACGAATCCACATGTCCGCATCATTGAACGATCGGGGAAACAAGGGCTTGGCACTGCGTACGTTGCCGGCTTTAAGTATGCAATTCAAAACGGCTACGATTACGTGTTCGAGATGGATGCGGACTTTTCGCACAACCCCAATGACATTCCGGTTTTCCTTTCGACAATAAAGGATTATGATCTTGTTATTGGCTCGCGTTACATTGACGGTGTGCGGGTGTTGAACTGGCCCATGAATCGTTTACTCCTCAGTTATTCGGCAAACGTCTACACGCAAATCATCACCGGCTTGCCGGTGCACGATGCGACCGGCGGCTTCAAATGTTATCGGGTCGAGGCACTCAAAACAATCGACCTCGACCAGATTCGCTCCAACGGCTACGCGTTTCAAATAGAGATGAGTTTCAAAGTGTGGAAGAAGGGTTTTCGGCTCGTCGAGATTCCCATCGTGTTTGCCGACCGCCGCTTAGGTAGCTCAAAAATGTCGAAGCACATTGTGTATGAAGCCGTGTTTATGTTGTGGAAGCTGCGACTTCGCAGCATCCTCAACCGCTTGTAATTCTCTTGCCTCCAATGGACCTTTCGGTCATCATCGTCAACTATAACGTCCGTCAGTTTCTCGAAAACGCACTCGCGTCTACCTATCGTGCAATGGAAGAGTTACAGGGCGAAGTGTTTGTTGTTGACAATGCATCGGACGATGGAAGTATTGAGATGGTGAAGACAAAGTTTCCTCACGTTCTTCTTATCGAAAACAAAGCGAATGTCGGGTTTGCGAAAGCCAACAATGCAGCGTTGAAGCAGGCGAAGGGTCGCTATGTACTTCTCCTCAATCCTGATACTATCGTACAGGAAGACACGTTCAAAGTGATGATAAAGTTCTTTGATGAGAATCCCGATGCCGGACTTGCAGGCTGTAAAATTCTGAATCCTGACGGAACGTTCCAGCTCCCGTGTCGCAGAAGTTTTCCGAGACCGTGGGTTGCATTCACCAAAATCTTCGGACTCAGCGCTCTCTTTCCGAAATCAAAACTCTTCGGTCAATACAACCTCACATACTTAAGTGAAGATGAGACGTACGAAGTCGATGCCGTGAGTGGTTCGTTGATGTTCCTCCGTCGTGAAGCATACGAGAAAGTGGGCGGACTTGACGAAACATTCTTTATGTACGGCGAAGACTTAGACTGGTGTTTTCGCATCTCGAAGTCCGGCTACAAAGTCTATTACGTTCATTCGACAAAAATAATTCACTTCAAAGGGGAAAGCACACGCCGCAGCGAGATTGATGAGATTCGAACATTTTATCAAGCGATGCAGCTCTTCGTCGAGAAACATTTTAGTACGTCCGTCTTTGTAGAAGTCGTTCTCACGATCGCTATTGTGTTGCGTGCTGCACTTGCAATGGTGACAAAAGCAAGTCAACCGCTTGTCATTGCGCTCATGGATTTTATCTTGGTGGATTTGGCACTGGTATGTGGTGAGTACTTGCATTTCGGTCATATTCTGAAATTTCAACATTATGCCTATCCAATCGTCTGGATAGTTCCCTCACTGACCGTTGTGACGTCAATGTATTTTCTTGGAGTATATACAACGAGGCGACACTCTGTGTCGCGGACTGCGCTTGCCGTGATTATCAGTTATACCATCGTCTCCGCGTCTGTTTTCTTCTTCAAGGATTTTGCATTCAGCCGGGCTGTGGTGCTCATATCCGGGTTTATCAATCTTCTTGTGCTGCCGGGCTGGCGCTTGATGTTCGACGTGTTCACCGGACGTCGAAGCAGTTCACGAAAAAGCTTGTTCGGTCGCCCGACAGTGATTGTTGGAACCGGACCTTCTGCGCAGGAGGTTCTCAAAAAGCTTCGTGCCCGCGTTGATGACGGCTACGATGTTGTCGGTTTTATCGATATGCATCGGAAGAATATCGGAGAAAAGATTGCAGGTGTTGAAATTGTTGGAAGCATTGATAACGTTGGGAAAGTGATCGCTGAGCGCAAGGTGAATGAAGTGATTTTTTCAACCGATGGACTCGCGTACACGGATATACTTTCTGTGATTGCACGAAGCAACGACCGCAGTGTGAACTTCCGTCTCGTACCGAACAGTCTGGAAGCAATCATCGGCAAAACACGGATCGATGAGCTTGACACTCTTCCGCTCGTTGAAATCGAATACAATATTCATAGACCGGGCAATCGGTTTGCAAAACGGTTGTTCGATATTTTGACATCGGGTTTGGGATTGTTGCTTCTCTATCCTTTCGTGCGAGCGTTCCACTCAAAGAACAATGCAGGACGTTTCGCTCAAAAAGTACTCTTGCTTCCGCACGTGTTTTTCGGTAGAATGAGTGTGGTCGGACGCCCGCTTTCTGACTCCGATGCAACCTCAAGCAGCTCACCGATAAGGGGACAACTTCGATCGTATCTCGGACCAAGAGGTCTCACAGGCTTGGTGCAAATCAACCGACGCGATGACCTTGAAGCTGATGAGATCGAGCGCTACAAATTGTATTACTCAAAGAATCAGTCACTGATGTTGGATGTGGAGATTATTGTGAAATCATTGTTACTCCTTTTGCGAAAGTAGGAGGTATGGCAAAAGTTACTCTGGAATTTGAGAAGCCGATCTACGAGCTTGAGCAAAAGATTGAAGAGATGCGCAAGTACGCGGATAATCCCGGCATTGCGCAAGAGATTGAGAAGATAGAAAAGCGTGTCAACCATCTGCAGCGCAGCGTGTTCAGCGGACTAACGCGTTGGCAAAAAGTGCAGCTTGCCCGTCATCCCGATCGCCCGTACACGCTCGATTACATCAACTTGATGACGACGGATTTTATCGAGCTGCATGGCGACCGCACCGTCAAAGATGATAAAGCTATCGTCGGCGGCTTTGCGAAGCTCAACGAGTACAGCGTGATGGTTATCGGTCACCAAAAGGGAAGGGACACGAAGTCGAATTTGTATCGTAATTTCGGAATGCCGAACCCTGAAGGCTACCGCAAAGCGCTCCGCTTGATGAAGCTTGCTGAGAAATTCAAGAAGCCCGTCATAACGTTGCTTGATACGCCGGGCGCATTTCCCGGACTCGAAGCGGAGGAACGCGGACAAGCTGAAGCAATTGCGCGAAATCTTTTTGAGATGTCGCATCTCAGAGTGCCAATCATTGTTGTGATTATCGGTGAGGGGGCTTCCGGTGGTGCACTTGGCATTGGTGTTGGCGATAGGGTTCTGATGTTGGAGAATACCTGGTATTCCGTCATCTCTCCTGAGTCATGCTCAAGCATTTTATGGCGAAGCTGGGATTACAAGGAGCAAGCTGCTGAAGCATTGCAGCTCACCGCCCCTGATTTGAAGAAGCAAGGCATCATTGATGAGATTGTACCCGAGCCGCTTGGCGGCGCACATCGCGACCATGCGAAGGCTGCTGAGATTTTGAAAGCCCAGTTGCTTAACGAGTTGAAGCACCTCTCGAAAGTCAAAATCGAAAAACTCATTGATCGGCGCATTGAGAAGTTTTCGAGGATGGGGGAGTATTCGGGATAACTCTCAATGCTGAGCGAAGCGAAGCATCTGAATCCTAAACCTAATTGAGTTGTTCTTTTCTTTCGAGAGCGAGACTCACACTTGTCCCAAATAAACACTCGGGCAGCAGTGATCTGGGATTGGCATTTATTCTTTTGCCACTACGTGGCTTTGTTGTTTCCTCTTGTTCTTTCCCCACGGCTTACGCCGTGGGTTGAAATCTTGTCGCCACTTCGCGGCTTCTCGATTTCCGGAAGCTATTGCAAAAAAGTCCCGCAGGTCTACGACCTCGTAGAGGGACGATAGATTTCTAACCCACAGCATAAGCTGTGGGAATAAGCTCACCAACGTGAAGTGAGTCCCGCAGGTCTACGACCTCGTAGAGGGACGAAAGAGAACCTTTTCGCAGCGGAAGCACGTATAGCATAGGATGGCAATTGCGCTTCGATGGTTTTGGTCTTCAACAGCAGAGGGCTTACTCCTCACTTGAGGGAACAACTTATGCAATTGACATCAAAAACTACGACTATGGCACATCGCGTAATCTGGTTTGGACAGCAGTGAGTGAGATTCTTCGCTCCGCTCAGAATTTAGAGGGAGAATGATAAAACACACCACCGACATCCGCGTCCGCTACGCGGACACCGATCAAATGAAGTTCGTGTACTACGGAAAATATTTCGAGTACTTCGAACAGGGCCGCTCGGATTTACTGCGCGAGATCGGTCTGCCGTATCCACAAATTGAAGCGATGGGGTTGTTCCTTCCCGTCATCGAAGCGCACGCAAAGTACAAGCGAGCTGCTCGCTACGATGACCTTCTTCACGTCGTGACATACTTTCGTGAGATGCCCGTTGCGCGCATTCGTCTCGAATACGAAGTCTTCAAAGATGGCGAACGCGAGATGATTGCTGAGGGCTACACGATGCACACATTCATCAATGCAGGAACCGGAAAGCCAACGCGTGCACCGGCGCAGTTTCTCGAAGCAGTTGAAAAGGAAATGAAAGGCTAACATGCTGAAGAAAGAACTCCTCGACATATTGTGTTGCCCCAAATGCAAAGGCGATTTGAACTACGAGCCGGAGAAGAGCACGCTCACGTGCAAGAAGTGCAGCAAAGTCTATCAAATCAAAAATGATATTCCCATCATGCTGGTCGACGACTCTCTACTCTACGAGTCCGTAGGACGAGACCGTAGGTCGACTCGTCGAGTAGATGATGCTGAGTAACGTATTGAACGACAGCCGCGTGAGCAGGTTGATTGAGCTTGCGCTGCTTGAAGACATTGGCATGGGAGATTTGACGAGCGATGCGATTATTCCTGACTCACAGCTTGGTCGGGCGGAGTTTCTCTGTAAGGAAGACGGTATTGTCGCCGGACTGGAAGTTGCTGCGCTGGTGTTTCAGTATTGCGACCACAGCATTACTGTCACGTCTCTTGTCCATGATGGACAAATTGCGCAGAAGGGTCAACCAATTGCAAAGATCGATGGCAGCGTAAAAAGTATTTTGAAGGGCGAACGGACGGCGCTGAACTTTTTACAGCGCATGAGCGGCATTGCAACGGCAACGCACAAGTATGTTCATGCCGTTGCCGGAACGAATGCAAAAATCAGCGACACACGAAAGACAGTGCCTGGACTTCGCGTGCTCGACAAATGGGCAGTACGACTCGGCGGTGGTTTCAATCATCGCTTCGGCCTTGATGATATGGTGTTGATAAAGGATAACCACATCGTTGCTGCGGGTGGCATTACACAAGCTGTTGAACTCTGCAAAAAATATCTCTGCACGGAAGAAATCGAAGTGCAGATTGAAGTCGAAACAAAAAATCTCACAGAAGTTCAGGAAGCTCTTCACTGTGCCGGCATTCACCGCATCATGCTCGACAATTTTCCGATTGATGATATGCGGAGGGCTGTCGACATGATTGCCCACAGAGTTGAAGTCGAAGCCAGCGGCGGTGTCAATCTCCAAACCGTCCGCTCCATCGCTGAAACCGGCGTTGACTTCATTTCCGTCGGCGCGCTCACGCATTCCGTCACAGGTCTCGATATTTCACTCGAACTTCAGCATGTTCGATAAAATCAAGCGTCTCGGCACCGACACCGCCATCTACGGCATTAGCACGGTTGTCGGTCGTTTCCTCACGTTCATCCTCACACCGTTTTACACCAACGTCTTTGTTTCTGCCAAACTTGGCGTCGTTGCGAATGTCTACTCGTACATCGCCTTTTTCAACATTCTCTATGGTTACGGGATGGAAGCAGCGTTCATGCGCTACACTGCTTCACTCGAAATCGGGACGAAGAAACAAAACTTCAGCGTGCCGTTTCTTTCGCTTCTCGTAACGTCGTTCATCTTCACGTTCCTCATTTGGTGGCAGAGAGATTTCCTTGCGGCATTGTGTAAGGTTCCAATGCAGTACGCTTCCATCATAACATACAGCGGATGGATTCTCTTGTTTGACGCATTGGCGATTGTGCCATTTGCTTCGCTGCGGATGGAGGGGAAAGCGAAGATGTTCTCTGCACTAAAGCTTTTCAATATCGTTGCGACTGTCGTTCTCAATTTGATTTTGCTGCTCAAGTTTCGGATGGGCATCGAAGGAGTTTTTCTAAGCAACCTTCTTGCCTCCGCCGGAACGTTCATGCTTCTCGTCCCGACCATTCTCAAGAATATCAGTCTAGAGTGGAATTCCAAGCTGTACGAGGCGCTGCTGCGGTTCAGCATTCCAGCCATTCCTGCATACATCGCAACGATGATGATTCAAGTGATTGACCGTCCGATTCTTCTTTCACTGACAGATGAGGCGACAGTTGGCATCTATCAAGCAAACTATCGTCTCGGCATCTTCATGATGCTTATTGTTTCGATGTTCGACTTTGCATGGCGGCCCTTTTTCCTTTCCAATGCAAACGAACCCAATGCGAAGCAACTCTTTGCCCGTGTGTTGACCTATTTCTTTTTGTTGATGATGGGTTGTTTTCTGTTTATCAGCTTCTTCATCAATGATATCGTTACACTGCCGCTCTATCATGGCAAATCCATTATCGCTCCGGAGTACTGGAGCGGTCTTTCGATTGTTCCTGTTGTTCTGCTTGCGTATGTATTTCTCGGCATCTCGAACAACATGGTTGCCGGCATCTACATCGAAAAACAGACGAAGAAGCTTCCGATTATCACATTCGTTGGCGCTGGTGTCAATGTGCTTGCAAACTTTTTGTTGATTCCGATAATAGGAATGATGGGGGCAGCGATTGCGACACTGCTCAGCTACGCAATGATGGCAATCGCTCTCTACCTTATTGTCCAGAAGATCTATCCGAGTGAATATGAGTTTGGCAGAATGGCAAAAATATCGGCGGCGGCGATAGTGGTCTATCTTCTCTTCTACTTTGTGAAGTTTGAATCTCTTGAATTGATGTGGAAGATTGCACTGCTTGCGTTGTTTGGTGTGTTGATGTATGTGATGAAGTTCTTCAACCCATCCGAAATCTCCGGCTTCACTCGATTGTTCTCGAAACGGCCCGCCAACAATTCTTCTGTCGATATTCCTCCACCATCGGAAGTTTAGGTGTGGGGCGAGTCGCTGACTCGCCCAACAAAGCCACGGGAATTCCTGCCCGCCGATCTTTATGGCGGGTCACTCCGAATTTTTGTACTTTGATTGAAGAATAACGAAAGGTTGTTTGTGAAGAATAAGTTTGATGCGACAAAGCCGATGGCTGTCGGCGGGCAAGCCGTGCTTGAAGGTGTAATGATGCGTGCGCCCGGTATGGTCGCAACCGCGGTGCGGCGAGCCAATGGTGAAATTGTTGTGAAGAAGGAGCCTCAAGTTTCTCTTGCTGAAAAGTATTCAGTCTTCGCACTACCGATTCTCCGTGGAGCTGTTGGTTTGATTGAGATGATGGTGATTGGCATCCGTACGCTGAACTTTTCTGCTGAGGTTGCGATGCACGATGTTGAGAAAGAGAATAGAACTAACGGTGACGGGCACGTAAAGAAAGCTCCAAGTTCAACCAAGGAAAGCTTAAAGCTCGCTGCGACCGTGATGTTCTCTTTAACTGTTGGGGTTGCAGTGTTCTTTGTAACTCCGCTGGCAGTCACGACGTTTTTCTTCGATGTTGAGCAACAGCCCTTGTGGTTCAATCTCATAGCAGGCGGAATTCGAATCGGCTTGCTGCTTGGCTATCTTGCTGCAATCTCCATGCTGAAAGATATCAAGCGTTTGTTTCAGTATCATGGCGCTGAACATAAAGCCGTCTTTGCGTTTGAGCGGGGAGAAGGTTTGACTGTTGCTGCGGCTTGCCGTCAAATACGCTTCCATCCTCGATGTGGAACAAGCTTTCTGCTGATCGTAATGTGTGTTGCAATTGTTCTGTTCAGCGTCTTGGATGTTTTTCTCCTCAAGTGGCTGGGGCACATCAACGTGCTTACGCGAATTGCAACGCATCTTCCGTTGATTCCGCTTGTTGGCGGAGTGTCGTACGAGTTCATTCGTGCGTCTGCGAAGAGAAGTGAGACCGCAATTGGAAAGATCGTTGTCGCACCGGGGTTGTGGTTACAAAAGATTACAACCAAAGAGCCGGATGAGAGCCAGTTGGAAGTTGCAGTGGTTGCGTTGCGTTGTGCGTTGGGAGAGGAATACGAAACAACATCGCCGGTGCAACGTGCCGCGTTAGAAGAGATTTCGGTAAACTGAGCTATGCTTGACAGATTAGAAAAAGTTCGAGAGCGGTACGAGGAAGTTGGGCGATTGCTGAGCGACCCGGGAGTAGTCTCCAATTCAGACAAGCTGCGTGAGTTGAGTAAAGAATACAGCGATTTAACTCCCCTCATCAAAGCATACGATCGTTATCGCAAGCTAAAGCATGACCTTGCCGGGCTGAAGGAGATTACCGAAACCTCCTCCGATCCTGAGATGAAGCAACTCGCCTATGATGAGCTGAATGAAGGAAAAGAGAAGCTGACCCGGTTAGAAGAAGAGCTGAAAGTTCTTCTCATTCCAAAAGATCCTAACGATAGCAGGAATGTTATCGTAGAAATCCGTGCAGGAACGGGCGGTGAAGAAGCGGCGTTATTTGCTGCCGACCTTCTTCGTATGTACACTCGTTATGCGGAGAAGCAGGGATGGAAAGCTGAAATCCTTGATATTAGTGACACGGGGCTTGGCGGCGTCAAGGAAGTGTCTTTCGGTTTGAGCGGTGAAGATGTGTACGGAACGATGAAGTTCGAGAGCGGTGTCCATCGCGTACAGCGTGTTCCTGAAACAGAAGCGCAGGGTCGTGTGCATACGTCGGCGGCAACTGTTGCTGTGCTTCCAGAAGTCGAGCAGGTTGATATTCAAATCAATCCTGCCGACATCGAGATGGATACATTCCGTTCCGGGGGCAAAGGGGGACAGAACGTGAATAAGGTTGAAACTGCAGTCCGAATAACACACAAGCCGTCAGGAATAGTTGTTGTCTGTCGGCAAGAGCGTTCGCAACTTCAAAATCGTGAGCGTGCAATGAAGATGTTGCGAGCGAAGTTGTACGAGAACATGATTGTATCGCGAGTCGGAGATGTTGCAGCTCAGCGCAAGGCACAGGTGAAAAGCGGCGACCGCGCCGACAAGATCCGCACGTACAACTTTCCTCAAAACCGCGTCAGCGACCATCGTATCGGTTTGACGCTCTACAATCTTGCTGAGATTATTGATGGGCGATTGGATGAGCTGATTGAAGCGTTGAAGATTGCCGATAGAGCAGAGAAGCTGAGAGCGGAGCCGGCAACTTAATGGATCTTAGGCTTGCCGATTTCGGTTGTTCGAAGCTTCGAGAAAAAATCCTTCAAAATTCCACGACACTTTCCTATCAGAATTCCTCTCACTAACTCAACTCTGTGGTTGAGTCGTTCATCTTGCACAATATTGTAGAGTGTTCCGCACGCGCCGGCTTTTGGGTCCGGCGAACCGTACACAAGAGTTGGAATGCGGGCAAGGACAATCGCTCCGGCACACATTGCGCACGGCTCAAGTGTAACGTACATCGTGCAATCTGCGAGACGGTGATTATTTAGCTGACTTGCAGCAGCAGTGATAGCGATGATCTCTGCGTGTGCAGTCGGATCTTTGAGCGTTTCGATTTGATTGTAGCCACGCCCGATGACGCGATTGTCGTAAACGATCACTGCGCCGATCGGGACCTCTTTCCGCTTGTACGCCTGCTCTGCTTCCTTGAGAGCATACTCCATCCAGCGTTCGTGTTCTGTCATGAGAAGAGATTGATCGTGAAAACAGAAATTGTCAATTGATAACTGATGTTACGCAAGACCTATTATTCAATTTTGTAGGGACGTGGGCTTGCCCCGTCCCAACCCCGAAACGGTATAGAAACCGAGACAGATTTTGTGCTCGGTTGGGGACACGGCAAGCCGATGTCCCTACGGTGAGTTTCGTTTGGGTTCGTTTGCGTAACGTCAGTTGATAATTTTCAATTGACAATCCTCAATTGAAGATTGGTACACCCGGAGGGAGTCGAACCCCCAACCCTCAGATCCGAAGTCTGATGCTCTATCCAGTTGAGCTACGGGTGCGTGAGAATCATTTTGTTTTGGGCACTTTCTCCTTACTAACTGATGTTACGCACTGGAGAGATTCTTGCCACTAAGACACAAAGACACAAAGTAAAACTGAAATCTATCCTTTTGCAAATCGACCCTATAAAGCCGCTCCTAAAGATTTTCTTAGTGTCTTGGTGACTTTGTGGCAAGGTTTTTTTTTGTTATTTGGTCATTTGCGTAACGTGAGTTACTAACCTAACGGTAAGGAAATCTCACGTCATTTGCAAAGAGTCAAACATTCGTCAAATCCGATTTAGAATGTCACGCAAAGAATTTTCAGACGTAATTCTTTTTTTCTTTGCAGCTTCTTGACCCACCTACCTATTGCTGAGCCGCAAGGGGGATTCATCCAGCACATGCCTTTCCGTTCAACCCTTCGCGAAGAGATGCCTCAGGGAAAGAATATGGTGTTCAAGCCATAATCTCCTGTTGATTATTTTGCCAAGGGGAGGAGTTGTTGCCCCTATGCTGCGTATTTCAGCCCGACTCAGTTGGCTTGAGCTGGCATGTTCTTTGGAGTCTATGTTATGATGTCGGCCGCATATTCCACCTACGCTCTTCGTAATGGATAGCCTCGGTTATCTCCTTTTCATTGGCTTTGGTGTCCTGGTGGGCGCATATGGCGCCCTCGTAGGAACTGGAGGCGGCTTTCTGATCGTTCCATTATTGCTTTGGTACAAGCTCACTCCTCAACAAGCAATTGGAACATCGCTCGTGGTTGTCTTTCTGAATGCCTTGTCGGGCACGTTCTCCTATGCCCGAAAGCAAAAGATCGATTACCACACCGGCATTCGATTCTCGCTTTGGGTTCTACCGGGAGCAATCGGAGGGGTTTTCCTTTCCGCCTTGTTTTCGATTAAAATGTTTTCTCTCGTGTTCGGAATTTTACTGCTTGTGCTTGCAGCGATCCTGTTGGTCAAGCCTGTTGCAGCACCTGAAGAAAGGATTCACATGAGTGAGACTGAACCGGCATGGTGGAAAAAGATAACTGTGCGCACAATGCCTGATGGCAATGGGGGAACGCTCTCGTATTCCTATCATACACTCAGCGGATATCTTCTCAGTTTCTTCGTTGGATTTCTCTCCAGTCTTTTTGGGATTGGTGGAGGTATCGTGCACGTACTGGCGATGGTGCATCTGCTGAAGTTCCCAGCCCACATTGCAACGGCGACTTCTCTATTCATACTCACAATTTCCGCCGGCGTCGGAGCAATTGGACATTTGCTCTTCGGGAATGTTCTGCCGGCGGTTGCCCTTGGGATCGGCGCTGGAGTGATCGTTGGTGCTCAACTTGGAGCCGCTGTTGCTCAGCACATTCGAGGTCATTGGCTGGTGCGACTTCTCTCGCTTGCCCTGGTCGCAGTTGGAATCAGACTTCTGACTTCCTGATCAACACAACCGATCGCTATGAACTACGGCTTCATCGTTCGGACGTCCCGCGTCATGAGCTCGTTGCGCAAGTATTACTCAGCGCACGTCCGCCGTATGACGAACTTCTTTATCTCCAGTTTCCGTCAGAGTTTCCTGTGGGTTGAACAGCAAGGGAACAATCCACGGACACGCGGTCGGGTGCAGGATTCGTTGACGTTCTTTGCCCAGGACGCATGGCGTAATGGTGCGTTCAATGTGCGCGGCGGTTTTGAGAACAACGTCGGTATCAAGTGCGACGATCAGAACAACACCAACACGATGGAAGACAACGGCGAGCTTCAGGCCGGCTTCATCTTCCATCCTGTTGAAGCGATTGAATCGGGTGAAATCAACGTCATGCAAACGCGTGATGGCTTGAAGGTAACGGACAAGTAAAAAGTCTCACGGTGAGACTTTTTCAGAACTGACAACTAAGGAGAAAGATAATGACACCAAATGATTTGATTCCCCAAAACGGATGGGTGATGGAGCTGCCCGGATTGGCGATCCCGCACTTTCACAAGCTGCAGGGCGTCAGCACCAAGACCGGTCACATGACGATCGTTGACGGCGGGACAAACATCTCGTACAACTTCAGCGATGGTATTGCCGAGAATGGCGCCATCACGTTGGTTCGTACTCGAGACGGCAGTCCTGATGATGTGGCGTTTGCGAACTTCGTTCGTGACGTCCAGAAGAACGGCAAGAAGAGCGCGTTCAATGTTGGAAATGGTTTTCTCAAGCATCACTTTGTTTTGGTGCATGAGTTCCTTGTAAACTTTGAATGAAGGATAAAACAGTGATTCGGTAGTTTGCTTATCCATGTCGAAAATATACGCGTAGTGAAAGTCCGTTTCGACCGGATAGAAAGGCTCCGTCTCTTCAAAGGGAAGATTCTTGGCGTGTCAGAGATACTTATTGTCCTTCGATAATCTCAACCACATCCTTCGGATTCCTCGACACCGCCCACGCCCATTTCCCAAAGCCACCGTGCTGATTTACAGCCTTCACCCACCCGTTAAGTGCCACACGCTTTGTTTGGTCTTTCTGTGTGTCTTGACCTTTCGTTTCCAAAATCAAATGCGTTCCATTGCTCAGCCTGATGATAAAGTCGGGACGGAACTTGTGAATCACTCCTTCAAAGATATACCCAATCTCAAACCCAAGATGATCGTTCTTAACCCAGGTTGCGACATTCGGATTCCGGTCAAGCTCAAAAGACTCTGATGCTTCCCAGCGGCTGTCGAAGACTGTAAAGTTGATGTGCGATTTCATACTCGGCTCGCACGGCCTGCCGGTGTACCAAGTTCTCATATTTGCCGTTGAACGAATCGGGAACTCCGAATCGAATACGGGAATTATCGATTCAGCATTCTCGCTTCGTATCTCTTCCCAAATGTGCTGGACTACTTTCTTCATGTTCAGCGTAATCATGATTCGTCGTCGCAACTCATCCTGATTGAACAATGGGGGCATAATTTGAATTTTGTCTGATAGAATGAACGACTCAACGATCTTGATGACTTGCGCAAGCAGGTATTCTTTTGTTCCCTTCCACGTTGGCTTCATCTGATCGTAAATGTCGCTGGCAGTCTCGAAGACGATCTTCTGCGTTCTGAATTTCTTACCGAGTTCTTCAAGACTTATCGTCGAAATCCTTGCGATGTCGGGCTTTCCCTCTACGATAGGAGCAAGTTCAGCGAGAGTTGCAGTTTGGTACGCATCAATCTCAAGTGTTCGTGTCTTTTCAACATCAAGTTTCAGAACCGGTTTGTATATGTGGTCAATCCTGATGATGTTAGGCCAACTGATTTCAAATCGCTTTTTCTTGGGATCCGGCTCAATCGGAGTTTTTGGCGAAGGCGGTTTAGGAATGACCTCGAGTGATTCTTCATGAGGCAAGAACGTGAACGGTATTCCAAAAATGTTCACATACTCAGCTTCAAACAGATTGTCTTTGCCGATTTCATACGATGTACGCCGCAGACCACGCCCGACAACTTGCTCGCAGAGTAATTGACTCGTGAATGCCCTTAATCCCATAATATGCGTTACGGTTTTTGCATCCCATCCTTCCGAGAGCATACCCACGGAAATCACGCTCTGGATTTGCTCTCCGGGTTGTCCTGCTTTTCCGACCGTATCAACAATCTTTCGAAGCTGCTCTGCCTGCTCTTTCTTTGTCAGTTTGCGAACCGGTTCGTCGTTCGATTCTTGCTCATTCGAATTATTCTCAGTTTCTCCGACAGGCTCATCTTGTGATTCAGCCATCTCCAGAACTTTGGAGTCAATGTGGAGCGTTTTGTCAGGGTCGCACAATTCATCTATGACAACTTTCTTGTGGTCGAAAGCGTATTTCACGCGTGCAGCAGTTTCAGTTCTGTTTGCCACGGTAATCATGACGGGAGGAGTCGGAGCCTTTTCCTGTTTCCAGTCCTGGGCTGCACGAAGCCAGTCTTTGCCGAGAAGGTAGTAAGCATTCGTCACAAGATCTGGTAACGGTTCGTGTTCTTCAGCCTTTCGATTGATGTCTGCTTTGACTT
>Ga0082335_1005504_pt1 | contig 17411 bp, 16 predicted proteins | sample Subgrocontami58m_FD_72375 | JGI IMG/M metagenome (GOLD analysis project Ga0082335, IMG submission 72375) | Subsurface groundwater microbial communities from S. Glens Falls, New York, USA - GMW37 contaminated, 5.8 m (SPADES assembly) (version 2) ... | reverse complement strand
GGAATCAGCGGGATGCGCTCGCGCTCGATCCCGAGTTCGCGCAACAGCTTGAAGATACCCGTGAGTACCGGTTCGAAGTCGAAGCGCGGATCGTTGATTTCCCCGGGACGCGTCGCGCCCAGGTGCCCGCCGGCGTAGCGCGGGTGCTCGATCACGATCGCATCCGGCAGCCGGTTCTTGCGCAGCCATTTCTTGAGCACGATCGCCACCCCCCGCACGTCGGACAAAATCGGCAGCAGCGCGACGCCGGGAAAATTACGCGTCAGGTCCGGCAGGTCGAACGGCAGGCCGGCGCCCATCACGATTGCGTGCGCACCGGACTCGCAGCTCTGGCGCACATAAGCGGCATACTCGGAGACCGCTTTCATCACGTTCACCGCGAGCGCGCCCAGCCCCCCGGCAATCTCGAGCGCTTTGCGGATCTCGCGATCGAGCGCAATCAGATTCAGTTTGTCGAGCTCCCCCCGGTCGGCGCACCCCTGGGCACGCTCGAGCAGGTCGGGATGATGGTGGCGCAGGTCGACGCTCGAAATGGTGCCGAGCGCGCCCTCGCGCGCGACGCTGCCGGCCAGCCGGTGCGCCGAAATGCCCACGCCCATGCCGCCCTGCACGATTGGCAGCAGCGTGCGGGTCTTGAGTTTCCACAGCGGGAAGTCGGAAGCGGTCATCAGCCGGGAAAGGCCTGTAGGGCAGCCGCGCGGCGGCACGGCCAAATGCTGATTATATGCAATTTGGGACGCGCAGGGCCATCGGGGCCGGGTCAGACACCGGGTTCCGCCACTTCCGTCCCCAGGCCGGCATGGCTGCGCAACCGGCTGACGTTCGGGATCATCACCCGCGGACCGTCGACCTCGATCAATCCATCGTCGATCAGCTCGTGCAGGATGCGCGAAAAATGCTCGTGAGTCAGATTGAGATGCGACGCGATCACGCCCTTCCTGGCGGGCAAGGTAACGCACCGCGAGTTGCCGCTGTTGACCGCGGATTCGTCGCGCAGCAGGTAGCCGATTACGCGCTGCGTGCCCGAGTGCAGCGACACCGCTTCCAGATCGCCGATCAGGTGGTGCAGGCGGCGGCTCAGTCCGGCGATGATGCGGCGCGCGAACCCGGGGTCGCGCTCGATCTCGGCGGTGACGGCGTCGCGCGCAACGTGCAGCAGCAGCGAGTCGGCAAGCGTCGTCGCGCTCACCATATACGGCTTGTCGAGAAACATCACGGGCTCGCCAAAACTCATGCCGGGCCCAATTAACTCGACGACCTTTTCGCCGCCTCCGGGTGCCTCGAGCGCGAGCTTGATCTGGCCGAAGATCACGATGTGAAATCCGTTGCATGCATCGCCGCGGTGAACCAGCACGGTGCCGCGCGGCGCATCGATTTCCACGCTGCCCGCCGCCATGCGGGCGATCTCGTCGGCGCTCAACTCCCGAAACAGTGGCAGGTTGGAAAGGAAATCCCGGACGTTGATGGGTTTGCGCGGCATGGGCGGAATCGTGCGTCAGCGCGCTCGTCCACCCTTACGGGTGCACGGCTGCCGGTTGCGCCTGCCGGCTCGCGGTGCCCATCCTGTGCAACTCATGATTGGCGACGAGCGCGGCGGTCAGCAGCAGCAGCGCACCGGCCTGATGCGCAGCGCCGAGCGCGACCGGCACCGCCAGCAGCAGTGTCATGATGCCCAGGGCAACCTGCAATATCAGCACCACGGGCAGCGCATCGCACGCGAGCCGCGCCGACCGTGTCAGGGTCACGCCCCGCGAGCGCCACCAGAACCACGGTACCAGCGCGGCCAGCAGCCACGCGAGCAGCCGGTGGTCGAATTGCACGGTTGCCGCGTTGTCGAAGAAATTGGAATACCACGGCTCGTGCAGCAGCAGTTGCGGCGGGATCCAGTAACCATTCATCAGCGGGAACGTGTTGTAGACGAGCCCGGCACGGATTCCTGCCACGAGCCCTCCCGACAGGGACATCACGAAGATGATGGCGGTCAAGACGAGCGAGAACCGCCACAAGCGATGCGCAGGGCCGGTCGGCGGCGCGGCGCGCCGCGCGAGCAACCCCAGCGCCACCCACAGCATCGCGGCGTAAATCACAAATGCGAGTCCGAGATGCGCGGTGAGCCGGTATTGACTCACGCGTGGATTGTCGACGAGGCCGCTTTTGACCATATACCATCCGAGCGCGCCCTGCAGACCGCCGAGCAGGAAAATGGCGCCGAGCTGCCAGACGCGCGGGCGGTCGAGCTTTCTTCCCAGCAGGAAATACAGCAACGGCACGAGGTAGATCAGGCCGATGGTGCGCCCCAGCAGACGATGCCCGTATTCCCACCAGAAAATGCCCTTGAACGCTTCGAGGCTCATGCCGAGGTTGACCTTCTGGTATTCGGGGGTCTGCTGGTATTTCTGAAAAGTTTCCTGCCACGCCTGCTCTGAGAGAGGCGGGAGCGTGCCGACGAGCGGCTGCCATTCGACAATCGACAGGCCGGAATGCGTGAGGCGCGTGATGCCCCCCACCACGACCAGCGTGAAAAGCGTGATGCAGCACAGCAAAAGCCATGCGGCGACTTGTTGTTGCGAGCTCCGGTCCATTCCGCCTGTCCTTCCCACGTTTGGCGATGACGCGAATCGGCGCGTGATTCCGGCCAGATTATCGCGCCGCCGTTTGCACCATCATGCGGTCAGGATTTTTTTCAAACCTTGATCTGTATCAAATCTTGTGCGGCATGCCGTGCAGTAGATTGACTGGCGAGCGCGGGATGTCCCAATCCGCGATTGTTCCATGGACCGAAATCACAGTGAGGACCCTATGACCGATACCCCCCGCAGCCCGGATTCGACTGCAGACGAAATGGACGAAGGCATTCCGATCATGCAGCAGGTGCTCGATAACCCGTTTCTGCTGCTGTTTCTCGGCATCGCGATGCCCACCGTGCTCTACATCGTGTGGGGCGTGATGGAAATCATCACGATTCCGGTCGGGAAATGAACGCGCCGACACCGTCTCGGCCGCGGCACTGCCGCCGCGCGCGCTGTCAACCAGCCTAACCAGGGAGTACACCCGTCATGAGCGCAATTCAACCCCCTTCAGAACGCGTGTGGTGGAAGCAGCCGCTTGATCGGCTCGAAGGTTCCTGGATCGTGTTGTCCCTGATCTGGTGCCTGATCATGTTTTTCATGATGCCGTACTGGCACATCTACGGGAAACAGAATCTCGCCAACGAAGCCTACCGCACCACGCCTGATGCGTACACCAAGAAAACGCAGGCGATGGTCGATCAGTACACCGTGCGCAAGGAAACCGCGCAGGACATTCCGGTGGTGCATCCGCCGGCGGGCAGCGACGTTTATCTGATCGCGCGGCTGTGGCAATGGTGGCCGCTGGTCGAACTCGAGGCCGGCAAGAGCTACCGCCTGCACCTGATGTCGATGGACTGGCTGCACGGCTTCTCGCTGCAGCCCGAGAACATCAACATTCAGGTCCATCCCGGCTACGATCACGTGCTGACCATTACGCCGACCAAGGCCGGCACCTACTCGATCATCTGCAACGAGTACTGCGGGATCAACCATCACACCATGACCAGCAAGCTCTACGTGGTGAACAAATAAGGGGATGACGATGGCACTCAACAGAATGTATCGGACCTGCCCGACGACCGGGCTGCTGTTTCACGAGCCCGCCGAAAAACTGATGCGCTGGAACGCGGTCGCGGCGGTGGTTTCGCTGCTGGTCGGCGGTGTCCTCGCGCTGCTCGTGCTGCTCACGCGCTGGCCGGCAGTGCACCTGCTGCCGGCTGACTGGTTTTACCTGGTGCTGACCGCGCACGGGCTCGACATGCTCGTGTTCTGGATCATCTTCTTCGAGATCGCGGTGATGTATTTCTGTTCCTCGACGCTGTTGCGCTGCCGCCTGGCGACGCCGAAGATGGCGTGGGCCGGATTCTGGCTGATGGTGATCGGCGCGGCTCTGAACAACTACTCGGTGTTCCGCGGCGATTCGAGCGTGATGTTCACCTCTTACGCGCCGATGGGCGCGCATCCGACGTTCTACCTCGGGCTGATCCTGTTCGCGGTAGGCGCGCTGATCGGCTGTTTCGTGTTCCTCGGCACGCTGGTGATCGCCAAGTCCGAGCGCACCTACCAGGGCTCGATACCGCTGGTGACGTTCGGCGCGCTGACGGCGTGCATCATCGCGGTGTTCACCATCGCCGCCGGCGCGATCATCCTGATCCCGACCTTCCTGTGGTCGCTCGGGCTGATCAGCCAGATCGATTCGCTGATGTACCGCACCGTGTGGTGGGCGTTCGGCCACTCGTCGCAACAGGTCAACGTCTCCGCGCATGTCGCGGTGTGGTACGCGGTCGCCGCGATCATTTTCGGCGCCAAGCCGCTGTCCGAGAAAGTGAGCCGCACCGCGTTTTTCCTCTATATCCTGTTCCTGCAGCTCGCCTCCGCGCACCACCTGCTCGCCGATCCGGGCGTGAGCTCGAACTGGAAGATCTTCAACACCAGCTACGCGATGTACCTCGCGGTGCTGGCGTCGATGGTGCACGGGCTGACCGTGCCCGGCTCGATCGAAGTCGCGCAACGCGTGAAGGGCTACAACAAGGGATTGTTCGAATGGCTGAGGAAGGCCCCCTGGGGCAATCCGGTGTTCTCCGGGATGTTCATGTCGCTGGTCGGTTTCGGTTTCCTCGGCGGCATCTCGGGTGTCGTGCTCGGCACCGAGCAGCTGAACCTGATCATGCATAACACGCTCTACGTTCCCGGGCACTTCCACGCGACGGTGGTGATCGGCACCACGCTCGCGTTCATGGCGCTGACTTACTTCCTGATTCCGGTCATGTTCCGGCGCGAAGTCATGTTCCCGAAACTCGCGCAATGGCAGCCTTACCTGTTCGGCATCGGCATGAGCGGGTTCGCGTTGTTCATGATGGGCGCGGGAACCCTGGGTGTGCCGCGACGGCACTGGGACATCACCATGGCCGGCAATCTGTTCGGGCATGAATGGCCCGGGACTGCGTACCTGATGATCGGGCTGTTTGCGATCTTCGGCATTCTCGCGGTGATCGGCGGCGCGGCTTACCTGCTGATCACGGTTTGCTCGGTGTTCATCGGCAGGAAAATCGAGACGCCCGGCTACAGCCGCATCCGCGCGGCGGACGGCATGGCTGCGCCGGCACCGGTGCAGCCGGTCGCCGCGGCGATCACCGGCCATGGCGGCAACATCGGCGCGGGCGGCATGGTGGCGCCCGGCACGTTCGTGCTGGCGATGGTGCTGCTGGTGTCGTTCGTGTTGTATTACTTCGTCAACTGGAAGTACCTGTCGCAGGTATGGCCGCTGAGCTGAAAGCGGCGGGCGGCGTGGCCAGTCACGATGTGATTGCAGCGCGGAGTGTGGCCGCGGACAGCACGGTGAGACGGGTATTCAACGTCTTCAAGCTCAGGATCGGGATCGTCATCGCGTTCACCGCGCTCGCCGGAATCGCGGTGACACCGGGCCCGGCGCTGCCAGCATGGCAGGTGTTCGTGCTCGGGCTCGCGGTGCTGGTGTCGTCGGCGAGCGCCGGCGCGTTCAACCAGTATTACGAACGCGATCTCGATCGCCGCATGGCGCGCACGCGGCGCCGGCCGTTTGTCACCGGCGCGCTGCAGGCCGGCCGCGGCTGGCTCGCGCTGATTGGCGCGATGGTTGCCGGCTCGACGCTCGCGGCGGCGCTGGCGTTGAACCCGTGGGCTGCGCTTTACACTTTCCTCGGCGCGTTTTTCTACGCGATCGTCTATACGGTGTGGCTGAAGCGCCGCACCTGGCTCAATATCGTGATCGGAGGTCTTGCCGGCAGTTTTGCGGTGCTTGCCGGCGCCGCTGCGGTGACCCCGGAACTCGGCGCGGTGCCGCTCGCGCTCGCGCTGGTGCTGTTCCTGTGGACGCCATCGCATTTCTGGTGCCTCGCGATCACCTGTCACAAGGACTATGCCGCGGCCGGCGTGCCGATGCTGCCGGTGGTGGTTGGCGACGCGCGCGCGGCGCGCATCATCCTCTTCAATACCGTGCTGCTGGTCGCCGCATCGCTCGCACCGGCATGGTACGGGATGGGCGGCATCTACCTGGCGGGTGCGGTACTCGGGGGCGCCTATTTCCTGAAAAGGAATATCGATCTCGTGCGCCAACCCGACGCAGCCACCGCGATGCGCTGCTTCCATGCGTCGCTCGCGCAACTCACGCTGCTGCTGACGGCGGCGATGATCGACGCGGCGATCGCCGCCTGATGCGCGCATTTTTCCGCTGGCGCTTGGTTTGGGGCGCCGCCGCATTGCTGCTCGCGCTGGCCGTCCCTGCGCAATCCGCGACCGGCGAGGCCGCCGCGCTCGACCCGGGGGCCGCGGTCAAAGTAAGCCAAAACGTGATCGGCACGAGCGTTGGCGATTACGCGTTTGAGGATCGCGCCGGCAGGCGCGTCACGCTGTCGTCCTATCGCGGCAAGCCGTTGCTGGTGAGTTTCGTCTACTCCGGCTGTTTCCAGGTGTGTCCGGTGACCACCAAAGTGCTCGCCAAGGCAGTGGCGAGTGCGCAGCGCGCGCTCGGCGCCGGCAGTTTCAACGTGATCACCATCGGATTCAACCTGCCCTTTGACACGCCGCAGGCGATGGCGGATTTCGCGAGGCGCCAGGGCGTGGCGCTGCCGAACTGGGAATTCCTGAGCCCGCAGGCGGCAGGCGTCGCATCCCTGACGCGCGATTTCGGTTTCACTTATCGCGCGACGCAGGGAGGCTTCGATCACGTCACGCAGGTGACGATCGTCGATGCCGGCGGAAGAATACTGCGCCAGGTGTACGGCGACAGTTTCGAACTGCCGCTGCTGATCGAACCGCTCAAGCAGCTGGTGACCGGAGAGCCGGCGCAGTTCGACGGGCTCGCGCAGATGATCGAGAAGGTGCGGCTGGTGTGCACGGTCTACGATCCGGTGTCCGGCCAGTATCGTTTCAACTACACGGTGCTGATCGAAATCGTCACCGGGCTCAGCATCTTCATCGCGGTGCTGCTGTTTCTGTTCAGGGAGTGGCGGCGCAACCGCAGGCTCCGGGGTGTATAGCTGCGTGTAACGGGCTGCGCCGGCGCGGCCATGGTATCGTCGCACGTGCCTCAGGCGGAAATCCAGGAATCAATGTGTTAAGACACATACAACGGGCGGGGCAATGGCTGTTCCTGCGCGTGGAAGCGCTGTTCAATCTCGCTTTCGGCGACCGCATGAATCCGCTCTACTACCTGGGGCCGATCGCGTACTTCATGCTGTGGATCGTGGTGGGGACCGGTCTTTACCTCTATGTTTTCTTCGCGACCGGCGTTGACGAGGCCTATAACTCGGTCGAATACCTCACGCACGAGCAGTGGTATGTGGGCGGCGTGATGCGCAGCGTGCACCGCTACGCCTCGGACGCGATGGTGCTGACGATGGCGCTGCACATGGCGCGCCACTTCACGTTCGACCGTTATCACAGCTTCCGCTGGTTCTCGTGGGTGACCGGCGTGGTCCTGCTGTGGCTGGTTTACGCGTCCGGCATCAACGGTTACATGCTGCCGTGGGACGATCTCGCGCAGTTCACCGTGATCGCCACCGCCGAGTGGTTCGACTGGCTGCCGATGTTCAACGGCACACTGGTGCGCAATTTTATCTTCGAAGGCAGCGTCAACGACCGCCTGTTCTCGCTGCTGTCGTTCATTCACATCGGCCTGCCGCTCGCCGTGCTCGCGCTGCTGTGGATCCACACCCAGCGCGTGCCGCACGCGAAGACCAATCCGCCGCGGCCGATTGCGGCGACGCTGGCGGCGGCGCTGGCCGTGCTGTCGCTCATCAAGCCCGCGCTCTCCGGCGCGCATGCGGCTATCGACCACGCTCTAACCGCGATCAACTTCGACTGGTTCTACCTGCCGGCGTATGCGCTGATCTACCGCTGGAGTCCGGGTCAGGTGTGGCTGCTGGTGGGCGGCGCGACGGCGCTCCTGCTGATGCTGCCGTGGCTGCCGCCCAGGCTCGCGCGCAAGGGCAGGCTGTTTCACGTCCTGGTGCACCCCGACAACCGCATCGTTGCGGCGCGCGAAGGCGAAACGATCCTCGACGCGGGGCTGCGGGAGGGTGTTCAGCTTCCCTTTGAGTGCCGCCACGGCGGCTGCGGCGTGTGCAAAGGCCACATCCTGTACGGAACCGTTGACTATGGCGCCTATCAACCCGATATGCTCACCGACACCGAGAAGCGCGACGGCAAGGCATTGCTCTGCTGCGCCACGCCGCTGTCGGATGTGGAGGTCGAGTATGTGCCGGTGAGCGCGCCCGGAGGCATTCCCGTCAGGACCTATACGGCGCGGGTGCACCGGATGGTGCGGCTCACGGAAGACGTGATGCAGGTGTTCCTCAAGCCCGAGCGCGGCGGGGAGCTGCGCTACTATGCCGGGCAATACATCAACGTTGTTCTCGACGACGGCGAACGGCGCAGTTTTTCCTTCGCAACCGCGCCCGGGAGCACAGAACTCATCGAACTGCAGATCCGCTGGATCCAGGGCGGACGGTTTACGACGCACGTCTTCACCGCCATGAAGGAGGGCGACGTGGTGCGCTTTGAAGGCCCGCTCGGGTCGTTCTTCCTGCGCGAGGACAGCACCAAGCCGATCATTTTTGTCGCGGGTGCGACCGGTTTTGCGCCGGTGAAAAGCATGGTCGAGTACGCATTTCGAACCGGCCTGAAGCGCCAGATGCTCCTCTACTGGGGCGTGCGCTCGCGTTCCGACCTTTATCTTGCGGCGTTGCCTGCGCGCTGGCAGCAGGAGCACGCCAACTTCAAATTCGTGCCGGTGCTGTCGGAGCCAAAACCCGAGGACCATTGGACGGGCCGCATCGGGCTCGTGCACGAGGCGATCCTGCAGGACTTTCCGAATCTGAAAGAGTATCAGATATACGCCTGCGGCTCGGCCGCGATGGTCGCGGCCGCGCATCCGGCGTTCATGGCGCACGGCCTGACCCAGGATGATTGTTTTTCGGACGCGTTCAAGCTCGTGCCGCATCTCAAGACCGCGACGCAGCAGGCCGACATGGTAAGGCTGGGCGGCGCATGAAAATATTCTTGCGTTATCTCGCGCAGGCACTGCTCTACATGCCGTTCATGGCGATCATCGGTTATTTTTCGACCTCGCCCCCGTATCACCATCTCGCGCCCGGCCAGTCGCTGATCCGGCTGTCGATCAGCCACGCGGCGCAGCGCAAGGGTGAATGCCGCCAACGCACGCCCGAGGAACTGGCGAAACTCTCGCCGAACATGCGCGCGCCGCTGGATTGCCCGCGCGAGCGCTCGCCGGTGACAATCGAGCTCGAACTCGATGGGCAACTCGTGGTTCAGGCAGTCGCGCCGCCGTCGGGTCTGACCCGGGACGGCGCCTCGACGATTTACCGCCGCCTGCCGGTTGCCGCCGGCAGGCATCGCGTCGTCGCGCGGCTCAGGGACCGCGTCGGCGGTGACTTCAACTACGTGCGCGAGGCCGAACTGGATCTCAGGCCCGGGCGCGTGCTGGTGATCGATTTCCACGCCGCCGGGGGCGGGTTCGAATTCAAGCTGTGAGCGCCGTGCCGATTGCGGCCCGCAGCGCGGTGCTGCGCCAACTGCAGAAAATCGAGCGCGCGTTCGACCGTGCATTCGCTGCGCCGGGCAATCCGTGGCGGCATCTCGGTGCGCTCGGTTTCTTTCTGTTCTGGGTGGTCGCCGCGAGCGGAATTTATCTCTACATCTTCTTCGATACCAGCGTCGCGGGCGCGTACCGCTCGGTCGAGTCGCTGACGCGCGATCAATGGTACGCGGGCGGGGTGATGCGCAGCCTGCATCGTTATGCTTCCGACGCGTTCGTGGTCGTCGTCGCGCTCCATCTCGTCAAGGAATTCCTGCATCGCCGTTATGCGGGGTTCCGCTGGTTCTCGTGGCTCACCGGCGTGCCGCTCGTGTGGTTCCTGTTCGCTTCCGGCATTGGTGGCTACTGGCTGGTGTGGGACGAACTCGCGCAGTTCATCGCGATCGCCACTACGGAGTGGCTCGACTGGCTGGATTTCTTCGGCGAGCCGCTCGCGCGCAATTTCCTGACCGCGCAGAACGTCAGCAGCCGCTTTTTCACACTGCTAGTGTTTCTGCACATCGGCATTCCGCTCGCGCTCCTGCTCGGCATGTTCATCCACGTGCAGCGCGTGAGCCAGCCTGACACCAATCCGGCGCGCGCGCTCGGCTGGGGTACGTTCGCCGCGCTGCTGGCGCTGTCGCTCGCCGTACCCGCGGTGAGCATGGAGCCTGCTGAACTTGGAGTAATGCCGGGGCGGCTCGAGTTTGACTGGTTTTATCTGTTCGCTTATCCGCTGCTGTACTCGTGGTCGCCCGCGGCAGTGTGGGCGCTGATGGGAGGAGCGAGCGCCGCGCTCGCGGCGCTGCCGCTGCTCGCGCTCGCTCGCGCCACCGTGGTGGCGCAGGTCGATATCGACAACTGCAACGGCTGCGCGCGCTGTGTCGCCGACTGCCCGTATGAGGCCGTGGTGATGCAGCCGCGTTTGCCCGGCAAGCCCGGGCAGCAGCACGCGGTGGTGATTGCCGGCCTGTGCGCAAGCTGCGGCATCTGCGCGGGCGCATGCCCATCCTCGACGCCGTTTCGCAGCAACGAGCGCCTTGCGACCGGAATCGACATGCCGCAATTCACCGTGCACCGGCTGCGCGCGCAACTCGAGACCGCGCTCGCACGGCTCACGGGCGGGCGCCGCATCGTGGTGTTCGGCTGTGACTGCGCCGCCGATGTCACAGTGCTCGCAGCGCCGCAGGTTGCGGCGTTCAGCCTGTTGTGCGCGGGACAGTTGCCGCCGTCATTTGTCGAGTACGCGCTGCGCAGCGGCGCCGATGGTATATTGATCACCGGCTGCCGCACCGGCGACTGCCAGTACCGGTTCGGCAACACCTGGACCGCCGAGCGCCTCGCGCGCGGGCGCGAGCCGCATCTGCGCGCCAACGTGGCGTCGCAGCGAGTGCGTCTGGCGTGGTATGGCGCAGGCGAAGAGGCGGCACTCGGACGAGAGCTCGAGCGCTTCCACGGCGAGTTGAGCGCGTTGCCGCGCAGCGTGGGGACGCGCACTTCGCGCAGCAAGGGCGTGCATGGAAATGGAGAACCGGGTGCAACCAGAGCTTGCAAAGACGGCGCGCGTGTTGGCTGATATCCGCTACGATCTCGCGGTTCCGGATGGCGCGCGGCGCGCTCTGGCACTGGGCTGGCTCACGCTGGCATTGGTGTCGCTGCTCGCTTCCGGAATTTTCTCGGTGCTGCTGGTGGCTTCCCGCACGCCGTATTTCAAGGACGTATTCCCGCTCGTCGATTTTTTCCGCGTCGCGCTCGTGGTGCACGTCGATCTTTCGGTACTGGTGTGGTTTCTGGCGCTCGCCGGCGTGCTGTGGAGCATCAACAGCGCCGAGCGCCTGATCAATACCGGCTGGAGCGCGCTCGCGTTCGCCGCGTTGGGCACGCTCCTGATGTGCGTTGCGCCGTTTGTCGGCGGTGGTAATCCGATCATGAGCAATTACGTGCCGGTACTCGACGATCCGCTGTTTCTCGCGGGGCTTACGACATTCTGCGCCGGCTTTCTGCTGCTGGTGGTGCGCAGCCTCGCCGCGGCGCCGCTGATCGGCGTGCGTTTCGACGGCGCCGGTGCGCTGCGGTTCGGACTTAACGCGGCGGCTGTGGCTTCCGCAGTGACGCTGATCGCGCTGGCGTGGTCGTATTTCGAAATGCCCAGGGGTCTGCCCGCGCGCGGCTATTACGACATCCTGTTCTGGGGCGCGGGCCATGTCGTGCAGTTCACGTACACGCTGCTGATGCTGGTGGCGTGGCTGTGGCTGGCATCGAGCTGCGGCGCGCGCGTGCCGCTCACGCCGCGCCTGACGGTATTGTTGCTCGCAACCGGCCTCTTGAGCGTATTCCTAATCCCGATCATTTATCTGGCCTACGGCGTGACCTCGGTCGAGCATCGCAACTGGCTGACGTGGCTGATGCAATTCGGCGGGGGACTTGCGATTGTGCCGCTGGGCGCCGCGGTGGCGTGGGGAATGTGGCGCGGCGGCGTACTGCCGGAATCCGCACGGCCGCTGCGCGCGGCGCTGATCACGTCGATGGTGCTGTTCGCGGTCGGCGGCGCGATCGGTTTCGTGATCCAGGGCAGCAACGTCAAGATCCCGGCGCACTATCACGGCTGCATCGTCGGCGTGACACTGGCGTTGATGGGAATGGTGTATCTGCTGCTGCCGCGCCTGGGTTTTGCCGAGCCGGCGCCGCGGCTTGCGACCTGGCAGGCGTGGCTGTACGGCGCGGGACAGCTGCTGCACATCATCGGGCTGGTATGGTCGGGCGGCTACGGCGTGCAGCGCAAGGTCGCAGGCAGCGAGCAGATGTTAAGAACGAGCGGCGAGATCGCGGGCATGGGTGTGATGGGACTGGGCGGATTGATTGCAGTAATCGGCGGACTGCTGTTCGTGGTCGTGGTGATTCGCGCCATGTGGCCTGGCGCCCGGCCGCGATGACTCCGGACGACGCCAGAGCCGAACGCCTGGCGCGTCTGGTGGGCGCGCTTGCGGCGCTTGCCGCAGCACTCACGCTGGTGGTGATCACGGTCAGCGCGTTGTTGCGCCTCGCGCAGGCCGGACTCGGCTGCGAGCCGTGGCCGCCGTGCTACGGCATTGCGCTTGCCACCGGGTGGCTCGCTCCGGTGCGCGCGACGCACCGCATCTCGGCATTGGTGGTCGCGCTCGTCGTACTGATGATGTTTATGCTGGCCGCGAACGGGGGCCGCGCCACGGCCCGGCTTGCCGTCATCGCGGGCGCAGCACTGGCCATGATTGTCTTTCTCACCGGGATTGGGATCATCACGCCCGGAACGCGTCTGCCGGCAATCGCGCTCGCCAACCTGGTCGGCGGGATGACGCTGCTGGCGCTCTTGTGGTGGCTTTTTCTCGAAGCGCGGGCCACCGGCCGGAGATCAAACGGGCGCATTGGCGCCCTGGCATTGATTGCGCTGCCGCTGCTGGTTGCGCAGATAGGCCTTGGCGCGCTCACGCACGCAACTTTCGGCAGCGCAAGTTGCCCGACGCTCGCGGGATGCGCTGCATCAGACTGGCTGCCGCAATTGTCGGCAGCGGCGTTCGATCCGTTCCGGCCGGCTGCGGGAGTGGCCGGGCACAGTCTGCCGCACGCGGATGCGGCAGCGGTGCACATGACTCATCGTGTATTGGCGCTGGCCGTCGCGGCATGGCTCGCGATGGTGGCGTGGCGGGCATGGCGCGTGCCGGTGACGCGCGCGAGCGGCATGGTGCTCGCCGCGGCGCTCGTGCTGCAGATTGCCACGGGGGCGCTGCTCGTGGTGTTGCAAATGCCGCTCATCGCGGCGGTGGCGCACAACGTTGCGGCGTCGCTGTTGCTCGCCGCGTTGGTGTACGTCGTGTTGCGTTTGCGCGCGGTATCGTAGGGCGCGGATTCATCGCGCCGAATGATCGCTGGCGACTCGACGGCGCGATGAATCCGCGCCCTACGGGAGTCTTGTCGTGATTCCCTGTTTGAACCTGGCGTAACGCCATGCCGCGCGCGTCAGGTTGACCGCGAGCATGAGTTGTGACACCGCCCACGCGAGCCCGGCGCCATAGATGGCGAGCGGCCAGGCGAGTGCCGCGATCAACAATGCCACTGCAACCCCGTGCGCGGCGGCTTGCCAGCGCATCGCGCGTTGCGGAATGATCTGCCCCATGTGCGGCAGCGGATGCCGCTCAGGGTTGGCTTGCTGCAAATGCAGCCAGACCAGAAACGGCACGATCTTGTACATCATGCCGTTGATGACCGACATGCCGAAACCGGCCAGCATCAGGATGCCGATCAGCAGATCGAACCCTGGCAGTTGCGCCAGCCCGGGCGCGGCCAGCGCGCCGACGGCTAGCAGAGCGACCGCCACCAGGCTTGCCATGCCACCGCGCCACAACCAGACGCTGACATCAGCGCGCCGGCGGCTCGCGTGGTGCAGGTTGAGCGTGACGACTCCGAAGCCGGCGAGCGCTGCGGCAATCAGCGCGTAGAGCAATTCGCGCAGGCCCGGGAGTCTGTTCAGTTCGGTGGTGACGGCGAGGGTCAGCACGGTCAATGTGGCGACGATCAGCGGCGCAAGCCAGCGCTCCACCGCGGGTGGATAGCGCGGCGTAATCTGGAACATCGGCACCACGGCGAGCGCGACGCCGATCACCGTGATCGTGACCCATCCAGCGAGCCCCCATGCGGCATGCAGATCGGTGAGCGATGCGATACCCCACGCGGCGGCCCAATTCGGCAGCGTGGCGAGCACGCAGCCCAGCGTGATGGTGACCGCGAGCCCCGCGAGCCCAAGGGTGACGGCGCGAGTGGTTGCATCGTTGGCAGTGCATCGCGCGAGCGCGATGCCAGTCAGGATTACTACCGCCGCAACAACCAATGCCACGAGTGCCGCGGCCATTTTCAGCAGCGGCGCGGATTGCAGCAGAAAAGCCGCCACCAGCAATAATGTGCCGGCAGTAAGTAAAACCTGCAGCCATGGCGCGGCGCGGTGCAGTTGCCGGATGTCGGCCCCGGCCGCAACCGGCAGAAACTGCATCAGGGCGCCGACGACGCTATGGCCGATAAAACCGAGGGTGATGAGGTGGGTGGCCGCAAGCGCCGCGGCGGACCAGCGTGTCGCAAGCAGTTCCGGGCCGTAGTAGAGCAGCAGGACGGCGGCCGGCAGCGCCAGCACTGGCGCTGCAAGCAGGAAACGCAGGGGTACGGAAATCGCAGGGGCCTGATCGTAGGCCAGCACGCGGCTCATTTCCGGTGCCAGATCGTGACTTCGAAATAGCCTTCGGGTTTCAACTCGCAATGGTAGGCGAACTGATTGCGCTCGAGCACGCGAAACAGCGGGCGCGGTTCGATATGAATCAGCATCAGCAGCCGCTCGCCGCGCGGAAGTTCGTCGAGCGCATTCATCACTCTTACCATCGGCTCGGGAGGTTCGAGTCCGCGTGCATCGACGACGAACGCCGCCGTCCGCCCGTCGCTCGGGTCATCGGCGCTCATTCACACGCTACTGCCTGCTGCCTCAGGTCGATGCCGCTGGCGGCGAGCGCCTGGTCCGACATCGGGTACAGCACGTTTTCTTCCTTGAGGTTGTGCTGCTGCATATAGAGCAGCAACGTTTCGGACATGCCGAGATAGTCGTCCCTGCGGCCCGCCGCGATAACTTCCGCCATATCGTGCAGCAGGTCGCGCATCTGCGAGTGCTCCGCGCGCATCATTGCAGTCGGACCCATGGTCATGCCGGTCGCCTGCTCAAACGCCGGAAAGAGCACGCTCTCCTCGACTTCGAAGTGGTGCAGCATCGCAGCAGTGAACGCGTCGAAGTGCTCGCGGCATGCAGCCCAATCGGTGCGTTGTGCCGCGTCCTCGGCCGTCGCAAACAAGGCGTCGCAGTGGCGATGGTCGGCCACGAGTGGTGCGGTAAGTTGATCCAAGATAGCCTCCGCTGATTGAAAGCGGGGTCAGCGTACGCCGCGCGTTGCGCAGGCGTCCTTGATGCCCATCAAGGAATCGCAGCAAGTGTCAAGTCCGACAAACGCCTAGGCGCGTGCCGGAACCGGGGTTGCGGGCGCTGCGTCGAGCGGAGCGTTTTTCTCTGCCTGATACCAGGCGAGCGGCTCATGCAGCTTCACGACTTCGCCGACGATGATCAGTGTAGGCGGCGTGAAGCCGGCCTTGAATGTCAGCAGCGGCAAGGTCTCGAGCGTGCCGCAGACGACGCGTTGCTCGCGCGTGGTGCCCTGCTGTACTACCGCAGCCGGAGTTGCCGCCGGCAGGCCGTGCGCGATGAGCTGCTGGCACAGCACCGGCAGCCCGAGCAGGCCCATGTAGACCACCACGGTCTGGTTGGGACGCGCGAGCGCCGGCCAGTCGAGATTCATGGTGCCGTCCTTGAGGTGTCCGGTGACGAACACGCAAGCCTGGGCGTACTCGCGATGCGTGAGCGGGATGCCGGCGTACGCAGCTACGCCGGTCGCCGCGGTGACGCCGGGAACAACTTCAAACGCGATGCCTGCTGCGGCGAGCGCCTCGAGTTCTTCGCCGCCGCGGCCGAAGATAAAGGGATCGCCGCCCTTGAGCCGCAGCACGTGCCTGCCCTGACGCGCGAGCCTGATCAGCAACTGGTTGATCTCCGGCTGCGGCAACGAGTGATTGGAACGCTGCTTGCCGACGTAAATCAATTCCACGCCCGGCGGCGCCAGTGCCACGATTTCCGGCGACACCAGATGGTCGTAGAGCACGACCTCGGCTTGCTGCAGCAGCCTGAAGGCGCGCAGCGTCAGCAGTTCCGGATTGCCGGGTCCGCTCCCGACGAGGTATACGCGCCCACTGCGTTCGTGCGCCACGCAGCGCAGCGCGCGGGCAGTACGCGTCGCCGCTGCGTCGCCGGATATCGTAAATAGATTCGTCACGGGTGCACTCTAAGTTGGCGCTCTTCGCCGGGCCTTGATGGAAATCAAGGTTTTGGGCGGCATTGCCGTGTCAAAGTGACGGCAATTTCAGCACCGATTTACCGGTCCGCAGCCTAAGGAGATCAGCACATGAACGTGAAGCGATCCGCAGTTGCCGCAGTCATCGCCGTATTTGCCGCACTACCGCTGTTTACAGAGGGCGCGCTGGCGCAGGACAAATCCAAGGCCGCTTCGAGCGCGCCCGCGCCGGGCAAAGACAAGCACAAAGGGCCGGTCGGCGATGCCGAAATCCGCTATCAGGCGGGCGGCTCTCCGCTCGCCAAGGAGGATATGCATCAGGACATCAATCCGAAGGCGCCGCAGATGAGCAAGGCCGAGTTCGACCGCTCGCGCCAGATCTATTTCGAGCGCTGCGCCGGCTGCCACGGCGTGCTGCGCAAGGGCGCGACCGGCAAACCGCTCACACCTGACATCACGATTCCCAAGGGCACCGATTACCTGAAGGTGTTCATCAACTTTGGCTCGCCGGCGGGCATGCCGAACTGGGGCACCGGGGGCGAAATGACCGCCCAGGAAGTTGACATGATGGCGCGCTACGTGCAGCAGACGCCTCCTACCCCGCCCGAATTCGGCATGGCCGACATGAAGAAGACCTGGAAAGTGTTGCTCGCGCCAGCCGACCGGCCGAAGAAGAAGATGAATAAATACAACATCGAGAATATCTTCTCGACCACGCTGCGCGATACCGGCGAGGTGGCGCTGATCGATGGCGATACCAAGAAGATCATCAACATCGTGAAAACCGGTTACGCCGTGCACATCTCGCGTGTGTCGGCGTCGGGCCGTTCCCTGTTCGTGATCGGGCGCGACGCCAAG
>Ga0082335_1005503_pt1 | contig 17413 bp, 14 predicted proteins | sample Subgrocontami58m_FD_72375 | JGI IMG/M metagenome (GOLD analysis project Ga0082335, IMG submission 72375) | Subsurface groundwater microbial communities from S. Glens Falls, New York, USA - GMW37 contaminated, 5.8 m (SPADES assembly) (version 2) ... | reverse complement strand
CGGTGTTGTACATCACCTCCTGGTGGGACCACAGGCCCTTCTCCCCAAAACCCTCGCCATGGTCGGCGGTCAGCACGACCACCGTCCGGTCCAGCAATCCCCTATCCCGCAGCCATCCAAAAAGCCTGCCAAGCTGCTGGTCTACAAAGGCCACTTCCCCGTCATAGAGCCCGCGCAGATGGGCCGCCTCCGCTGAAGTGGCCTGGTAACCCTCAGTGACCCGTATTATGCTCTGTATGCTGCCGTCCATGCAGCTCTGGCAACCGTCAAACATAGTGTCGAAGGGAGATGGAGGCTCATATGGCCAGTGGGCGTCGTTATAATGGATCCACATGAAGAAGGGATCCTTTCCGCTACGCTCCAGCCAGGCCAGCACCCCATCCGTGGTTACGTCCGCCTTGCTGTCGAGGTATTCCTCGTAAAAGTCAGGCTTGCGGTCCGCGGGCCAGGAGCGGTCTACAGTGTGGCGCTCGTAGGTAGCGAATCCTCTCTCCAGACCGGAATACTGCGGGTCAAAGCTGATCCAGCTATAATGCCCGGTCGTGGTGTACCCCGCTTCCGACATAATCTCCGCCAGGGGCTTCACCGAATCGGAAAGCATGCTGGCCATATGATGGAAAATACCATGGCGGCTGGGGAAGACCCCTGTCAAGATAGAGGCGTGGGTTGGGTTGGTCTGGGGCACTACCGTCATGTCCAGGGAGAACAAGGTACCGTCTTGTGCCAGAGAGTCCATATTGGGCGTCTTGGCCCTGGGGTTGCCGTAGGCCCCTACGGCGTCCGCCCTGAGGGTATCCACGGTAATAAGCAGTATGTTTGGCCGGGCCAGCTCTTTCGATACTGGTTCGACTGGCGATACCGGTTCGACTCGCTCGGCCAAGGAAACGGCCGGCAGCTCAAGGGTGACCCTGCCCGAAACGGCCGGCGAATCCAGGGCGATCTGGCTCGAAACGTTAACAGGGCTGACGTCGCCGCAGCCAGCCGCCAAGCCTGCCCCCAATAACAGGAGCGCAGCCAGCGCCCTCCAACAACCACGCCCTAACCCCTTGACCCCGACCAACGGATGGACCTTCCTCGCTGGTGATGTATCGCTTCCGTAATTATAGCACAAGGGCATGAGTTAATGGTGCTAACTTGACAGGCCCACTCCCAAAGCCATAAGATGATGAAGGATACTTCTCCCCAGCAAGCCATTTAAGGTTAAAAGGAGTCCTAGATACATCAGCGGCGCCTTCGGGATCTGCTCCTTGGGGTACAGGAGGGGCAGATTTCCGTAGAAGAAGGTCTTCAGAAACTCAGGGTCTTACCCTACGAAGAACTGGGGGGATTCGCCAAGATAGACCATCACCGGACCTTGAGGCGCGGTTTCCCCGAGGTGGTCTACGGAGAGGGCAAGTCCGTTGAGCAGATTGTTGCTATTGCCCAGAGACTGGCGGCTCAAGGCGGGCAAGTTATGGTGACCAGGGTTAACCAGGAAAGCTTCGCGGCCGTCCAGAGAGAGATCCACGCCGCACAGTACAACCATCTGGCCCGCACCATTACTCTCCGCCAGGATGAAGACTCCGATCCCCGGCCGGGAGTCCTGGTTATTTGCGCCGGCACGGCCGATACGCCGGTGGCTGAAGAGGCCGCCGTAACCGCCGAGCTCATGGACAGCCGCGTGGAAAGGGCTTATGATGTGGGCATTGCGGGCATCCACCGTCTCTTGGACCTCCTACCACAGCTCCAAGAAGCCAACGTCGTAGTCGCCGTGGCCGGTATGGAAGGGGCTCTCCCCTCAGTAGTTGGCGGGCTAGTAGCGGCGCCCGTGATAGCGGTGCCCACCAGCGTGGGCTACGGGTCTAGTTTTGGGGGTCTGACGGCGCTTCTGGCCATGCTCAGTAGCTGTGCCCCGGGCATGGCCGTAGTCAATATCGATAACGGGTTTGGGGCCGGATACCTAGCAGGAATGATTAATCGCAATGCCAGATGAAACCTCCACCCAAGAACGGGCCTCCCGGCCAGAAGTAGCTCCAGCGCCTCAGTTCGATCCCCTGGAGGCCCTGTGGCGCTTCTTCACCAGCACCAAGGTGGCCGTCGTCATTATCTTTTTGACCCTCGTGTCCGCCTTTATTGGAGCCATCTTCATCCAGGCTCCGGGCTGGGCCCAGGCCAGCCCTCAGTCCTACGCTTCGTGGCTGGAGAGGGTCCGCCCCCGCTACGGGGGCTTGACCGATTTCTTTAGCGCCATACGCCTCTTTGACGTCTATGGTAGCGTCTGGTTTCGGGGCATGTGCGCCCTCCTCATTATCAATACCATTCTATGCACCCTCAACCGACTACCAGGCATCTGGCGGTCCGTCTTCCGGTCAAAGGCGGTGATGGGAGAAAGTTTCTACCTTAACAGCACTAACCGGGCCTCCATCCCAGCCCCGGTGCCCGCGGACAACGTGATCGCAGCGCTCCGGAAAGAGCGATACCGGGTCACCCGGGTCCAGGAGGGGAACGCCACCTATCTTTATGCAGACCGCCATAGCTGGGCCAAACTCGGCACCCTCCTGACGCATTTGAGCATCGTCCTCTTCCTGCTAGGGGCGATCTTCGGGATCCTCTTCGGCTTCTCCGACGACGAAGTGGTAATCGGCGAGGGATCGAGCTACGCCATGACCAGGGGATACAATTTCCAGGTCAGGCTAGACGACTTCACAGAAGAATGGTACCTGGAAGGAATGCCGAAGGATTTCCGCAGCGATTTGTCGATACTGGAGGGTGGCCAAGAGGTCGAGAGAAAGACCATCCGGGTCAACGATCCCTTGGTGTACAAAGGGGTCAAGTTTAGCCAGTCCTTTTATGGGGTAGCCCCTGCGTTGGAAGTGAAAGACGGACAGGGGAAAACCCTCTTCGCGGATATCCTGCCCCTGTCTCCCGGCGGCCGGCCCAATTATGAGACCAGCTTGCTGACGCTCCCGCCTAATACTACCGTGGTTGTGGGCAGGCCTGCAAAGCCGTCAGGGGCAGCGGCAGCCCGCCTGGAGCTCCAGGTCTATAACGGGGGGCAGGTAAAGGACCAGGGATTTTTGGAGATAGGCAAGCACGTGAAGTCGGGCGACCTGGACATCGCCTTCCTGGGCGACCGGGAATACACCGGCCTGCGCGTCTCCAGAGACCCGGGGGCCGGTGTCATCTGGGTGGCCTCAGGGCTGATGCTCCTGGGGATGTGCTCAAGCTTCTACTTCCCGAGACGGCGCCTGTGGGCCCGGGTCCGTCCCCAGGGGGTTGATCTGGCCGCATTCGCCGACAGGTCGGTATCCATAGGGCAAGAACTGGACTCTCTGGCCAAGACCCTTAGCCCTGAGGGTATCAGGCCGAGGAAAGATATGAGGAAGAGGTAGGGAGAGAATAGCCATGGAGAAGATGTCCCTGTATTTCTTCACCGCAGGTCTCATCACGGTGGCCCTGGCTGCCGTCCTGTACCTGTGGTACGCCTGGACCCGCCAGGGCGATGCCGGGCGCTTCGCCACCATCTTCGCCTGGATGGGCGTGGCGCTTCTCACGGGCTCCGTCATTACCCGCACTATCGTGGCCCAGAGGGGGCCCTTCGCCAATATGTACGAATTCTCCCTCAGCTTCGGGTGGGGCATTCTGCTAGCTTACGTGGTGATTGAACGCCAGTATAAGCTGCGCACCATAGGCGCCTTTGTCGTGCCGGTGTCCCTGCTGCTGCTGGTCTATGCGCTGACTGTCCCCAGTGCCGTACAGCCCCTGGTGCCGGCCCTTCAGAACAGTCTCCTTCTAACCATCCATGTTTCCCTGGCCATCGTCGCCTACGCCATGGTGGCCGTCGCTTTTGGGTCAGCGGTCATGTACCTGATCCAGGAAGCCCACCAGAACCGGGTATCTATCCTGCCTCCCGCTGATTTTCTGGACGCCATGGGATACCGGGCGGTCTTGATAGCCTTCCCGTTTATCTTTGTCATGATCGTAATCGGGGCCCTCTGGGCGGATATCGCCTGGGGCCGGTACTGGGGATGGGACCCTAAAGAAACCGCCTCCCTGGTGACCTGGCTCATCTACGCCGGCTATCTTCACGCACGCGCCGTGGCAGGATGGCGGGGCAAGCCCACAGCCACCCTGTTGATTGTCGGCTTCGTGGCGACCATGTTCACATTCTTCGGGGTCAACCTCTTCCTCAGCGGGCTCCACAGCTACGCTGGGACTGGATAAGACGCGGATTGATAACTACTCAGCCACAAAGTCACAAAGACACGAAGGAAATCAGACAACAATATGCACGATATATGCTGCTTCGACAATGGCCTTTGCTATTCCTTCTTCACGCTCGGAAGAGGCTTGAATTCCATAACTTTCTTTGCGCCTTGGTGTCTTAGTGGCTGAGCAGTTACCAGGATTGAAAGGCAGATGTCTATGAAAGATAAGCGCTCCAAGTTGCCAGCGACTGAACGGAGCCCTGAATGGCAGGACGAGGAGCCGCAGGAAGGCACTCGCTGGCGCTTCCTGCTGGTGCCGGCAGTCGTCATAGTCATGGTCGGCGCCATGGTCTGGCTCCTTCAAGCCGGACAGGATGACTCAGTAGGAGCAAGCACCCAAATCACTTTCGGAGGCAAGGCCAGCGGCGTTGCCCCCAAGGTCGGCGCCACCGCCCCGGAGTTTACCCTGCCTAGCCTGGACGGGAAGAGCGTCTCTCTCAGCAGCTACCGGGGCAAGGTGGTCCTCCTCAACTTCTTCGCCACGTGGTGCCCGCCCTGCCGGGCGGAGATGCCGGACCTGCAAGCCACTTATAAGGAACTGAAGGACAAAGGCTTCGAGATCGTGGCCGTGGACCTTCAGGAAGACCAGGCCACCGTATCCGGCTACGCCAAGTCCCTCGGCCTGGGCTTTACCGTCCTCCTGGACAAGAACGCCGAGGTCTTCGGTCAGTACCACATCACCGGCCTGCCCACCAGCTACTTCATAGACCGTGGCGGCGTCGTCCGGGAGTTCACCATTGGCGGTTTGAACAAGAAGCTAATCCTGCAGAAGCTGGAGAAGCTCTTTTAGCCATGAGATTGTCTCCCAACATACAATCCTCCCCCGCCATTCAACCCGCTCCCGCCATTCAACCTTCTCCTGTAGGGGCGAGTCGGTGACTCGCCCCAAAGCCGCCGCTAGTACGCATGGCTCCGGAGATGGGGGAGACCTTCCAGGCATAGAACGGAAACAGGCCCGCCTGGAACAAATCCTACGGGACCTGGGGTCCCTCCTGGTGGCCTACTCCGGCGGGGTCGATAGCACTTTTCTGGCTGCCGCCGCCCATCGAGTCCTCGGGGAGAGAGCCCTGGCAGTCACGGCCGCTTCACCAACCTACCCTTCCTCTGAGGTAGAGGAGGCCAGAGAGACGGCCCACAGGCTCGGCCTCCGCCACATGGTCATCGAGACGGATGAGCTGGAAAATCCTGAGTTTGTTCGCAACGACCGCTCCCGCTGTTATTACTGCAAGGGGGAGCTTTTCGCCAAGCTCTGGGAGATCGCTCGCCAGGAGAAGCTGGCCGCGGTGGCCGACGGAAGCAATGCTGACGATACCGGGGACTACCGGCCGGGCCGCCAGGCTGGCAAGGAGCTTGGGGTGCGGAGCCCCCTGCTGGAAGCCGGGCTGGCCAAGGCGGAAATCCGGGAGCTCTCCCGACGGTGGGACCTGCCTACCTGGAAGAAGCCCTCTTTCGCCTGCCTGTCCTCCCGTTTCCCTTACGGCACCTCCATCACCCTGGACGCCCTGGAGCGCATCGAGCGGGCCGAGGAATACCTGAAAAGCCTGGGACTGGGCCAGCTCCGGGTCCGGCACCACGACCCCATCGCTCGCATCGAGGTAGACCCGGATAGCTTTCCCCTCCTTCTCAACCCGCAGGTCCGGGACGGAATTGTCCAGCATTTGCGCGAGCTGGGATACCATTACGTCACCCTGGACCTGGAAGGGTACCGCACAGGAAGCCTGAACGAGCCCTATCAGGGGCGATGAAGGCCGCCTACTTCGACTGCTTCGCCGGGGCTTGGTGCCTCCCTGAAGGGCGGGCCAGGCGGCTGGCGCGATGAAGGTCGCCTACTTCGACTGCTTCGCCGGGGCCAGCGGTGATATGATCCTGGGAGCCCTGCTGGATGCAGGCGTATCTCTGGACTCGCTGGCCACCGAGCTGTCCCGCCTTCCCGTAACGGGCTACCACATCCGGCCGCTTGCTGCCAGGCGGGGAGCCATCTCGGGCACCCAGGCGGTGGTGGAAGTCCAAGAAGAGCGTCAGTTCTCTCCTGAGGAGGTACTGGAGCTGGTAGGAGAAGCACCCCTGCCGGCTACGGCCAAGGAACAGGCCCTTCTCATCTTCCGCCGGCTGGCCGAGGCAGAGGCTAAAGTCCATAGAAGCCGCGGTGCTGCCGGTGCGCACTTCCATGAAGTGGGCGCAGTGGATGCTCTGGTAGACATCGTGGGATCCGTTCTGGGTCTCTACCTGTTGGGCGTGGAGAAGGTCTACGCCTCGCCGCTCCCCAGCGGAGGAGGCACGGTAGAATCCAGCCACGGTATACTCCCCATCCCCGCTCCCGCCACCCTGGAGCTCATCGCCTCTTCTGGCGCCCCGATCCGGTCCACCAAGACCGGCGGCATCCCGCAGACCGAGATGGTAACCCCCACAGGGGCAGCTATTCTCACCACCCTGGCATCCTTTGAAGAGCCAGTCCTGCGTCTGGAGCGGGTAGGCTACGGTATCGGGGGCCGGGACCTGGGGGCCTTCCCCAACGTCCTTCCCCTCTGGTTGGGGGAAATGGCGGTTGACGCTGAGGCAGCGCTCTACTTGCTGGAGACTAATATAGACGACACTACGCCGGAAGTTCTGGGCTACGTGCTGGAACGCCTCCTAGCCCAGGGCGCCAGGGACGCCTGGTTCACGCCAATCCAGATGAAGAAAAACCGCCCTGCGGTCATGTTAAGCGCCCTCGTGGGGTCTCAGGGCCGGGCCTCCGCCCTGGAGACCCTTCTCCGTGAGACTTCCACCCTGGGGGTACGCGTGCAGGCCGTCAGCCGCCATGAGGCCGCGCGGGAGGAGATGCAATTCGACTCCAGCCTGGGCGATGCGAGGGTCAAAGTAAAGCGGCTCAAGGGCAAGATAGCCTCCATCTCCCCGGAATACGAAGACTGCCGGCGGCTGGCCCAAGAAAAGGGCCTGCCCCTCTCGGAGGTCTATCACCAGGTGGAAAAAGAAGCAAGGGAAAGACTCGAGAGGTAGATGGGCTGAAGCCGCGGACCAGGAAGAGCATGGATTGAGATCAAAGAGTATCCCTGCAAAATCGGGGTCTGCGCTCAGGCCAGACCCCTGTCTGCTTCTAACCCTGGTTATCTCTTTCATTGCCGCGCTGCCTCTGGTGGGCCCATACTTCGTGGGGTCCCACGATGGCATTCTGGCCGTCTACCGCTTCTTCCAGTTCGATCGCAGCATTCAGGATAGCATCCTCTTGCCCCGATGGGCCCCGGACCTCTTCTTCGGCTACGGCTATCCCTTTTTCAATTTCTATGCTCCGCTCTCCTACTATGTGGCCGAGGGGTTGCACGTCGTGGGTCTTGGCTTCGTGGGATCTATCTCCGGCACCTTTGCCCTGGGCTTCGTCCTTTCCGGCCTGTTCATGTACCTCTTCATTCGCGACATCGGCGGCCCGTGGGCCGGGGCCTTGGCGGCCCTGGCATACGTGTTCGCCCCGTATCATCTGGTAAATGCTCACTTGCGAGGCGATCTGGCGGAATTCTTTGCCTTTGTGTGGTTCCCGGCAATTCTCTGGGCGGCGGGGCGGCTTGTCTCTCGGGGAGGCCTGGGATACCTGGGCCTTACCGCCCTCCTCTATGGAGCCCTTCTGACTACCCACAATATCATGGCCCTGGCTTTCTCGCCTCTTCTAGCAGGTTATCTGGGATTCCTGCTCGTGGGGCGTTACAGGAAGAGCCGCTCGGCTGACAGCACCCACACCCCAGGGGAAAAGCAGAGCGGGGGGACACCCCCCAAACCCCCCGGCCTAGCGGCGCTCCGGCTCCTGGGGCGTTACAAGAAGAGCGACTCGACTGAGAGCACCCAGCCCCATCCCACTCCAGGGGAAGTGAAGAGCGGGGGGACACCCCCCGAACCCCCCGGCCTAGCGGCGCTCCGGCTCCTGGGGCGTTACAAGAGCCACCCGGCTGACGGCACCCAGCCCCCAGGGGAAGAGCAGAGCGGGGGGACACCCCCCAAACCCCCCGGCCTCCCGCCGCCCCGATCTGAGGGATCAGGGGAGGCCCTGCCAGAGCCGGACCTCCTGAGCGCGCCAGCGCCTCGAGTGGAGGGATCGGGGAGTAGCCAGGAACGAAGCTCTCTACCAGGAATATCTAGAAGTCCAGCGGAAAACCCGGAAAAACCGTCCCTGGCGCCTATTTCCGAACGTGGTTTTGACCCGGAATTCGGCGAAATGGCACTTCCCGGCCGGACTTCCAGCGGGGGCGGAGAGGTGGGGCGCCGGGCGTTCTACGCCCTTCTGGCGATCATGCTGGCCTTTGGCCTCAGCGCCTTCTTCTGGGTGCCGGCCTTGCTCCAGGTGGACGATATCCAGATAGGACGGCTGGCCAATGACCCCAGTTTCTATTATCGTACTAGCTTGATGCAATGGTCAGGCTACGTGTCTCATGCCATCCTGCAGGACTACGGGCCACGCTCAGCGGCGGGAGACTACGGCTACCCTGTGGAGCTGGGCCTCATACAGACGCTCATAGCCGCGGTCGCGGCGGGCCTTCTGGCCTGGCGGCGCATCTCCTCACGTTCCTCAGGCCACATTGGTGATGACGCGCCACCCCGAGGAGCGCCGGCGTCCCGCCGGCCCCGGTGGCGAGCTTCAAACCCAAGCGTAGGGGAGGCTCATGAGCCTCCCCTACAGATGGCAACCAGGCCGGCCTATACTCACGTTGGCAACGGGGAAAAAGAAGGCCTGGGGCCTTTGCTTTTCCTGGCCGCGGCGGCCCTGGTATATTACGCCATCATGTTCCCCTGGGCCCTGGTCCTCTGGGAGAAGGTCCCCCTCATGTCGTATCTGCAATCGCCTTGGAGACTACTGCCTTTTCTTACCCTGTCCACCGCGGCCCTGACCGGCTACCTGGGCTGGTGGGCTAGCCGCCTGCGCCCGGGCTGGAATACCGCTACGCTGGCCCTCCTGGCCCTGCTGGCTACGGCGCCCAACCTTGTCCACCTCCAGCCTCGTTATGTAGACCTGCGCGAAGATGAAATATCCGTCCCCGGAAGCCTTCGCTTCGAACTTCTATCACAGAACCTGGGCATGACCGCCGCTGGTGAGTACCTGCCCAAAGGAGTGCGCTCCAAGATGGCAGCCTCGCCCGTGGCCCTGGACGCGCTTTCGAACGGAAAGCCGCCGTCTTCCTTTGATTCCGGCTTGCTGGCGGAGGGAGCGGAGGCGGAGGTGCTCGAAACCCGCACCACCACAGTCCGCTTCAGTGTCCAAAGCCCCCAAGGCACGCCATTTGTCTTCAATCAGACCTATTTCCCAGGTTGGACAGCCTACCTGGACGGCCAGGAGTTGCCCTTGAAGGGGATCGGAACGGCAAATCTGATGGGGGTCCAAGTGCCCCCTGGACCGCACCGCCTGGAGTTCCGCTTCCAGGACACCAGAGCCCGCCTCGTGGGACAAGCCCTCTCCTTGGCCAGCCTGGCCGCCCTGCTTCTGCTCTTGCTGGCGCTAATTCGCCAGCGGCTAATAGCGCGCCCGGCCCCGATCAACGAGGCACAACCACGCACAACCGCGCACAACCGCGCACAAGCAGGCACAAGCAAGCGCAACCAGGCACAATTAAGCGCAATTAAGCCCTATCAAGCACAAGCCCTGGTCCCCCTGGCCCTCGTTCTGGTGGTCCTGGCCGCCATCTTCGCGCTCCAGCGACCGTCCCTGCCTCCCGCGGCGGAAGCCTCCCGCCCGGTAGAGGCCGCCTGGCTGGGAGGGCCGGCCCTTCAGGGCTATGACCTGAATCCGCCTAGCCTGAAGCCAGGAGAGGAGATTGCCATAACCCTCTACTGGAAAGACTTAACGCCAAGCCAGGAGGTCCGGACCGGCCTTAAGGGACGGACAGGTAAGGTCTGGGGCCAAGCCACCAGCGTTCAGGGCGTAAGCACAGATGGACCGCAGCAAAAAGAGGTCCGGCAAATAAACGTGCCCGCGGATATTCCGCCGGGCATGTACCAGATAACGCTGGAGGTCCTGGACGGCGCCGAGCCCCTTCCTCTCGTCCAAGAGAGCCTCGCGAGGCCAATCTTCCCGGAGAAGACGTTGCTGCTGGGGCCGGTATTCGTGGACCGGGGGGAGCCGGTGAAGGAGGGGCAGATAACGGCTTCTACTCGCCGTGAGGTCAACCTGGAGAACCAGGCCTCGCTGCTGGGCTATGACCTGACTAGGGGAGCGCGCTCCATCGATCTCATCACCTATTGGCAGGCCCTGTCCGTTATGAGGGAGGACTATTCCATATTTGCCCATCTGCTGGACATGGGAGAGAAGGTCCTGGTCTATAAGGACCTGCAGCCCGAAGGCAACCCCTATCCCACCACCCTATGGCGGCCGGGGGAGGTGGTGACCGTGCCCTTCCACTTCGACCTCCCGGCGGACTTCACGCCGGAGAACCACCGCATCGCGCTTGGCTTCTACACCCCCGACAATTTCCAGCGACTCTCGGTCCTGGACCCGACCGGACAGCCTGTCACCAATACTATCTTCCTGTCACTTGCGCCGCCCTCTGGTACTTGACCACAGTGAAGATGACCGCCGTCTTTGCGAGCGATGACCGCCGTCTTTGCGAGCGATACCGAAGCAATCTCAGCGCGCCACCAGGAGATTGCTTCGGCCTGCAGGTTCCTTACAACACTGGTATAGAACCCCGGCCTTTCAATGACATCAAACATGTGTCGCCTAACACTGGCTCCTGATTAAGGACAGGGCCCCAATTTGGCCTGCTCGAGCCGGCTCTACGGATTCGCGTTGAGCCAGCGAATGGGGACCAGGGCTTCGGCCTTCGCGAACTCCGGGTCGCCTGTGAGGACCGGCAGGCCCTGCTCTGAGCCAGGGCCAGGGCAAAACCGTCGGCGTAGGCAATTGAAAACTGGGCCTTGAAACGGGCCTCCAAGAGCGCTTGGGACTTGGTGGCCCCTGCAAGCACTACTGGCAGCTCCTCTATTGCAGACAGAGCGTTCTGGGCACCTGACAATCCCTTTCGCCTTTCAAGCGTGTAGAGAACTTCACCCAAGTTTACGACACTCATAAACAATTGAAGCTCGCCGCGCTCAGCCCCTGGCAGAAGACCCAGTACTTTGGACCCGTCCTCTGTTACCCCAATAGATGTGCAATCAGCGCATAGCTGTCCAATACGAGTCCCTCACTCGCGGGCAGCGTCCTGCCTCCTGGATTCTAGCAAATCCTCGAGCAACCCTTCCGCCCCTCTAAACATGCCGTAGCTACCGTGTATTGGATCTTTCAGTGCTGGCACAATGGCAATCGCGCCGCCGTAGTCCACTATGTGTACCTTGTCCCCCTTCTTTATCCCGTACCTCTCCCGAATCTCCTGTGGGATAACCACCCAACCTTTCGCTGAAACGGTTGCTGCAGGCATTCCTCGCACCTCGTTATACCAGATCATATTCAGTATATACCGGAGCCTTATTGACGTCCACCGATAAACGGCTCCTCTTCCGCTCTACTGGACAGGTTCAGAGGCTCAGCCGGCCTTGCTTCAGCATACGTTATGTTAACCTAGATTGACTTCTGCCAGGCGCCTCACTATTATGCGCGTGCAACAACTCTTGGCAGGAGGGAAGACATGAGGTTCGTCGTTATCAGCAACAGCAAGCACCTGGCGCCCCCGGAGGCCATGGTGGGCCTGTTGGACGCCATGGTCGGCTGGGTGAACAAGCACACGGCCAGCGGGAAGATGGAGACTAGTTGGGCGTCAGCAGGGACGCCGGGCGGAGGGGGAATACTCAACGTGAACTCCCTGGAAGAACTGGACGCCATAATGGCAGAGTACCCCTTTGGGCCCTTCTCGGACACCCAGATCATCGCCACGGTAGGCCTGGTCGAAGCGATGCAGCGGGCCAAGCAGGCGGCCCAGGCGATGATGGCAGCAGGCGGACGTTAGCGAACGTGCTGAAATACCCGAGACTGGTTGCCTGGTCGCTAGTGCTCTGGATCATAATTGCGGTTCCATGAGACCGACTCGGTTTTGAAAACCGAGTCGGTCTTGGCGGGACCACGATAATACGGCACGGTATTTACGACCAGAAGCACTAGTGCTCTGTCACACGTGAAGTGAAACATGTCACCCTGAACGGAGCGAAGGGTCTGGGCGCCGCGCTTAGGTGCTTCGCTCCGCTCAGCATGACATCACATGACGTGTGACATAGCACTAGCCACTGATAGCTGACTGCTGATAGCTGAAACGTCGTTTGACAGGCCCACATCCTCATTGTAGAATGCTCAGGGTGACAGATGGGCCATAAATATGATGTGGTCGTGGTTGGGGCGGGTCCCGCCGGGATATTCGCTGCCCTGGAGATAACTACTCATAGCAACCTCTCCGTCCTGATCCTGGAGAAGGGCAAGGACATCGAAGAGCGCGCCTGCCCTATCAAAAACCGCGGCTTGGCCTGTACTTATTGCTCCCCCTGCGACCTGACCAGCGGCTGGGGAGGCGCCGGGGCCTTCAGCGACGGCAAGCTGACCCTCTCTCCTGACGTAGGAGGCCACCTAAAAGACTACATCGGGGAGCAGCTCACCGAGGAGCTCATCCGCTACGCGGACGATACATACGTGCGCTTTGGTGCTTCCAGCAAGGTCTACGGCGCCAGCGACGACATCGAGCACATCAAGTCCAGGGCCTCCCGGGCTGAGCTGCGGCTGATACCCGTGCCCATCCGCCACATCGGCACTGAGCACTGCCAGGAGGTCTCCAAAGGACTGCGGGACTTTCTTCTGACCCGGGCGACGGTGCGCTTAGGCACAGCCGCCTCCCGCGTTCTGGTTGAGGAAGGGCGGGTCAAGGGACTTCAGACCAGCCTGGGAGAGGAGGTCCTCTGCGACTATTTGGTGATTGCCCCTGGCCGGGAGGGCGCCGACTGGCTGGCAAGGGAAGCCGGCCGGCTGGGTCTGCGCCTGGAACAGAATGCGGTGGACCTCGGAGTCAGGGTTGAGCTCCCTGCTGTGGTATTGGAAGAGCTGACGCAAGTCCTCTACGAATCGAAGCTGGAGTACTTCTCCAAGTCCTTTGACGATCGCGTACGCACCTTCTGCATGTGTCCCTATGGCGAGGTCACCCAGGAGGTTACGGCAGGGGAAGACCCCGTTATTTCAGTAAACGGCCATAGCTACGCTGATCGCAAGACCGACAACACCAATTTCGCCCTGCTGGTATCCACGACGTTCACCGAACCCTTCAAAGAGCCCATCGCCTACGGACGCTACATTGCCCGGTTGGCTAACCTGCTGGGCGGCGGTGTGCTGGTCCAGCGTCTGGGAGACCTGCTCCAGGGACACCGCTCCACTCCGGCCCGTATGGCGCGAGGGGTGGTCGAGCCTACCCTCAAGGAGGCCACACCAGGGGACCTGAGCTTCGTGCTTCCGTATCGCCACCTGAAGAACATCATAGAGATGCTGACGGCCTTGGACAGGCTGGCGCCAGGAGTCGCGTCTCGCCACACCCTGCTTTACGGCGTGGAGGTGAAGTTCTACTCCTCCCGATTGGAGCTAACCCCTCACCTGGAGACGGGGATAGCTAACATGTTCACCCCCGGGGATGGGGCGGGCGTAACCAGGGGCCTTATACAGTCCTCGGCCTCTGGGATAGTGGTGGCCCAGGAGATCCTGCGTCGGGCTGATGGGAACGGGCCGGTGCGGTCGCCGGAGCGAACCGCGGCCGGGCCTGTGGGATGGGGTTAGCCTCGGAGCGCCTTCCGTATCTGGAGCGGGCGGCCCTGGTCATCAGTGTTACGGCGACAGGTCTGGGAGTCGTGGCCCTGACAGCCGCCCACTGGTGGTGGTTACTGGCCGCTTGGCTGACCGTGGAGGCATCCATTGGCACCCTTTGGGCACTGGGGCCGGGCTCTACCAGCCGCCTGAGGGCACTGGTAGAAACAGCGCCCACTGCCCTTCTGGTCCTCGGGTCCTCCATCTGCCTGCGCCAGATAGAGGGCCCCTGGCGGTGGATTTCCCTGGGATTCGCCGTGGCCCTGCTGATCGCCCTTCTTCTGGGCCGCTACTACAGCCTTGACCCCCAGAGCCGCCTCTTCGGTTCAGCGCGTTTTGCCTCTAACCTGGTGATTTATCTCCTGGCCCTGGGGTACTTTGCGGGAGTCTACGGAACCAGGGTCCGCAGCCTCCAATCGGCTACCGCCATTACGCTGGTAGCCTTTCTGCTGGCCTTGTATAGCCTTGGCCCCAGCCTGACCCGCCGCTCCTGGCTGGCCGCGGCTGTTTCCGGGGTGATGATGGGGGAGGTAACCTGGGGCCTCAACTACTGGCCTTTGGGGGGCCTGGTCGGCGGGCTTTTCCTTTTGCTGGTTTTCTACGGGCTCACCGGGACCCTCCACAGCTACCTCCTGGGACGCTTAACCAGGGGCGTCCTGGTGGAATTCGCCGCGGTTCTCCTGGCCGGCTTCGCCATCCTGGCAGTCTCTTCCATTCTGGTAGGCTAATGGGAGGGCTAGCGACCCTGGATGAGCTGCAAGGGCTCCGCCGGGACTGGTCCGCCCAAGGCAAGAGGGTGGTCCTCACTAACGGCTGCTTCGACCTCCTCCACGTGGGCCACGTCCGCTATCTCCGCCAGGCCAGGGCCCTGGGTGATGTGCTGATTGTCGGGGTAAATGACGACGCATCGGTGAGCCGTCTGAAAGGCCCCCGCCGTCCCATCGTAAGTCAGGAAGACCGGGCTGAGATGCTACTTGCGCTGGAGGCCGTGGACTACGTGGTGGTGTTCTCAGAGGATACCGCCATCGCCCTGGTAATAGCCCTTCGGCCCGACATCTACGTCAAGGGAGGCGATTATGGCCAGGGGGGGAAGGACCTCCCAGAGGCTGAGGCCGTGCGGGAATGCGGCGGGCGCATCGAGCTCCTGCCCCTGGCGCCCGGCCATTCGTCAACGGACCTGGTACGCGAAGTCCTGGATCGATACCGTAGGGGATAGGGTCCAGGGTCTAGGGTGTAGGGTGTAGGGGAGTTCGAGCATGCAGGGCGAAGGGTTCAAGCAAATCGTGGCGTGGCAGAAGGGCTACCAACTATCGCTCGACGTTTACAAGGCCACCAGTGGTTTCCCTACATCGGAAACGTATGGGCTGGTCTCGCAAATGCGTCGAGCGGCCGTAGCTGTTCCGGCAAACATTGCGGAAGGTTACAATCGGCAGCATCGCAAGGAGTATTTGCAGTTCCTCTCGGTGGCCAACGGATCTCTGGCTGAGCTGGAAACCTACTTGCTTTTAGCTAGGGACCTGGGCTATCTGAAGCCAGAAACTTTCGACGGATTAAGTCAACTCCATAAGAATGTGGCCCGGATCATGCATGGTCTTCTGAAATCCTTGCGGTCGCCGGACCCTATACCCCTGACCCTTGACCCCTGACCCTCGGTTGCCATGGGCATAGCCCGGGCGGCCTTCATTATCATGCTGGGCAACGCGCTGAGCCGTGTCCTGGGCATGGTGCGGGAGATGGTCATCGCCGGGCTTTTCGGCGACTCCAGCTTTACTGATGCTTTCACCGCAGCCTCCCGGGTGCCCACCACGATCTACGACCTTCTCATCGGAGGAATGATCGCGGCGGCCCTGATCCCCGTCTTCTCCGATTATGTGTCAGAAGAGATGAAGGAGGAGCTGGGACGGCTGGTGAGCACTCTCCTGGCGATAATGGGAGCGGCCCTGGCCGTGGTAGTGACTGCCATTTACTTCCTGGCGCCGTGGGCCATGGGTGTCTTCGGCTACGGATACTCCCTGGAAGTGCAGGCCCTGGCTACCGGGCTACTTCAAGTAATGGCGCCATCGCTGCTCTTCATGGGCCTAGCCGCAGTCTTGACAGCCTTCTTATATTCCAGGCGTAGCTTCGTTTTCCCCGCCTTCTGCGCCGCAGCCTACAATCTCGGCATAATCCTCGCAGCGCTGGCTCTCCATTCCTCGGTGGGTGTAGCGGGCCTCGCGGTGGGGGTCCTCGTAGGCAGCGTCCTCCAGGTGCTAGTCCAGCTCCCTGCCCTCAGGGGAACGTCCCTGGTCAAAACGACCGACCTCCGCCATCCGGCGGTGAAAAAGATCGCCAAGCTTTATGCGCCGGTGGCCCTGGGCCTGGTCGTCTCCACCGTCGGCGTGGCCATAGATACCAGCCTGGCCTCCCAAACGGGCGAGGGAGGCCTGGCAGCCATGCGCTTCGCCACCACCCTGGTACAGCTTCCACTAGGACTTGTGGCCACAGCTATGGCCTCGGCCATTCTGCCCACGCTCTCCCGTTACGGCCCCTCGGTCCTGACCGGACCGGGCAGCGGGGACCTGGGGGAATACAAGTCCTACGTGGCTCTGGGCGTGAAGATGGTGTTTCTGGCCATCATGCCCGCTGCGGTCGCGCTGGTCCTGCTGCGGGAGCCCGTGGTACAACTGCTCTTTCAGAGAGGCAACTTCGACTCCGAGGCCACGCACCGGACGGCCTTGGCCTTTCTGGGATATGCCCCGAGCCTGCCCGCTGCTGCCATAGACCAGATGCTCATCTTCGCCTTCTATGCCCTGAAGAATACCGTGGCGCCGGTAGCGGTAGGGCTGATGGGGGTGGGCGTTTACCTGGCCGTGGCCCTCTCCCTTATCTCCCCCCTGGGCTTCTTCGGCCTGGCCCTGGCCAACTCGGCCCAGATCGTGTCCCACACCGTAGTGCTTCTAGTGCTGTTATGGCGTGTAACCGGAGGCCTCTCGGGATTGGGCCTCGGCCACACCCTTCTGAAGGTCCTGGCGGCTTCCCTGGCCATGGCCGGGGTAATCCTGGGAATAGCGGAGGCGTTCCCAGGCTGGGCGCAGACCCCCACTACATTAGGGATCGCGGGCTACATACTAGTAGCCGGCGGCTGCGGCATGCTGACCTATATAGCCGCTACCCTGCTCCTACAAGTGGAGGAGGCCTGGCGGGCCTGGCACCTGGCCTGGGCACGCCTGGGCCGGTTGATCTCCACGTGAGGTGTGGCCGCAGGCTTCATGCCTGCGGGGCGGCCTTACGCCTGTGGGAGCCCTCCTAACTATAGGGAGCGGCTTTCTAGCCGCGCGGTGTCCGCAGGCGTAAAGCCTGCGGCTACAGTTTGGGCCCGGCTCTAGCAGTACATTAATGGGTCAATGGCATCAATGGGGTCAATGACATCAAAGTCCGCAGGCGT
>Ga0082335_1005502_pt1 | contig 17415 bp, 15 predicted proteins | sample Subgrocontami58m_FD_72375 | JGI IMG/M metagenome (GOLD analysis project Ga0082335, IMG submission 72375) | Subsurface groundwater microbial communities from S. Glens Falls, New York, USA - GMW37 contaminated, 5.8 m (SPADES assembly) (version 2) ... | reverse complement strand
CCTACAGCACCCTGGTCGCGTTTAGCAATTCGCTGCAAGAGCGAAACATCCATGACTGCCGCAATAGCGTTTGTTGTATTCACGGAACGTGTTCCCACACGTGGTTGGCGGATGTGGTTTTGCCCCGTGGAATATATCAAAAGTGCCATGCAGTTACAACTCTCAACCTTGATTGAACGGAGTTCTGCTTGTACGTCTTCATACGAAAGTATGGATGAGGTGGATTGAGGTGGATTGAAGATTGTCCGAAGGAATGTACTTTAATAAATCCAACTCGCGTCACCCATCGTATTGTTACCGGGGGCTGAAACTCACATCATACACGCCGAAGACAAGAATTCAAAAATCGAAATAGCTTCACCACACTGCTGACTCAACGGGATAGAGCCAGTGGTGTAAACTAACTCCGAAGGTCCGTAGGACTCCTCTACGAGGTCGAAGAGCTACGGAGAGTCCCTTCGGGATCAACTTACAATAATCAACATAAGGAGTAACACCATGAAAACACTTCTCCTCAGTGCATGTATATTTGCACTCGTGGTAGTAATGGTGTGGACGTTTACACCAACAACAACGTACACATCAAGCCACCGGGAAGCGCCGCTGATCAGTAATGATCCGCTGGCAGACAATTGCGATTTGTACGCCTTCCGCTCGCCGGATGATTCAAACAAAGTCACAATTGTCGCAACATACATTCCGTTGGAGCTGCCTGAAGGTGGACCGAACTATGCAACATTCGGCACAGGCATCCGGTACGAGATTCACGTGAAGAACAGAACATCAGCGGGTGCGCTCGGCACGGCGACCGATGACATCACGTACCGCTTCACCTTCTCACAAACCAATCAAGACCCAACCACATTCTTCAACATCCGTCTCGGTCAGCAGAACTTGAAGACAACATATATTTGCGAGAAGAGCACGAACGGCGGCGCTTCATTCACTACAATCGTAAGCAACGGTATTGTTCCACCAAACAATATCGGACCTCGCTCAATTAGCGGCGGCGCCGGCTTGAACACAACGTATCAAGCGCTCGTCAATGCATCAATCGCTACAGCATCAACAGGCGAAAAAATATTCTGCGGTCCGCGTGACGATCCGTTCTTTGTCGATCTCGGCGGCGTGTTCGATCTCGGACAAACCCGCAGTGGATACGGCACAGATCCAAACAATCCGGCAAACGCACGCGATGCAGTTGCAGGCTTCAACACACATGCAATCGTGATTCAAGCTCCAATCAACGTACTCTCGAAGAATGGCAACCTCCCGAGTTCTGCAAATATCTTCGATCCTGATTTCGTGATTGGTGTGTGGGCATCAGCAAGCCGTCAGCAAATTACAACTCTCTCGGCGACCGGCGGTCCGCCATCATACAGTGGTCCATGGATTCAAGTGTCGCGTCTCGGTTTGCCGTTGACGAATGAAGCAATCATTCCAATCGGGCAGAAAGATTTCTGGAATGCAGTCACGCCGTACAGCGCTGCAGAAACAAGCTTCGTACGCTACTTCTCGAATCCTGAACTCGGGCTCTACATGGATGACAGCCAGTTCGGCGGCGCGGTGCCTGCTTTGATGAAGCTTCGCATTCAATCGCAATCATATCCAGCTATCGGGATCATTCCGGGCTACACAACTCCGGGCTTCGACTTCCGCAACGGCAAGGACGGGGCGTGGGCAGTTACTCGCTTGGTGCCTCCGCCGGATTTGACCGGAACAGCATTCGCGGCTCCAATCAAACCACCGCTTGTTGCACAAGCCCAACCACGACGTGCTGACCTCTACCCGATCTTTTACTTCGGCGTGCCGAACTTGCGACCGTACCAACTTGCAATCACGCGCAAAGCCGGACCACTCGGCACAGGCAAGCCGTTCATTCACAACTTCCTGCCTATCACACAAACTCCGAGCGGAGATTTGTACGGCGGCGATATGTTGCGCTTGAACATGGCAACACCTGTTACGCCTCGCAACACAACCGAGTTTGCGAACAACGCTCGGATGGGATTGATTCGCGCTGCCGCAATCGGGTTAACAGCTTCACCGTTCAAAGACACACTCATTGCTCAGCGCATTCCTCATCTCGATGGCTTCCCGAACGGTCGCCGTCTTGAGGATGATGTTACGACAATCGAGCTGCAAGCAGTTGGGGGGCTTGTGCTCGCAGCAGTCGGCTTGCCGTTCAACGACGCAGTCGCTGGGAACTACTCCGACCTTGCTTCACCGAAGCTTGTTGATGAACTGACATACAATGCAGGCCCGACGAAAAATGATCTTCCGCTGTTAGGTTCATTCCCCTATCTTGCAGCTCCACATAGCGGCTACGATTACGTAAAGCAATTGACGGCTGGTCCGCCAACTGCGTTGAGTGTTGATGGTCCGGGACTCGGTGTTGGCGTTCCGAAGGGTTTCATTCTCGAACAAAACTATCCGAATCCTTTCAACCCATCAACAACGATCAAGTACAACGTCTCGACAACCGATGTCGTGAAGCTGAAAGTGTTCAACGCTCTCGGACAGGAAGTTGCCACACTCGTGAACGAGCAGAAAGAGCCCGGCACCTACTCTGTCAATTGGGATGCGAAGGGGGTTGCAAGCGGTGTGTACTACTACAGACTCGAAGTTGGCAACACAATTCTGCCGGCGAAGAAAGCTATGCTGTTGAAGTAATTTGATTCAATGAACTCCGGCGTCCCTGAGTGACAGTGGGGAGAATGGCGCCGGAGATTCATCAAACATGACATCATGAGGAATGCAATGAAGAATTTGAAGTTGATTGGCTTGTCGGTAATCGGTGGATTGCTTGTTGGCACTGCTGGCGTGTATTACTATAACAAGAAACAAATGCCAGTCGAGATTCCGAACCTCAGTCCACGCTCAAGTGATGCGACCGCATCGGTAGAATTTCTGAACGCACAACAATCGGTTGAGTTTTATCGAGACGCAATTCGCAGGAAGCCCGAAGTGACGAAGAATTATGTTGAGCTTGCACAGATGTACATTCAGGAAGCAAGAGTCACTGCCAATCATCACGTGTATTATCCAAAAGCTGAATATCTCCTCAACGAAGCGTTGAACCGAGATCCAAACGACTTTAACGCAATCATCACCAAAGCTTCTCTTCTTCTCACATACCATAAATTTTCCGAAGCAAAGCAACTTGCAGAAAAAGCAATCAGCATGAATAGCTACAATGCCTTCTCGTACGGTGTTCTGTGCGATGCTCTTGTTGAGTTGGGTGAATATGGCGAGGCAGTGAAAGTCTGTGACAAAATGTTGAGCATTCGTCCCGACCTTCGCTCGTATGCTCGAGCGGCGTATCTACGAGAACTTTACGGCGACAACGTGGGCGCAAAACTTGCGATGCAAATGGCGGGCGATGCAGGTGTGGCTGGACAAGAAAACCGCGCATGGGCATTTTACAATCTCGGCAAACTCTATCTCAACGAAGGAAAGCTTGACACAGCAGAGTATATTTTCAATGGGATACTAAAAGAACGTCCGCAGTATGGATATGCGATAAGTGGGCTTGCACAGGTAAGATGTGCACAAGGAGATTTTAAGAAAGCGATCGAACTTCTCTCGAAAGCATCTGAAACAACTCCTGACCACGTGTTTCTCGAACAGCTTGCAGACATTTACAAAGCAACAGGCGATGCGTTGAGCGCCGAAGGCACGGCCCAGATCGTCCTCAAGTCATTCGAGCAACATGAAAAGGCGGGCTGGAATGTTGATAAGGAATACGCACTCTTCTGCTCGAATCACGACATCAATCTAACGGACGCATTAGCACATGCGAGAAAAGAATACGAACGCCGACCGAAGAATATTGATGCGTTGGATACATACGCATGGACGCTGTACAAAAATGGAAAAGGAAACGACGCTGTTCCTTTCATCGAACAAGCATTGAAGTTGAATACGAAAAGTTCGCAGTTGGTATATCATGCCGGAATGATTTACGAAGCCGCCGGGCAAACGCAAAAAGCAGTTGCCAAATTGCAAGAAGCCCTGAACATCAATCCATACATCAATGTTCTGTACGTCGAGAGCGCACGCAAGGCGCTTCAGAAAATGAACGCAGTCGCTTCAATCCAATAAGACTTCTATGAAAACAGTCATTCGCACTTTCGTCGTTGCTCTGCTCCTCGCGGCGGGTGCACAAAGCCATCCACTTGGTATCTTCAGTATCAACCGCTACACAAAGATCGAACTTGCGGGGCAAACAATTCGTCTTCATTACGTTGTTGATGTTGCCGAGATTCCTACAACGCAGGAGTTCGGATTGATTGACAAAGACCACGATGGCAATGCGAGCATTGACGAACGACGAATCTACGCGATGAGCAAATCGTCAGAGCTTCTCGCAGGCCTCCGGCTGATGATTGATGCAAAAGAGGCGGCACTGAATCGTTCCACTGCGGACGTAACATTTCCTGAAGGTCAAGGCGGATTGAAAACGATTCGACTTGAATCTGTGTATGAATGTGCAGTTGAAGGAACGAATGCTCGCACGTTACGTTTTGAAGATTCAAACTTTAACGAGAGAAAAGGTTGGAAAGAAATTATCGTCGGCGCTTCATCGGGAGCGACGATTCAAGAATCATCAGTTCCACAAAACGATGTCACAGACGCACTGCGCAAGTATCCCGAAGAACTCCTTCAAACTCCAATCACGGTAAGTGAAGCAACTGTGCGATTCGTTCCGGGAACGGGAACGTCGGCGTTCTCTCAACTCACTCAGTCTGTCGTCAGCAAAACGAGCGATGGTTTTGCGGAATTAGTTTCGGCAAAAGAATTGAGCACGCCTGTGATTTTGTTTTCACTCTTGTTTTCGATGGCATTAGGCGCGGGTCATGCGCTGACGCCGGGGCACGGCAAGACAATCGTTGCCGCGTATCTCGTCGGGTCGCGTGGCACTGCGAAGCACGCGTTGTTTCTCGGAACGACCGTCACTATCACGCACACGCTCGGTGTGTTTGCGATGGGATTGATTGCGCTCTTCGCGTCGCAATACATTTTGCCTGAGACATTATATCCGTGGTTGAGTTTCATTTCGGGAGCGATGGTTGTTGCAATTGGCATTTCACTTTTCAGAAAGCGTTTGCTTCATGCCCGCGGAAAAATCGTTGAAGACCATTCGCATCATCACGATGCTCATCATAGTCACGACCATTCGCATTCTCACGACGCATTCACACACACGCACGATGGACATACGCACACTCATACACCGCCAGGCGCAGACGGTTCGCCAGTAACGTGGAAGAGTTTGCTCGCACTTGGCGTTTCTGGCGGACTTCTTCCTTGTCCGTCGGCGATCGTTGTGTTGCTCAGTGCGGTCGCGCTTGGACGAATTGGTTTTGGATTGCTGTTGATTCTCGCGTTCAGCATCGGACTTGCGGGCGTTCTCAGCGGCATCGGTTTCTTGATGGTCTATGCTCGCCGCTACTTCGAACGTTTCAATACGCACGGACCTCTCCTTCGCTGGCTTCCCGTAGCAAGCGCGTTGGTTGTTTCTGTTGCGGGCATTGTTCTTTCATTGCAAGCGCTCACGCAGATTGGATTTGATAACGCAGTTTCTTACTTTGTGGCAAACGTACAGTCTGCTTCAATACCTCTGGGAAATCTCATGGGCGCCGGCGCAATCTCCGTGCTCGGACTTGGATTTGTTCTCGGGTTGAAACACGCGTTAGATGCTGATCATCTCATCGCGGTTTCAACAATCGTCAGCGAGCGAAAAGGATTTCTCAGCTCGTCGATTGTTGGAGCGTTGTGGGGAATCGGGCATACGCTTTCTCTTTTGCTTGTCGGCTGTTTGGTGATTGCACTTCAATTCCAAATTCCGGAACGCGTTGCGCTGGCGATGGAGTTCGCAGTCGCGGCAATGCTCATCATTCTTGGACTGAATGTGCTGTGGAAATTGTACAGAGGCGAGATGATTCACGTCCATGTGCACGAGCATCACGGACACAAGCACGTGCATCCACACATTCATCCGTTCAGATTTGTTCATCAACACACCAACGATGCGTCGCATCATCAAACAACGAAGCCTTCACTACTTGAGCGAATGTTGAAGCACGTCAACACCAGCAAGCGTTCGATACTCATTGGAATGGTTCATGGCGTGGCGGGCAGCGCGGCGTTGATGCTGATTGTTCTTGCGACAATCCCCTCTACGTCGCTCGCGTTGACGTACATTGGCGTTTTCGGAGTAGGTTCTATCGGTGGAATGTTTGTGATGAGCACTCTGGTAGGGATTCCATTTGTCTTCACCGCGAACAAATCGTTTCTTCTGAACCGAATCGTTCGTGGACTTGCGGGAACGATTAGCGTGCTTTTCGGGCTATTTCTCGCGTGGCAGATTGGTTTTGTTGATGGATTATTTATTCGATAATAATTCTGCCGTTCATCCCTAAATGTCCCAGTCCGCAAAAGTGCGAGCACTTGAATTTGTACTCCCCTTTCTTCGCGGCATAAAACTCAACCGTCTTGGTTTCATTCTCTTTCAGTTCTTCATCAATTCCAAATGCGCCAAGTGCGAAGCCGTGCGATCCGTCGATTGACGTTATCCTCAGCGTAACCAACGTCCCCTCTTTCACCTTCAATTCTTCCGGCGTGAAGTGAAAGTGCTCCGCAGTCATTTCAATGATCTGTTTCGGAGCGGTCTCTCTGTTGAGTGTTGATGGCACAGCTTCAAACAATTGAGTCGTAGCACAGCCAACGAGTAAGAGAATCGCAATGAGTACTGAGCGCCGCGTTTGCATAGGTCTGCCTCCAATGAGTTGTTTGTTGTTCACAACATAGGTGGAAAATGGAATAGTTCCAAATAAAAAGGGGACAACTGATTGAATTGTCCCCTTTGGGCTGACTGAAGCTCTTACAACTAACTCACGAAACCCTCACGGCATTACAGGAAACGTGAGAACAAACGTCGCTCCTTCATCTTTCTTCGATTCGGCCTGAATTGATCCGCCATGGTTCACCACAATTTGCCGGCACACGAGCAGCCCGTAGCCGTGACCTTCAATTTTTGTCGTAATTTTTTCGACGAAAAGTCTGCGACGGACTGATTCGTCGATGCCCGGTCCGTTGTCATGAACTTTCAATTTCACTTCTTGCTTCTCCTCGTTGTATTCAGTGCCGAAGTGAATATCTGCATCGGAGCGGGCTTCGACAATATTGTTAACAAGGTTCAGAAGCACCTGCTGTATCTGATCTATATCGAGATTCACAAGAGGAAGATTTTCGGCAAACGCAGTTGTAATGGTGTTCGCTTTGAACTTCGGTATAAACTTCATGAACTCGGCAAAATCGCCTGTAATCTTGTTGAGATTTTGCGGCACAAGCCGCACTGCGGAATGTGAACGTGTGAGAAGATTCATTGAAAAACCCTCGATCTTTCTTACGCCGCCAATTGCCTTCTCGATAATCGCATTGAGTTCTTCCGAAGATACACTACCAATTTTTGTTTGGAGTCGCTGAAGACTGAGAAGCACGACCGAGACAAGATTTTTCAGCTCATGGCTGACTTCTGATGCAAGCTCACCCTTCATCGCCATCCGTTCGGACTGGACAATATGTTGATGCGCCTGCCTCAAGTCTTCGTAAGCGTTCTTGAGATTTGCGTACAGACGTGCGTTGCGTATGGCAATCGCCGCCTGCCCCACAAGAATTTCAAACAACGAGAGAATCTCAGATTTGTCCACAGCCTGAATATGTTTGCTGTCGACATACAGTACGCCAATTTTCTCTTCTTGTGTTTTGAGCGGGCTGCAGATGATCGTCTGTAATTCGAGATTCAAGATGCTCTGCCGGTGCTCAAACCGCTGGTCCGCTAAAGCATTTTCAATGCAGAGTGATTCACCGGTGGTAAACACGTCTTCCAACACGCTGGAACTCACTTGAAAGTTCTCAGCCTGTATTGATTCGCCCTTTGCGTTGCGACCGACGACAAATTGGAGCTTCCCACCGTTGTCTGCAAGCATCAAGAAACCACGATCTGCTTTGACGATGCGGATGGCTTCGTCCGTAACAAGCTCAAGTACTTCAGAAAGCTCAAGCGAAGTATTGATCTTCCGGACGACGTTCAAAATCATTTCCAGGTCTTGAACCCTCGTCTGCGAGGCAGCGTCCACCGGTCCCACCTCCGGCGGCTCGTTAGGACTTTTGCTGACGAGTTCGTCGAATTTCATCCCCTGATTTTCCCCTGATACTGCGAAGCTCAGCTCTTACTCGTTTCACATCATGTATTGCACCAATAGATGCAAAGCATTCCAAGCTTTTTTCGAATGCGCGTCTTGATTCCCTCAGCTTGCTGCAAAGCTTGTGCAATATGCCAAGCTGATAATAACATTCTCCGACGCTGAATTGATTTTCTATAGCGAGATTTATTTTGAGACTCGTTTGAACATACCACTCTGCAAATTCATTCTTTTTCATCTCGCGATGAATCTTTCCCTTCAGCAAGTAAACATCTGCCAGATTCAGACGATCATCATGAATCGAAAACGAGTCGAGCGATTGGTTTGCTAAGCTCAACGCAGCTTGCAAATCCCCCAATTGATAATACACGTTAGCCTTTCCTAACTTGGCAAGGCCTGTGAATCTCAGAGTATTGCACTTTGCGCTAAACGAAGCGGTGAGCTCGAATTCGCGCAACGCCTCGTCGTACACGCGTTTTTCGAGAAACGCCATTCCACATTTATGATGGATTTCAGCCAGCCGTGCCAGGTCGCCTGCCTCCTCGAAGTGGGACCTGGCACGGTGGTAAGAACTCAACGCTCCGTCGTAGTCGCCGAGCAGACTATGGACGACACCAAGGTTCATTTGTGCAATGCCGGAGAGCAGCGTCTCCTCAAACTGTTCGAACGACTGTAATGCCCGCTTGATATACGTTTTCGCCCTCTTCATTTTACCCCTCACCGCATAATTGATACCAAGGATATTTTCAGCCCTACCAAGCGCAACAAGCTCATTCAACTGTTTGTAAATCTTCCGGCTTTGATCGAGATCGGCACTTGCATCTCTCCACCGCCCCTGACGACTATAAACATCTCCCCGCTGCATGAACGCTTCACCGACAAGATTCAGTTGACAATCACTTCCTTTTTGCGCAAGTCCAAGTGTGTACATTCCTTCAGCACGGCTCAAATCACCCCGTTGCTTGTAACAATCACCGATTGTAATTACAAGCTGAAGGAAATCATCTTTTGCCAACGTTTCACTCCACGTGGCGAGCAAACTTTCGAGAAGCGTTGTGTTTGAAAGTAACAACTCTTGAAGACCGGGCAACTCAGACAATTTCATCAACTCCTCGTGAGTTGGTATCGGGAATTCACGGGTAGTTGCCGTTGTCTTCATAGCTTTTGCAGAGTTGTTTAGCACGCTATCTCACTAACCCTTGCGGGCTCTTTCACCGACTTCGATAACGAAAAATGTCAAATTGGGTGGCGGCACAAACTGATTCGTGTAACTAACTCGGAAGTTTCTATGCTGATTCTTGAATGGGAAGCAAATGACTAGTCTGAGAATGGCGTTGCTTTCAAGAATTAGTGAATTTGCCCGAGTGATGCGCCTATTCCTAAAGCAACCATCATGCCAAAATTACCTCACACCGGTAACTTCGCTAAAACTCCAGGAAAATCACTGGCTTTTGCCGAAAAAAGCGCGGTGAACAAAGACCGAATTGTCACGTTTTGATTCAGTCCAGAAAAGAAGTGCAACAATATGTTACACTCAACTTACCAAAACATTACAACCTTTAGTATCTAACACGTGAAATGTTCGCAGAAAAAGCAAAGATTTTTCAACCACAGATTAGCACAGATTCTCACAGATTGGTTTTTGTGACAATCCGTGATAATCTTGCCGAAGGCATCCCTTCGGGAGTGGTCCAGCTTTTTCTTTTTTGGTTGCGGCTCCGCCGCCTTAGGAGTTTGAATAGCAGTTGGGAGATGGATATCGAAGATGGTAGAGCTGAAGACTTCTGTGTTCTTCCGAAAACAATAGTCATTACGAGATCATTCACCGCGCCCAACAGCAGGCGAGGATATTTGGAGATGTGAACCGTAACAATTATCGCCCACGAATGCACTCAGCCACGTACTACCTTTGCAGGAATAACTTCTATGACTTTGGAGAGGATAATTGAAACGTTATCGTCACCGTCGTTGGCAAACACTCTTGCCAAAAGCTCGTCGGCAGCCTCGCCAAATGGTTTGTCGCTGAGAACATCTCGAATCTCAGTGTCCGACAGTACTGACGTCAGACCATCCGAACAGAGAAGAATGAGATCGCCTTCGGCAATTCTACAAATATTGACATGAGGATTTATCGCCGGTTGCGGACCGATGGCTTGAGTCAGAACATGCGATAAGTCTTGTGCGTTGCTTTCAAACGGGCTGAAGAACTCTTTACGCATGGAATGATCCCTACTGAGCTGCCTCAGTTTCCCATCATGAAAAAGATATGCCCGACTATCGCCAACATTTACAGTAATCAAGCGCTCATTCACAATAATCGAGGTAACGATGGTGGTGCCCATGCCTTTTCCCGATTGTGAACTTCCACCTGCTTCGTGGACTCGTCTATTGATTTCAGCAACCGATTGTACGAGACATTCAACTGTGTTCGTAATATCTGATTCAAAATAGATTGTGGGAAGCTCAGTAGTGACCATTGAGCTTGCCCGTTCGCCTGCATCCATGCCGCCCATGCCGTCGGCAACAACAAGCAGTGTTCCTTTCCCCGGCACTCCATGTTCCGCTCCTTCTGCTACAATTATGCTATCTTCATTATGCTCGCGGACAGGTCCAGTCTGACTAACGAAAACGGTTTCTAAGACTGTTTGCTTTTCAAGAGTAACGTCAATCATGCGATTCTTCAAGAAATTCACTTTGTGTTTGAATGTTCACTGGAGGCTGGAAACGAAATATTGAAAGTTACGCCTTCCCCTTTCTTAGAATGAACAGTAATGGAACCACCATGCCCTTCAACAATCTGCCTACAAATAGGAAGACCATAACCATGTCCGTCAACTTTTGTGGTGACTTTTTCTGTTAACAGCCGATCAAGAATTGCCTCATCAATTCCCGGTCCGTCATCCTTCACGAACAAGCGAACAACATTCGATGATTCATCAAACTCCGTCTTCAGCTCAATAGATGAATCCGGCTTTGCCTCCACACTGTTGTTCACAAGGTTCAGAAGCACTTGCTGTACTTGGTCAATATCGAGATCAACCGGTGGAATATTGTTTCCAAGCAGCACCGTCACCGAGTTATTTTTGAACTTTGGAAGGAAGTTCAGAAACTCAACAAAGTCACTCGCAATCTTATTGAGGCTGCTTGGCAACAGCTTGGACGAGGCGCGACGGCGTGTAAGCAGGCTTTTTGAGAAGCCTTCTATCTTTCTGACACCGCCAATTGTTTTGTCAACTAAAACATTGATTTCCTCCGAAGAAACTGTTCCTGCCTTCCTCTGCATCAATTCTAAGTTCAGAAGAACAACAGCAACGAGATTCTTCAGCTCATGGCTTACCTCGGCTGCAAGCTCTCCCTTCATTGCCATGCGTTCGGATTGGATGATGTGCTGATTTGCCTGCTTCAGCTCTTCGTAGGTGCGTTTAAGGTTTTCATAAAGACGAGCGTTCTTGATTGCAATTGCGGCTTGCCCGGCAAGAATCTCAAACACGCTGAGAATCTCTTCCTTGTCAACAGCCTGGATAAATTTACTGTCAACATAGATGACACCGATTTTGTCTTCGCGAGTATGAAGCGGGGCACACATAATAGTCTGCAGCTCCAGGTTCATAATGCTCTGGCGGCGCACAAAGCGTTCGTCGTTCAACGCATTTTCAATGCACACGGATTCCCCCGTCGAGAACACATCCTCCAGAACGCTTGAGCTTACTTGAAAACTTTCAGCCTTGATTGACTCGCCCTTTGCATTGCGACCGACAACAAATTCAAGCTTGCCGTCATTCCCGGCAAGCATTAAGAACCCGCGCTCAGCTTTTGCAATGCGGATTGCTTCATCTGTAACAAGCTCAAGCACATCGGTCAATACAAGCGATGTGTTGATCTTGCGAACGATGTTCAAGATCGTTTCAAGGTCCTGTACTTTTGACCGTGGGGGTTGAACTTCAAGAACGTCAGAAGCCTGTTCTGAGAACCCTTTGTTCACTAGATCATCAAAGTTCATTTCATAGTTCCTACGTTTGCTACTTCATTCACATAGAATATCGTGTACGGTTTTCCTTATGAGCCAGCGCGCTTACACATACTATATCGGCTCCTCTTCGCGAATCAGTAGAGAAAACGAACTTGCCACCCTCTTTTTTTGCACTATAGTTTCCTGTGGCTCCAATTTCCAGCGTGCACGGTTTAAGAAAAACCAAACCATCCGGTGAAAAATTTATCGCTCGTTTCGGCGCACCCTTTGATACATTGGGCGGATCAGTAAACTTGCTCGACTTGATCTGTAACCTTCCGCCATCCTCACTGTTAGCAACTAGGTTTTCCTACAAAGGAATAATGGATAGGGGAATTAGACTGCTATATATAAGTATGTAACTCAGCAGTCTCCACGTTCTTTATTCATCCAAAGATGTGCCGCGAGAACAAATGCTATTTCTTACGGAAGAAACGATATGACGGGGCTACATGGAGTTATACTATGTAGAAATGGAAAGCAGAAGCTACAATGACAAAACAAAAAGACAAGCGGACGTCTCCGACCTCTCTACTCTACGAGTCCGTAGGTCGTAGAGTGGTGTGAAAACCAGCGAGTCCCGTCACAACTGACGGGACTCGCCTAAGATTGCTAATTTAACGACAAGCGTTCTTGCTTCATCAACAATAAGCTATATAAGCTCGTTGTGGACGATGCGCGCTATGCATGCTGTAGTGATTTCCCCTTTAAGCTTGCAAGCTCCTGCTCGGTGCGGGCAACTTCCTTGCTTGCACCGACGTTTGTGAAATGCTCAAGTGCTTGTGCAAATATTTCTCTTGCGCGTCGCCGGTTTCGCCGGTTCACTTCAAGCACTCCCATCTCAAAGTGGGTCTCGGCGGTGTTCAGCTCGTTCTTAAGTTCCGCATTGATGCGCAGGCTCGCCTGGAAAAACGACAATGCTACGCTGTACTGCTTCATTTCTCTGTGAATCATTCCCTTCACTTTGTACGAGTCCGCAATGCCATTGCGATCATTGCTGATATTGTAATAGTGGAGCGCTTGATTCACAAATATAAGAGCCAACCGCGGATCGTTTTTCTGATAGCAAGTACTTGCCTTGCCAAGACTTGCTGTTGCAAGAATATTGACGTTGTGTAACTTCGTAGCGAGCTTGATGGATGCGTCAAATTCGTACATCGCATCTTTGTACGCCGCTTTGAAGTAGTAAGTCATTCCCATATTATGATGAAGCTCCATCAGCCGCTGCACATTGCCGACTTCATCGAAGTACGAATGTGCACGCCGGTAATATCCCATCGCATCATCATACGAACCTAGGATGTTGTATACGATTCCAAGATTCATGAGAACCGTTCCGGTCATCAGCTTCTCTTCCGACTTCTCGAATGCTGCCAACGCCCGGGTGTAACATTGCCGTGCTTTCTTAAGCTTTCCTTGTAAAGCGAGGTTAGTTCCGATGACATTTTCCACTCTTCCGACTCCTCGACCATCACTTAATTTGCGATAGATTTTTCGGCTTTCGTTCAGATCAGACGTTGATTCTTTCCATCTGCCTTGACGAGAACAGAGGTCGCCGCGACGAAGATATGCTTCTCCCACCAAACTCTCTTCCCCCGCATCTTCCCCTCGCATAATACCTATCGTGTACAGCTCCTCTGATCGAATGAGATCGCCATGATCGCGGAAGATGTCGCCGATCGCGATGACAACACCAATTGCATCCCATGGTTTAAGTTTCGCATTACAAAAAGTGATGACGTGATCTAAATAGCGTCGATCGGAAAGTGAAAATTCGTGACGGGTGCGACGGTACGTTTCGCCGCCCCCAGCTCCAACTAACCTGCGCTCTAACGCTGCTGCTCGCCGAAGTTCCCTGAGCATGCCTGCCACAACAGAGAGCTTAAAGCGACTCTGTAAGACTCTCAGGACCTCTTTATGTATTGTTTGAGTTTGCATTAGATTCGTTATGTGTTGGTTTTAGTATGATATGCTGGTACTCTGATTTGCTGCTGCATGAAACACTACTACTCTATTCGCCCGAACGCATACTGCGAGAAGTGCGGTAACCTGCCTTCCGCTTCTAGCCTGCCGCCGTACACAATGTAGCTCCCCTCGCTCCCTGGCATTCTCTCCCAAACGCCGTTGTCATTCACATAGTAGAGTCTCAAACGGCGAGTACTATTTATGTCAAGGTCAAGCCCCGTTGCCTCCACCTCTAGCTTTGCAGGATGGTTAAAGACAATACCATGCGGACCGAATGTCAGGTCTACGCTCGTGAGGAACACCACATCATCGATAGTGAGCGTGAGTGATGCGTCATAAGGAAGATCATTCGGCTCGAATTTGAGAGTAATATCTATTGTAACGAGGTGACTATCCGGCGCCGCACGGTACGTGTCACGTAATCGCAGTGTACCACCCTGAGCAGCGTAGAAGAACTGCGTTACCGAGACTTGCTTCATGAGCGACTTATCTAATCGCTTCGGCAGCATGATGAATTCCGGCGTCTGGTTAGTCGTGGGTGCCGTAACCGGATTCGCTGGCCCATCGCTGCAGCCACTGAAGATTGCCAGGCTAAATGCCAGCATCAACAGACCGCAAAGTTGTTTTTTCATATTAAACCCTTCCTTTGGTTGGTGTACATTATGATAATTATTCAAAACTACTGTCATCGTCCGAACGCATACTGCGAGAAGTGCGGCAGCCTACCCTGCGCGTCGATCGTGCCAACACGGTAGACAGCATAGCTCGACGGCATTCTCTCCCAAACGTTTGATGCGTTCAGATAGTAAAGTTTTAGTGAAACACTGGTCGTTCCAAGGTCAAGCCCCGTTGCGTTCACTGTCAGCTTTGCCGGGTTGTTAAACACCAAGCCATGCGGACCAAACGTCAGGGCAGCCGTCGCGATGAACGTTACATCGTCCACGGAAATTGTGAGTGAAGCATCATAAGGAAGATCACCTGGCTTGAATTCGAGGGCAATATCAAGCGTAACGATGTGGCTATCCGGTGCGGCTGCGTACGAGTCCTGCAAACGCAGTGTGCCTCCTTGGGCGGCATAGATGAACTGCGTTGCTGAAACTGTCTTCGCCAGCGACGCGTTCAATCGCTTCGGCAACTTGACAAATTCCGGCGCATGGTTAGTCGGGGATGCCGTAACCGGATTCGCTGGCCCATCGCTGCAACCACTGAAGATGCCCAGGCTAAATGCCAGCATCAACAGACCGCAAAATTGTTTTTTCATATGAAAGCCTTCCTTTGGGTATTGAAAATTATGAATTAGTGATACACTGGTTGAGCAAATCCGATATGCCGTTGTCGAGTTTCGGTGAAGGTTGGTTGTCTCACACCTCGTTCCTCGTGTTCGTGCTTCGCAGATGAATGCTCTGTTTGTAAAATGTTGAATTACGTTTTGGGGAAAGGATCTTTCCTACAGTTCTGAGAAGTTCCTCGGGGAGAGTTTGTTGTGATACTGTTTCTCAGACGCTTTTACTACAATCAACTTATGTGCCGCGAGATCAATGGAGTAGATTATTGTAGAAAGTAACGTGTAAAAAGTAGTTACCGAACTATTGACAGTACGAATTGGAGGGGCACGCGAAAAAGGTACATGGTCGTTTCTACAATCACCAAATACATGGTCGAAGACCAATAATGCTGAAATACTTGGGAGTAATGAACAGGAGAAAGAAGTTGTATGGAAGGAAGAGGCGACTTGGGTGCAAGAAACACTCTCCAGAAAAGAGGGAATTACTTCTCGTTCTGGTTCTTGCCGTTGCGCAAAATCCGGTCGAGGCGTGGTCGCGATATCTTTAGGATCTTCGCTGCTTTCAGTTTGTTCCCTCCAACATGGTCAATCACTTTACGTGTCAACAGTCGCTGTACCTCGTTGGCAGAAGCTTCCACTTGAAGGCAACCTTCATCCGGGCACAACCTGCGCAGAAGGTTGCCTTCAAAAGTCGTTTATGGATTCTTCACTCCGCTTCGCGGAGTTTACCCTGAGTCCTTCGACTACGCTCAGGGTAAACTTCGCCGAAGGGTTCAGAATGACATGGCGTTACAAATATGTCGCACACCCGATGGAGAAGTTTCAGGAGCGGTAGCAATTACTTTCTTCTTTGTTTGTCGAGGCCCTCGAGATTCAAACTCAGAACCATCTTCTGTGAGCCAATCGACTTCTTGAAGAAGAACCGCTCGCTCAATTGTTTGGGAGAGAATGCCGCGAGAACAAATGCTATTTCTTACGGAAGAAACGATATGACGGAGCTACAATGACGAAACAAAAAGACAAGCGGACGTCTCCAACCTCTCTACTCTACGAGTCCGTAGGACGAGAGAGTAGGTCGTAGAGTGGTGTGAAAAACAAAGAGTCCCGTCACAACTGACGGGACTCGCTTAGGTTTACTCATTCTTTTGAACAAGCGTTCTTACTTCATCAACGCCCTCATTGAGCGCTTTCGATCCAATATCTTTAGTGTCACCGTCCGAACGCATACTGTGACAAGTGCGGCAGCTTTCCATGCGCGTCAATCGTTCCAGCATGGTAGACAGCATTACTCGCCGGCATTCTCTCCCAAACATTAGACTCGTTCAGATAGTAAAGTTTCAGCGTAACGTTCGTGGATCCGAGGTCAAGCCCTGTTGCGTCGACGGTCAGCTTTGCCGGGTTGTTAAACACCAAGCCATGCGGACCGAATGTCATGCCTACTGTGGTGATGAACGCCTCATCGTCGATGGAAATTGTGAGTGAAGCATCATAAGGAAGATCATTTGGCTTGAACTTGAGAGCAATATCAAGCGTAACGATGTGGCTATCCGGTGCGGCTGCGTACGAGTCCTGCAAACGCAGTGTGCCTCCTTGGGCAGCATAGATGAACTGCGTTACTGAAACTGTCTTCGCCAGCGACGGGTTCAATCGCTTCGGCAACTTGACAAATTCCGGGGTCTGGTTAGTCGTGGGCGCCGTAATCGGATTCGCTGGCCCATCGCTGCAACCATTGAAGATTGCCAGGCTGAACAAGAGCAGCACAACCAGTGAACAAAGTTGCTTTTTCATATGGAATTCTTCCTTATTGTTGGTGGTAAAATCAAGCATCATATTCTTACCGTTGTCATTCTTACCGTTGTCATTCGAATGCACGCCGCGAAAAGTGCTGCGACTTGCAAAGGCTGAGTTCCTTTTCGGGGACACAGGCTTTTGCTATTCTGAGAAAT
>Ga0082335_1005500_pt1 | contig 17418 bp, 17 predicted proteins | sample Subgrocontami58m_FD_72375 | JGI IMG/M metagenome (GOLD analysis project Ga0082335, IMG submission 72375) | Subsurface groundwater microbial communities from S. Glens Falls, New York, USA - GMW37 contaminated, 5.8 m (SPADES assembly) (version 2) ... | reverse complement strand
AGGCGCCGTCTCTTCAGTCGATAGCGATCAGGCTCTTCAAAAAAATCCATGACCTTCGCACCGGCTGGGACCCTCGCGCTGTGTACAACGCCGGCGGGGATGTAGTACCAGCTCCCAGGGCCATGCACCCGGGTCTCGCCACCTATCGTCACCTCGACCAGACCTTCGAGCACCGTTCCCCATTGCGCTTTATGACTGTGCGCTGGCAGCTCTACGTCTTTCAGCATTTGGAAGAAGACTAATTGTCCATGTTCGGATTGCAACACACTGGCCTTCACCGTCGTCGGCGGGAAAGGCAGCTCGGCTTCGGGCAATCGTGTGATAATTTCTGGAAGTTCCATTTCTCCTCCTTTCACGGGAATGAAGCGGCCGCTTCGGGCACTGCGTCAATATTCGCATCGAGTCGCTCACGCATCCATGGCGCGTCTTCCGGCGCCCAACTAAGCTGAGCCGCGGACCGGGGCATGCCGGGGGACGTCAGCTCGAGCGGCTTAGGCGCTTTGCTTCGCATAGATCACCAACTGCGTGCAACGGAACATGGCGATGGTCTTATTTGATTCCTTGTGGCTGACAATGGCATCCCACACTTGCGTAGTCCTTCCAAGGTGAACGGCTTTAGCAACACACTCGACGGTTCCCCCTCGGACTGCACCAAGGTGGTTGGACTTGAGCTCGATTGTTGTAAACCCGGAAGCGGCGGGCGGGAGACTAGCGATACACCCGTAACCTGCCGATGTGTCAGCGAGCGTCACTACGCTGCCGGCATGCAAGATGCCGTTCGGCGCCATTAGAAAAGGTTTCGCCTGGACCTCTGCCCTGACCTCGCCTTCGCCTACGTACGTGACAACGATACCGAGGTGTCCTGGCAAGCCCTTGGCGCCAAACTCGTTGAAATAATCTGGTGAAAACATGGGATTCCTTTTTAAGGGCGTCTATGGATATTGAGGCTAACCCCAAGAATCCGTTTTGTCTATGCTGTCGCAGTATCCGGGCATCGGCGACAGTCCGCGAACTAGGACCGGTGTCTATAGCACCCCAAATCGCTCAAGATCGCGCCTGAGCTTGAGCGCGTCGACGAACTGTTCCGCCGGCAAACCGCAGGCGCGCGCGGCCGAGACGAATTCGGCCACGTCGTCGAAATAGATCATCCTGGTTCCCGGAGCGCACAGTCCGATTGCGCGCTCGAACATCTGCCGCGCCGGCTTGGCATGACCGACTTCGTAGGAAAGCACCAGCCGCCGGAATTTCGCCAGAAAACCGCAGCGACTGCGCACCCAGTCGATATGCAGGGGATCGGTATTGGATAGCAGCACGAGATCCGCATGCCTGCCGATTTCATCCAGCAGACCGGTCACCTCGCGCTTCTCGGTAAAAATGTCGCACCAGATGTCGGCGAACTCGGCATAGGGCAGACTCACCCCGATGGCGGCGCAACAGCGTGCGGCGAATTCCCGCGGACCCAGGCGGCCGGTATCGAATCCGACTTTCTCCGCGCCGCCGAGGATGAGGTCGCGAATGACCGCGGCCGGCGCTCCGCCGGCCGCCTCCAGACGCGCGCAGGCGCGCATCCAGTCGAAGCCGATCAGCACGCCGCCGAGATCGAAGATCACCGTTGGACGCGAAACTGTCTTATCCCCGGTCACGCGCGCCCGGATTGCCGGCCGAAGTAAGTTTCGCACACAATGCCGGCAATGCTAGCAGACTTGGACCCGAGCCGGAATTGCGCGCCGACTGCGATTCCGCGCTAGGATAGCGGCAATTGCAGGGAAAGGCGCCGCACGCCTCTCGGCCCGCGTTGCGCCCGGTCCTGCTGCCGGCCACATAAGCCACCGTACCATCCATACTCACCGGAGATCACCATGACCGCGGCTGCCGACATCAACATGGCACTGTTCTGCGATTTCGAAAACGTCGCCCTCGGCGTGCGCGAGTCCAAATACGACAAGTTCGACATTACCAAAGTGCTGGAGAGACTGCTGCTCAAGGGCAGTATCGTGGTGAAAAAGGCCTATTGCGACTGGGAGCGCTACCGTGAGTTCAAGGCCGGCATGCACGAGGCGGCGTTCGAACTGATCGAAATTCCGCACGTGCGCCAGTCGGGCAAGAACTCGGCCGACATCCGCATGGTAGTCGACGCCCTGGACCTGTGCTATACCAAGTCGCATGTCGATACCTTCGTCATCATCAGCGGCGATTCCGATTTTTCACCGCTCGTCTCCAAACTGCGAGAGAACAACAAGACGGTGATCGGCGTCGGGGTGAAGAACTCCACCTCCGACCTGCTGATCGCCAACTGCGACGAGTTCATCTATTACGACGACCTGGCGCGCGAAAAGGCGAAAAAACAGTTGCGCAAAAAACCGACGCTCAAAGCCGCCTCCGGCGCGGTCGCCAAGACCCTGCCGCAGGACGAGAGCGACAAGAAGCAGGAGGCGCTGGACATTGTCATGGAAACCGTCGAGGCACTCATCGCCGAACGCGGCGAGGAGGAGAAAATCTGGGGCTCGATGGTCAAGCAGGCGCTGAAGCGGCGCAACCCGGGCTTCAACGAAGCCTTCTATGGCTTCCGCTCGTTCGGCAAGCTGCTCGAAGAGGCCGGGGCGAGAAAGCTGCTCAAACTCGAGCATGACGAAAAATCCGGTGGCGTCACCATACGCAGCGTCAGTTCGGACGACTGAAAAGAGCGCTCGCCCGGGACCGGCGCTTTGTCACCATTTCAAGTTTGCCTTGACTTTGGTCAAACCCCGGCGGAATCGGCGACCTAAGCTTAGCCGACAGCCGCTTCTCCCGGTGCGCGGACGGCGTTGCTCGTGCGACAGCAAGCACACCACGACCAAGCAGAAAGGAAACAATATGTTCAAGCACATCCTCGTTCCGACCGACGGCTCCAAGCTTTCGGTCAAGACCGTCAAACAGGCGGTCAAACTCGCCAAGGCAGTAGGCGCCAGGATCACCGGCTTTTACGCCACGCCCGATTACAGCTCAACCTACTACGGCGACGGCTATATCCTGCGTGCGCCCTCGGCCAAGACGCGCGCCGAGGCGACGGAGAAGCAAGCGCGCCTATGCCTGTCCACGATCGAAGTCGAAGCGGAGGTGGAGAAAGTGCCGTGCGAGGTGATGCACGTCATTAGCGACAGCCCCTACCAAGCCATCATCGACGCTGCCAAGAAGAAGAAATGCGATCTGATTTTCATGGCCTCCCACGGCAGGCACGGACTATCCGGCCTGGTGCTGGGCAGCGAAACGCACAAGGTCCTAATACACAGCAAGATACCGGTGCTGGTCTGCCGCTAATTGCAACGCGGCAACGCTTTGCGGCAATCTTCGGCGCATGGCGGCAAGCGACTGTCGCTCCAGACCCTTGACGCCAGAGGGTCGCGCGAGGCTTATTTCCCGGTGAAATTCGGTTTGCGCTTCTCCATGAATGCCCGCCGGCCTTCGCGATAGTCCTCGCTGCTGAAGCAGGCTTCGATCATGCGCGCGGCCTGTTCCAAATCGCGCGCGTCCGGGTCCAGCCCCGTCTGGAGAATGGCGAACTTGGCCGCGGCCATGGTAAGCGGCGCGTTTTCCGCCACCAGTTCGCAATACGCCGCCACCTCGCGGTCGAGATCAGCGACTGGCACGATACGGTTGACGAAACCCATAACGAGCGCGTCCGCCGCGTCGAATTTTCGCGCCGAGAAGAAAATATCCGAAGTATTGGCCACGCCCAGAAGCTGCACGAAGCGCTTGATGCCGGTGAAGTTATAGCCCAGCCCGAGGCGCGCCGCCGGCATGCGGAATACCGCGTCTGCGGCAGCGATGCGTACATCGCAGGCTGCGGCGAGCCCCAGGCCTCCGCCCATGCAGATGCCGCGGATCTTGGCCACCACCGGTTTGCTGCAACGCGCCGGAGCTTCGTAGGCGTCTACGACGCTGCGGTTGTAGATCGCCTGAGCTTCGGCGCTGCCGCGCGTTTTCTCGAACTGCGAAATATCGGCGCCGGAAATGAAGGCCTTGTCCCCGTCGCCGGTGATCACGATCATGCGCACTTCGGAATCGGCGTCCAATGCGGCGATCTTGCCGGGCAGCGCCATCCACATGTCGTGCGTGACCGCGTTGAGCTTGGCCGGGTTGGAGAATATCACCCAGCCGACGGCGTTTTCCTTACGTGTAATGAGTTCAGCCATGACCACTCCTTAGAACCTGTTTCACAATGAGGGGGATACCTACCCTAGTGCTCCCAAGAAATCAGCCGCTAAACGCTAATTCCGTTAGGCGCTCTAAATCACCTTGTTTTTGCGCAATGTGGCGATGTCGGCGGCGCTATAGCCAACCTCGGCCAGCACCTCGCCGGTGTGTTGTCCGATTTCCGGGGTCGCGCTCACCATCGTCGCCGGCGTGCGCGACAGCGCCACAGCCTGATTGACTACGCGAATTTCGCCCAATACCGGATGCTTTACCATCGCTGCCGCCTGCAAATGCCGCACCTGCGGATCGGCGAATACCTGGTCCATACTGTAGATCGGCCCGCAGGGCACGCCCGCCTCATTGAGGATGGAGATCCACTCGTCGCTTTTTTTCGCACCAAACGCCGCATTCAGCTCCGCGTTGAGCGCCTTCCGGTTTTTGGCGCGGTTGGCGCCGCCCTGGAATTCGGCGCGCTGCAACAGTTCCGGGCGCGCGATCGCCGGGCACAGCCGCTTCCACATGCCCTCGCCCGAGGCGCCGACGTTGATGTAGCCGTCGGCGGTGGTGTAGGCCGAGGTTGGCATGCTGGTCGGATGGTCGTTGCCGACCTGCGGCGGCACTTCGCCGTCCATCAGATAGCGCGCCGCCTGGAAATCGAGCAGCGCAATGCCTGACATCAACAGCGACGACTGCACCCACTGGGCTCGAGCAGCGCAGTCAGAATGCCGAGCGCAGCAAACAGGCCGGCGCTGACGTCGGCGATCGCCGCGCCGGTGCGCATCGGGCCCTGGCCGGGAAAACCGGTGACCGACATCAGGCCGCTCATGCCCTGTGCGATCTGATCGAAACCCGGCCGCTCGCGGTAGGGTCCGTCCTGGCCGAAACCGGAAATGCTGGCGAGGACGATGCGCGGATTGATCGCCTTGAGGGACTCGTAGTCGATGCCGAGGCGGAACTTGACGTCGGGACGATAGTTCTCGACCACGACGTCCGCCTTTTCGGCCAGACGGGCGAAAACTTCGCGGCCTTCGGGCAGCTTGAGGTTGAGCGTCATTGCGCGCTTGTTGCGGTGCAGATTCTGAAAATCCGGGCCGTCGCGGAGCCCGCCCATGCCTTCGTTCGGATCCACGCCCGGCGGCGATTCGATCTTGATCACGTCGGCGCCGAAATCGGCGAGCTGCTTGACGCAAGTCGGGCCGGCGCGGACGCGCGACAGGTCGAGGACACGAAAGCGCCAGAGCGCGGTTGAAGCGGGAATATCGGTCATGTCGGGGTCGGGGTGGGTTTCAGGGGGCAGACGACGCGCCCCGGATTATCGCGTCGCCGCCCGCGTACCGCAACGGTTTGCGTCGGTTTCACGGAACCCGGCTTGGGCGCGGCTCCGGTTCAGCGCGCGAGCGACATCTGCTCGTCAAAGTAACTGGGCGCTCGCTGGCGCGGCGGCTAGCCCAGTCCGAGCACTGCCCTGATGCCGGTGAGCAGAACATCGCGATCGAATGGCTTGGTAATGTAGCCATCGGCCCCCCCAGCCAACCCGCGCATGACGTCTTCGCGCCGGGCCTGGCCGGTGAGCATGATGACCGGGATCGATTTCAACTGCGGATGCTGGCGCATTCGCGCCAGAACGTCGAAACCGTTGGCGTCGGGCAGCTCCACGTCGAGCAAGGCCACGTCGGGCAAAGGCAGCGTGCGCAGCGCCTCCAGGATCTCGTCGCGGTTGGATGCAAGTCGCGGCACGAATTGTTCCATGGTCAGCAGAAATTTGAGCGCGCGCTGCAACTCGGGGTCGTCCTCGACAACCAGGACTGAATAGCTCAAACCGCTCGCCGGCTGGATCTTCCTGGCCGACTTGCGCGCGATGCTCACGTAATAGCCGTTGAGCTTCAGCGCCGCTGTGCCGCTCTCGGCTTCGCCGCGCGCCTGCTCCGCTACTTGCGCAGACGGTTCGGCCGCCGGCTGGTCGGCGAAGAAATAGCTGAAATCGAGATTCAGTTCCTGCTCCGGCGTGGCCGGCTTAATGTAGCCGCCCTGCGCCAGCATTTGCGCGGTTTGCCGGATTTCCTCGGCTGAGAGCACCTTGGTTCGCTTGGCAATCTCGGCAATACTCGTCTTGCCGTCGAGCAGCACCAGCAGTTCTAGCGCCGTATGCGGGAGCCCGGTCGATCCCCTCTTTAACTCCTCGTCGCCCTTGTCCGCGACAGCGTAGACATCCAGGTCACGGATCTGGATGCGTTGTTCCATGTTCATGTGACCACCTTTTCCAGAAAGCGCCTCGAACGGCGTCTGCGGCAACTCCGCGAAACCATCATATTGCACCATTTACGCCGGAGCTTGCCAAGCTCTCTTGATCTCTGTGTTTCTTGATCTCTGTGTCTCTTGATCTCTGTGTCTCTTGATCTTTGTCAATCCGAGACAAATCAGGGAATATAAGAGTAGGCGCTACCTTTTTTGCAGCAGGTTCTCAGACGCTGTCCGTGACCTTGGCTCGGGCAAGCTTGACCTCGCCGCGTCTGGTTTTGCTGTCGAGCCGTTTTTTCTGCGAACTCCGCGTCGGCTTGGTCGGTTTGCGTTTCTTGGGGGACAAGGAAACGCTTTTGATGAGTTCCTGCAGCCGCCTCAACGCCTCTTCCTTGTTGATTTCCCGGCTTCGATGCTGCTGCGCCTTGATGACTATGACGCCTTCCTTGGTGATGCGCTGATCCTTAAGCTTCAATAAGCGTTCTTTGTAGAAATCGGGGATCGATGATGCGCCGATGTCGAAGCGTAGGTGTATGGCGCTGGAAACCTTGTTTACATTCTGTCCCCCCGCTCCCTGGGCGCGAATGGCGCTGAGCTCGATCTCCCTGGCCGGGATCGTGACCTTATCGGAGATTTGCAACATGATTGCCACTTCGCCCGATATGCTTCATCGGACCCCATGCCGGCGGCCGAGTTCTCGCTTGTCGCGCGGGGACAAACGTTTGATCCGGTGCTCTGCCTTGGATGCGGCCGATCGATCGGCATATTCGATAGCCGCGAGCAGTCGCCGCGGCGGATGGGAACGGGTATAACGCGCGCCCTTGCCGCTCACGTGCACGGCATAGCGCGCAGCTACGTCCACGGCGATACCGGTGTAGATGCTCCCGTCCTTGCACTCGATCAAATAGACGAACCAGGCCATGCGCACGGGTTGAATCCTGGCCCTCAGTTAATGCCTTTGTAACTCCCCTCCAGCAGCTTGGCCTGCGCCGCCGCGAGGCGCGCGATCGGCACGCGCGGCCCGGAGCAAGACACGTAGTTGATCGCGATGTGATGGCAAAAGTGGATCGAGGCGGGATCGCCGCCGTGCTCGCCGCAGATGCCTACCTTCAATTCCGGCCGGGTCTGGCGGCCGCTCTCGACCCCAGAGCGCCCTGGCCCACAGCAAGACCCGGGTGCTGGTCTCCCGTTAGCGGCGGGACCCCGCCGCGGACCAGCCTGACTTGCGCGCCAACCGCGGCGTCAGGCCGTGCGACGCGAATTCCGTCGCCGGGGATTATTTTCCCTGGAATTTCGGCTTGCGCTTTTCCATGAATGCCCGCCGGCCTTCGCGGTAGTCCTCGCTGTTGAAGCAGGCTTCGATCATGCGCGCGGCCTGTTCCAGATCGCGCGCGTCCGCGTCCAACCCCGTCTGGCGAATGGCGAACTTGGCCGCGGCCATGGTAAGCGGCGCGTTTTCCGCCACCAGTTCGCAATACGCCGCCACCTCGCGGTCGAGGTCGGCGACCGGCACGATGCGATTGACGAAACCCATGGCGAGCGCGTCCGCCGCGTCGAATTTTCGGGCCGAGAAGAAAATATCCGAAGTATTGGCCGCGCCCAGAAGCTGCACGAAGCGCTTGATGCCGGTGAAGTTATAGCCCAGCCCCAGGCGCGCCGCCGGCATGCGGAATACCGCGTCCTCGGCCGCAATGCGCACGTCGCAGGCTGCCGCGAGTCCCAGACCTCCGCCCATGCAGATGCCGCGGATCTTGGCCACCACAGGTTTGCTGCAACGCGCCGGAGCTTCGTAGGCGTCGACGACGGCGCGGTTGTAGATCGCCTGAGCTTCGGCGCTGCCGCGCGTCTTCTCGAACTGCGAAATGTCGGCGCCGGAAATGAAGGCCTTGTCCCCGTCGCCGGTAATCACGATCATGCGCACTTCTTGATCGGCGTCCAATGCGGCGATCTTGCCGGGCAGCGCCATCCACATGTCGTGCGTGACCGCGTTGAGCTTGGCCGGGTTGGAGAATATCACCCAGCCGACGGCGTTTTCCTTACGTGTAATGAGTTCAGCCATGACCGCTCCTTAGAACCTGTTTCACAATGAGGGGGATACCTCCCCTAACGCTCCCTCAAGATGAGCCGCCAAACGCTAATTCTGTTGGGCGCTCTAAATCGCCTTGTTCTTGCGCAATGTGGCGATGTCGGCGGCGCTATAGCCAACCTCGGCCAGCACCTCGCCGGTGTGCTGTCCGATTTCCGGGGTCGCACTCACCATCGTCGCCGGCGTGCGCGACAGCCCTACAGCCTGATTGACTACGCGAATTTCGCCCAATACCGGATGCTTTACCATCGCTGCCGCCTGCAGATGCCGCACCTGCGGATCGGCGAATACCTGGTCCATGCTGTAGATCGGCCCGCAGGGCACGCCCGCCTGATTGAGGATGGAGATCCACTCGTCGCTCTTGTTCGCGGCAAACGCCGCATTCAGCTCCGCGTTGAGCGCTTTGCGGTTCTTGGCGCGGTTGGCACCGCCCTGGAATTCCGCGCGCTGCAACAGTTCCGAGCGCGCGATCGCCGGGCACAGCCGCTTCCACATGCCCTCGCCCGAGGCGCCGACGTTGATGTAGCCGTCGGCGGTGGTGTAGGCCGAAGTCGGCATGCTGGTCGGATGGTCGTTGCCGACCTGCGGCGGCACTTCGCCGTCCATCAGATAGCGCGCCGCCTGGAAATCGAGCAGCGCGATGCCTGACATCAACAGCGACGACTGCACCCACTGGCCCCGGCCCGAGACTTCGCGCTCGAGCAGCGCAGTCAGGATGCCGAGCGCGGCAAACAGGCCGGCGCTGACGTCGGCGATCGCCGCGCCGGTGCGCATCGGGCCCTGGCCCGGAAAACCGGTGACCGACATCAGGCCACTCATGCCCTGGGCGATCTGATCGAAACCCGGCCGCTCGCGGTAGGGTCCGTCCTGTCCGAAACCGGAAATGCTGGCGAGGACGATGCGCGGATTGATCGCCTTGAGGGACTCGTAGTCGATGCCGAGGCGGAACTTGACGTCGGGACGATAGTTCTCGACCACGACGTCCGCCTTCTCAGCCAGACGGGCGAAGACTTCACGACCTTCGGGCAGCTTGAGGTTGAGCGTCATTGCGCGCTTGTTACGGTGCAGATTCTGAAAATCCGGGCCGTCGCGACGCCCGCCCATGCCTTCGTTCGGGTCCACGCCCGGTGGCGATTCGATCTTGATCACGTCGGCGCCGAAATCGGCGAGCTGCTTGACGCAAGTCGGACCAGCGCGGACGCGCGACAAATCGAGGACGCGAAAGCGCGAAAGCGCGGTTGACGCGGGAATATGGGTCATGTCGGGGTCGGGGTGGGTTTCAGGGCAAAGCGGCGTGCCTCGGGATTATCGCGTCGCTGCGGACACGCCGCAAGTGTTTCCGTCCGCTTCACGAAAAAAGATCTGCAAAAACATTGTCAATCTGGGCGAAGCGGCTAGCCCAGTCCGAGCACTGCCCTGATGCCGGTGAGCAGAACATCGCGATCGAATGGCTTGGTAATGTAGCCATCGGCCCCCCCTGCCAACCCGCGCATGACGTCTTCGCGCTGGGCCTGGCCGGTGAGCATGATGACCGGGACCGATTTCAACTGCGGATGCCGGCGCATTCGCGCCAGAACGTCGAAACCGTTGGTGTCGGGCAACCCCACGTCGAGCAAGGCCACGTCGGGCAAAGGCAGTGTGCGCAGCGCCTCCAGGATCTCGTTGCGGTTGGACGCCAGTCGCGGTACGAATTCTTCCATGGTCAACAGGAATTTGAGCGCGCGCTGCAACTCGGGGTCGTCCTCGACAACCAGGACCGAATAGCTTGAACCGCTCGCCGGCTGGATCTTCCTGGACGACTTGCGCGCGATGCTCACGTAATAGCCGTTGAGCTTCAGCGCCGCTGTGCCGCTCTCCGCTTCGCCGCGCGCCTGCTCCGCTGCTTGCGCAGACGGTTCAGCCGCCGGCTGATCGGCGAAGAAATAGCTGAAATCGAGATTCAGTTCCTGCTCCGGCGTGGCCGGCTTGATGTAGCCGCCCTGCGCCAGCATTTGCGCGGTTTGCCGGATTTCCTCGGCTGAGAGCACCTTGGTTCGCTCCGCAATCTCGGCAATGCTCGTCTTGCCGTCGAGCAGCACCAGCAGTTCGAGCGCCGCTTGCGAGAGCTCGGTCGATCCTCTCTTTAACTCCTCATTACCCTTGTCGGCGACAGCGTAGACATCCAGGTCACGGATCTGTATGCGCTCTTCCATGTTCATGTGACCACCTTTTCCAGAAAGTGCCTCAAACTGCGTCTGCCGCAAATCCGCAAAATCACCATATTGCACCATTTACGCCGGAGCTTGCCAAGCTCTCTTGATCTTTGTTGTTGTCGATCTGAGACAAATCAGGGGATATAAGAGTAGGCGTTCCCTTTTTGCAGCAGGTTCTCAGACGCTGCCCGTGACCTTGGCTCGGGCAAGCTTGACCTCGCCGCGTCTGGTCTTGCTGTCGAGCCGTTTTTTCTGCGAACTCCGCGTCGGCTTGGTCGGTTTGCGTTTCTTGGGGGACACGGAAACGCTTTTGATGAGTTCCTGCAGCCGCCTCAACGCCTCTTCCTTGTTGATTTCCCGGCTTCGATGCTGCTGCGCCTTGATGACTATAACGCCGTCCTTGGTGATGCGCTGATCCTTAAGCTTCAACAAGCGTTCTTTGTAGAAATCGGGGATCGATGATGCGCCGATGTCGAAGCGTAGGTGTATGGCGCTGGAAACTTTGTTTACATTCTGCCCTCCCGCTCCCTGGGCGCGAATGGCGCTGATCTCGATCTCCCTGGCCGGGATCGTGACGTTATTGGAGATTTGCAACATGATTGCGACTTCGCCCGATATGCTTCATCGGACCCCATGCCGGCGGCCGAGTTCTCGCTTGTCGCGCGGTGACAAACGTTTGATCCGGTACTCTGCCTTGGATGCGGCCGATCGATCGGCATATTCGATGACCGCGAACAGGCGCCGCGGCGGGTGGGAACGGGTATAACGCGCGCCCTTGCCGCCCTTGTGCGCGGCGTAGCGCGCATCGACGTCGATGGCGATCCCGGTGTAGATGCTCCCGTCCTTGCACTCGATCAAATAGACGAACCAGGCCATACGCACGGGTTGAATCCGGGCGCTCAGTTAAGGCCTTTGTAACTCCCCTCCAGCAGCTTGGCCTGCGCCGCCGCGAGGCGTGCGATCGGCACGCGCGGCCCGGAGCAAGACACGTAGTTGATCGCGATGTGATGGCAAAAGTGGATCGAGGCGGGATCGCCGCCGTGCTCGCCGCAGATGCCCACCTTCAGTTCCGGCCGGGTCTGGCGGCCGCTCTCGACCGCCATTTTCATCAACTGCCCCACGCCTTTGATGTCCAGCACCTCGAACGGGTTGTCCTGCAGGATGCCGGTCTCGAGGTAGGCCGGCAGGAACTTGTTCTCCGCATCCTCGCGGCTGAACGAGAATGTGGCCTGGGTCAGGTCGTTGGTGCCGAAAGAGAAGAACTCCGCGTCTTGAGCCATGCGGCCCGCGCGCAGGCAGCCGCGCACCACTTCCAGCATGGAGCCGAACTTGAATTGCACGCTGATGCCGTGGGTCAGTTCCACCACCTTGTGGATGCGCTGCACCTTGCTGTGGATGCGCATGAGTTCTTCCACCGTGGCGACCTGCGGCACCATGATCTCGGGATAGATTTCGATGCCTTCCCTGGCGCACAAGGCCGCGGCTTCGAGAATCGCCTGGATTTGCATCGAGTAGATTTCCGGATAGCTGATGCCCAGGCGCACGCCGCGGTGACCCAGCATCGGGTTGACTTCGGCCAGCGCGCGCACTTTTTTCAGGGTCACTTCCTTCTTGAGAATCACGTCTTCTTCCAAATGCGATTCCTTGAAGGCGTGCAGCGCGCCCATGAGCTTGGTCAGACCGTCGGCATATTGCTGGTACAGCCTGGGGTTGAGCAGCTTCAGCGTGTCCGGCAATTCCTCCAGGCCTTTGATGGTATCGCGCAAATGGTGCAGGTGGGCGATCTCCAACTCGAGCTGCGCCGCGGTCGGAAGAAATTCGTGCATCGGCGGATCGAGCAGGCGTATGGTCACCGGCAGCCCTTTCATCGCCTTGAAGATTCCCATGAAATCCGAGCGCTGGATCGGCAGCAGCCGGTCGAGCGCAGCCTGGCGTTCCTCCACTGTTTCCGCCAGGATCATTTCCTGCATGATGGGAAGACGATCGGTGCTGTTGAACATGCGCTCGGTGCGGACCAGGCCGATTCCCACGGCGCCGAATTCCCGCGCGCGGATCGCATCCTCCGGTGTGTCGGCGTTGGCCATCACCTTCAGTTGCGCCACCTCGTCCGCCCAGGCCAGCAGCGTGCCCATTTCCTCCGAAAACTCGGCTTCCACAGTCGGCACTTCGCCGGCGTAGACATGCCCGCTGCCGCCGTCGATGGTGATGATGTCGCCCTCATGCAAGGTGGTCTCGCCGATGACGGCGCTGCGCGCCTTGTCGTCGATCACGATCTGCTCGCAGCCGGACACGCAGGGTTTGCCCATGCCGCGCGCGACCACTGCCGCATGGGAGGTCTTGCCGCCGCGGCTAGTGAGAATGCCCTGCGCCCGGAAAAAACCGTGAATGTCGTCCGGCTTGGTTTCCTCGCGTACCAGAATCACCTTTTCGCCGGCGTTTCCGCGCGCCTCGGCCGTATTGGCGTCGAACACGATCTTGCCGCAGGCCGCGCCGGGCGAAGCAGGCAGGCCCTGCGCCAGGGACTTGCCGTGGAAATTCGGCGACAGTTGCGGCACCAGCAGTTGCTCCAGCATCGGCGGCTCGACGCGCAGCAGTGCGCGCTCCTTGGAAATCAGTCCTTCCTCGAACATCTCCACCGAGCTGCGCACCATGCCGCGGGCATTCATTTTGCCGTTGCGCGTCTGCAGGCAGTAAAGCGTGCCGCGCTCGATGGTGAACTCGAAATCTTGGACTTCGTGGTAATGCGACTCCAGCCGGTTGTGCAACTCCATCAACTGGCGGTAGATCTCCGGCATTTCCTGTTCCATATCGGCGATCGGCTTGGGCGTGCGGATGCCCGCCACCACGTCCTCTCCCTGGGCATTGACCAGATATTCGCCGTAGATCGCGTTCTCGCCGGTGCCGGGATTGCGGGTGAAGCCCACCCCGGTGCCCGAATCGCTGCCCATGTTGCCGAACACCATGGTGCAGACGCTGACCGCGGTGCCGTTGGCCATGTCCTTGGTGATCTTGAACTGCCTGCGGTAGTCCACCGCGCGCTTGCCCATCCAGGAACGAAACACCGCGCCCACCGAGATCTCGAGCTGCTCGTAAGGGTCCTGCGGAAACGGCTTGCCGGTATGGCGCTTGACGATTTCTAGAAATTCACCGGCAAGTTCCCTCAGGTGCTCGGCAGAGAGGTCCAGATCCAGGCGCGCGTCGTGTTTGCGCTTGAGCGCCGCCATCCTGTCGTCGAAATGCTCGTCGTCGATGCCGAGCGCGATTTTGCCGAATAGCTGGATGAAGCGGCGGTAGGCATCGTAGGCAAATCGCGGGTTCGCGGTCTGCTTGATCAACCCTTGCAACGAGGTTTCGTTGAGGCCGAGATTGAGTACGGTATCCATCATCCCCGGCATCGACATCGCCGAACCGGAACGCACCGAAATCAGCAGCGGATTCTTGCCGCTGCCGAAGCCCTTGCCGGTTTTCTTTTCCAGCGCCGCCATGTGGCCCCTGAGTTCGTCCATCAGGCCCTCCGCCAGATGGTTCGTTTCGAGGTAGGCGAGGCACGCCTCGGTGGTTACCGTGAAACCAGGCGGCACGTTCAGGCCGATCTGCGTCATCTCGCACAGGCCGGCGCCCTTGCCGCCCAGCAGGATCTTGTTCTTGCCGTCGCCCTCTTCGAATGCGTAGATATATTTTTGGGTGTTCATGATGACGCCTCTAGAAATTAGCTAAACCCGAATTATCCATGAAATAGACACGTGAGCGATACAAGACCGCCGGCCAGCAAGGCGCCGCGATTTTCGCACAGGATGCGCCGGGCGCGCTAGGCGCCGGTGCGCAATCGCGCAGAATAAGTTCCTGCCTCTGGCCGCCGGCAGGGGCGTCGCAAACCGGGGCCGGACCGCGGCGTCCGGACCGGCGAGCCCCATCGCACCCGGATTTCAGTGCGACATCAGCACCGGCGCCGTCATCGATTTCAGAATAGTGCGGGTGGCCCCGCCCAGCACCCACTCCTTCAGCCGCGTGTGGCCGTACCCGCCCATTACGATGAGATCGGCGTCGAGATCCGCGGCGCGCGACAGCAGTTCGTTGCCCACGTCGATCTCGGCGCCGTGATCCGTCTTAACTTCCACGCGCACGCCGTGGCGCGCAAGATAGAGTCCGATATCTGCGCCTGGCACGGTGCCGTGTTCGCCGGCCTTCGGGTTGACCGCCATGACATACACATTGTCGGCGCGCTGCAACAGCGGGATTGCGTCGGTGACTGCGCGCGTGGCCTCGCGGCTCGGGTTCCAGGCGATGAGGATGCGCTTGCCGATCGTAGGAAAACCGCCGACAGTAGGCAGGATCAGCACCGGCCGTCCAGCAGCGAGCACAAGCCGCGCGGGGAAGTCGGCCGGCACATGCGAGTTTTCCAAAGCGTCCGTCTGGCCGATCACAACCAGATCGGCATAGCGCGCGTTCAAGGTCATCGCATCGACCAGATCATCGACGGCCCTGCGAATTTCCACGTTGCTGAAGCCCGCAGCCGACACCCGTTGGTTGAACTCGCCTTCGCTTCGCGCAAGCTCCTTCGCGGCTACCGCCTTTTGGGCTTCGATGATCGCTGGTCCCATCTCCGCCACGACGTAGCCGGGCGGTTCAAACGACGCGATCGCATGCAGCGCGACCAGATGGGCATCGTGCTGCTGCGCCAGGCGGATTGCGACGTCGACGCGCACCGAACAGCGTTTGTCGGGATTAATGTGAACCAGGATGGTCTTGTAGCTCATTGCGACTCCTTTCATTTGCTTTGGCGGTGCGCGGCTCCGCTCGTCCGCCAGGGGTTCGCCCGTTGCCTACTGTCCATTCACCGATCAGGCCGGGCGCTGGCTTGATCATGGCGCCCACCGATCAGCTCTCTTACGACCGCGCCATGCTTGCACCATAGCGTGGAGTCGAGCCGCGAATGTTGATGAAAATCAACCTGCCGTCCAGACCGCCATGGGCGGCTAAAACCCAGTCTCAGAAAGAAAAACGGACACTCGAAAATAGAAAACCGAGTGTCCGCAAGAGCCCTTCTGCCCAGAAGGATGGGAGGAAATCAGCAAAAGGGCGAGTTAATTTAACGCCTAGTCCCGGCCGGCAATTTGATAAAGGTCAAAGACGGTCGCGATTTATCAGAAATAAATCGTCGCTTAAGCGATTTCGTCGCCTTGGCGACATTCACGCCCCGCCGATCCGACCTCGTCCGGCAAGAAAGCCTGGCTTCGCCCTCAACACCCTGCGCGGACGCATTGACAGCGGCTAAAGGTGCATAATTCGAAGATCGCACAATAACAGAGGTTCCCCCGATGAAATCGCGCCTTCTTGCCGCGTCCCTGGCAGCGACCCTCCCGCTGCCCTTGCTCGCGCAGACGCAGCAGATCAAGCCGCCGATCGCTGTGTACTGGATGAGTGTGGAGACCGCGGGCGGCATGGGAATGGAAATGCCGCCTGGCATGGGCGGTCTTATGCCGCCCGGAATGCAAGGGGGCAAGAGGATGAAGCTCGACCTCGGCTCATCGCAGCAGGCGGGTGGCGAAGCGCACGCGGCGCACGCCATTCCGCCGGTGCTTGCAATGGGGCAGAACCTGCCGCTCCTCACCCCGCGCGTCGAGCGCGCGCCGGTGCGCGAGCGCGACGACGAGCCCGGGTTCGAGCGCCCGAAGGGCAGGATGCTGATCTACTGGGGCTGCGGCGAGACCGTGCGCCCCGGCCAGCCGGTGATCATAGACTTCGCCAGCCTCAACCCGCAGGATGCGGCACGTGCGTTCCGCAGCCGCGGAATTTCGCGTCCGCGCGGGCCGGCGCCGGGCCGCAACCGCACTTACGGCACCTGGCCCAACCAGGAGGACTCGCGCGCGGTGCCTCCCGCTGGCTCGCTGCAGGGCGATCACGCCATCGCCGGCAACTACTCGCCCGAGATCCGCTTCGCGGTCGGCGCGCGACACGATTTCATGGAAGCCGTCGCCTTCGACCCGGTGCGCAAGACCCCGGGCAGCGCGTTTGTCGTGAAATGGAAGACAATACCCACGGCGACGGGCTACTTCGCCACAGCAATGGGCCAGGGCGACAGCCAGAACGACCTGGTGACCTGGTCCTCGAGCGAAGTGCAGGAGATGGGCCAAGTGCTCATGGACTACATCCCGCCGGCCGAAGTCGAGCGCTTGATTCGCGAGAAAGTGGTGATGCCGCCGCAGACCACCGAGTGTACCGTCCCCGCCGGCGTGTTCAAGAGCGACGCTTCGATGTTCAATTTTATCGCCTACGGCAACGAGCTGAACCTGGTGCATCCGCCGCGGCCGAAGGATCCGAAGCAGGTCTGGGAACAGGAGTGGGCGGTCAAGCTGCGGCTCAAGTCCACCGCGATGACCATGCTCGCCGAGCGCGAAGGCGGCGGGCGGCGAGCGAGCAGCAACGCGCCTCGGCGCGGTTCGGAAGCGGCCGCGCAGCCCTCGCCGCAGACCGATGCGTCACCCGTGCAGGCCGACAAGCCGCAGAGCCCCTCGCCCGCCGATGCGGTGCAAGAAGGGGTGAAAGCGCTGCGCGGAATCCTGCGCTTCTAAGAGCTCATTACAAAACGAGAGGATAGCCGCCGTACCTAGGGAAACTCTGAAAAACCTCGTCTCGCTGTCATCGTACCGGGCACGGTAAACGTTGGGCCGGTATGAACGCGAGGAGACGAACGATGAAACAACAAGCGCTTACTATGACTGGCTACTT
>Ga0082335_1005492_pt1 | contig 17451 bp, 14 predicted proteins | sample Subgrocontami58m_FD_72375 | JGI IMG/M metagenome (GOLD analysis project Ga0082335, IMG submission 72375) | Subsurface groundwater microbial communities from S. Glens Falls, New York, USA - GMW37 contaminated, 5.8 m (SPADES assembly) (version 2) ... | reverse complement strand
AAAAAAACGCCATCATCGAAATAAACGCCCCCGCCCATGAAATCATCCGCAAAGGTGCGAAAGAAAATGATGTGGCGGCATCAAAGGAAAACTTGACCATTTTCCAAAAGGTAAATTTGGTTTTCCCCGCGAACCTGGCGTCCCTGATGTAGTCCACCTCGCCTCGGTGAAACCCCACCCACGCCACCATCCCCCTTAAGAAACGATGGCGCTCACCCATCGAGTTTAAGACATCAACAACCGGCCGGCTTAAAAGATAGAAGTCTCCCGCGTTTTCCGGGATGTCAATAGAGGTAGCGGCGCGAATCAATTTATAAAAAATCTTCGCCGTTATTTTTTTAAAAAACGTTTCACCTTTGCGTTCTTTGCGCACGCCATAAACGACATCATAGCCTTCTTTCCATTTTCCGAAAAACTCCGCAATTGTCTCCGGCGGGTCCTGAAGGTCTCCATCCATAATAACAACGGCTTTACCCAAAGAACATTTAATCCCCGCGGAAATCGCCAGCTGGTGCCCGAAATTGCGCGACAATTTGACAACCTTGATGATCCCTTTATGTTTGCGATGTAATTCCTGCAGTAGCAAAAAGGAGCTATCTTTGCTTCCGTCATCGACGAGAATAATTTCGTGGGTTTTGCAAAGCGGACCCAAAACAGCTATCAAACGTTGAACCAGCTGCGGGATAATCAACTCTTCATTAAAAATCGGGACAACAACGGACAACTCAACGTCTTTTTCAAACATCAAAATCCCCCTTTAAAAATTCCCCGCAGGCTCGCCGCCTCCTGGCCCGCCCTTCTTTGCCAATCAATCATCTGGGAGGCAACCCAAACCATATCGATGCCTCCCCCTCCAAAGAAAAGGGACAATTTTTTATTGCCGACCATAATTTCTTTGACGACCTTGTCCTGGTTGCTGATCGGATAGCCGGGAAAGAAAAGTTTCTCATCCGGGTTTTCCCCTTTATAGCCGACCCAAATCGTTTTGGCGATATTGACATTGCGCAACCCGCAGAAATTTTTAATGCCCCCGTAAGTGCATATCATGCCGTACATCATAACATTTAAGGGCTTTTGGACATAGCCCAATTCTGGGATGGCCAGTATTTGCGCGAGAATAAACGGCGCCCCCACCGTCAGGCTTAAAAAATTCTTCTCCAATTCTTTGGCCAAACGAATATTGAGCGCCAAATCGTTTCGGTATTCAAGGCTGCGCTCCAAAAGCACGTGATTGTTATCATCCGCCAGAGGTTTATAAAATAATCCGTAAACAGAAAAAAAGGATACCGCCAACATCCCCAATAGCACGGCTCGTTGAACGACATCTTTGCGTATAAAAATTATAATGGCATAAACAATACAAAAAACCAAAAAGGGGCACAAGAGCAATCGATAGCGGGGAGAGACAACGTTAAAGTTAAGGAAAAGGGCAAACCACAATCCCGCGTTGACAAACATAACCGAGACAACCCCGTATCGCTGAAAAAACGAAAAAGCCCCATCCTTTTTATCTTTAAATCGGGAAATAACGTCGCCTGATAGCTTCGCCGCCACGGCAATAAGGCTGGCTATGTACAACGAAATAATAAACGACCAGCGCAAAGACGGCCATCCGGCAAAAAGATACATCATATTGGCGTGCTGATCATGCAGTAGAACCTTCAACTTCACTTTTCCGACAGCAAAAAGAAGGGCGAAAACGGACCATCCTAATATTTTCCAACTCGCCCTTTGATGCCGCTCCTGCCAAAAAATCATCAAACCCGCCACAAAAACGGCGGCGCATGTGATCACGCACGCCTCCTTGACAAGAACCGCGAGAACCGCCATGAACGCGGCCATCGGCATTTTTCTTTGCGCAAGATAGAGCGCGGAAAGCATCGCGAAAAAAAGGCTCGGCATTTCCATGTTAATGGCTTCCGCCTGGCTTAGAAACAAAGGAAGCGATAAAAGTAAAATCGCGGCTAACGCCGCAACGCCCCGGTCAAAAACTTTCAGCAGAATTTGACGAAAGACGGCGACGATGGCCGCGGCAAGCGCGAAAACAATGATGTGATTAACGAAGAGAAACGCCTTAACGAAAGGGATAAATTTCAAAAGAAGAGCAAGAAACGTTGGATAGATAGATGTGAAGTAAACCTTCGGCCCTCCCAGCGCATACCCCGGTTGATAAAATAACCCCGTGTAATCAAAGGAATGACCGGCAAGCCATAACGCCTCGGCAAACGGCCCGCCAATCGCGTCGCCGTAAGGCGGAAAAAACAAGGCCTCCGGCCTTGTCGCGATGAGATACAAAAAGACGGCCAGGCCAAAAACCTTTGCCGAGGATTCTTTCAGATAAAGCAACGCAAAGGCCATAAATAATAATCCTGAAATAACCTCGCACGCAGGCCCCCAAAGTGTTTCCTGCGCTCTCCCAATGTAAAAATCCAGGGTTTGCGCGCCGGATACGCCCGTTACTTTGTTCAATAAATCAATTCTGCCGTTTTGATAAAGAGAGGACGTAAGAACGCCGCTATTTAATTTAATCAGAGAATAGATTCCGATAAGAATAAACGCGAGGAACCAAAATAATTTATTTTTGTTTTTTAGCATACGGCCTTTGAAGGCTTATAGCCATCCGCAAAACGCCAAGGCACAAATTGTTTTGGCGTCACGGATTTTTCCCTGTCGAAAAAATTTTTGGACAGTACTTTTCTCAAAAACACGAATCGTGATAACTTCATCGGGCTCGGTTTTCATTTCTTTTTTGATCAGCCTTTCGGCCTTAAAAATGGTAATGATTTCCGTTGAGTATCCCGGCACGGGAAAAATTTTTCCAAGACGAAGAATGCGCCCGGCGGAAAAGCCTGTTTCTTCAATGATTTCCCGCCGGGCGCAGGCAACCGCGCTTTCATTTTTATCCAGCGTCCCCGCGGGTAATTCAAAAAGATAGCAGCCAATCACAGGGCGAAACTGGCGAATAAAAATAACTTGATTTTGACTAAGAAAAGGGACAATCAGCGCCGCGCCGGGGTGTTCAATCACATCCACACGCGCGATGTGGCCGTTGGGAAGGCGCGTTATTTTTGTCTTGAGCGTGATACGCCTGCGTTTTTGTTTCATCATCGAAATATCTTGTCGAGAATCGTCCCGATCAATTCTTCTTCGGGCGATTTTTCCTGCGGCTCACCGGACGTTTGAGGTGAGGATGGGGGCGAAGAACCTGCCTCTTCATTGGGAGCACCAAAAACTTTGTCTAAAACTTTTTCCAATTCCTGCCGGCCCCGATTCATCAAAATCCTTTTACCCAGATATTCCAAATCCGGCACAAACACAAGTGCGGGAATTTTCCCCGCGACGCGAACGGGAATAACGATCTCGCCGGAGTTATCAAGAAGATATTCCAAACCCTCAACGGAAGAAACCATGATGCGCGACAGATCCTGAGGGATCGCGATGGCCGCTTCCAAATCAAGTTCCTGGGAAAAGCTCACCTTTCCTTTTCCCGATAAACGAAAAGCATCCGTGATGACATCCGCCGTGTCAATAAAAAGCGCCCCATTTTTCACGCGCGTATCAAGACGAATTTCTTTAAAGATCGTATCTTCGCTTTTCAATGCCTCTCTGTAATTTTCAGGTAAATTGGCCTCAACGGCTTCAACAAGCCCGGGCAGCATGGACATTTTATCCAGAACAATCCGCAGAATATTGGCGCCGACGAGTTTTCCTTCCCTGATTTCAACGCTGCCCTTGCCCGCAAGAGCCCTCAAGATATCCTGACTCTCGTAGGACGCGGCCTTCTCGAGCTCAAACTCGGCAAAAAGTTTTCCCTGAAATTGCATGGGCTGATCCTGGGGCAGAACTTCGCCTAAATCAATGCCCGATGCCTTCGCCTGCCCGTGAAATTCCTGGCCTTTAAGATAATCGAGAACCTTTCCCCTTGCCTCAATTTTTCCGGATCCAAGATTCAGCGAGAAATCTTGAAGCGTCATGTCGCTTTCCGTTCCCTGGATGTCAGCATGAATTTGATCCAGAGAAAGCGGCAACTGTTTTAGTGCCAGCCTTCCTTTGTCCAACATTCCTTCAAATTGAAGGGCCGACAAACCTTTGGAACCAACAATCATTTCCTTGATGCCCAACTGAAACTTTCCTTTCATTTCTTCCTTCAATTCCAGATTTCCCAGCATCGGAAATGACTGCTTTACAAGATCGACGGATATTTGCGATAAATCTCCGTTGGCTCTGACATCCCGGAACACAATGCTCTCTTTTTCCAAATCAACCTGAGCCATGCCTTGGGCGCTAACATTTCTTTTTGAGCTCAACAGCGCAAGCTCAATAGAAAAATCAAACGGCCGTGTTAAAGAAAGCTGATCAATCGCCGCGCGAATTTGGGAAATCTTTATTTCAAACAACGGGTCAAATGTTTTGTCCTTAAAAATGACTACGCCATCTTCTAACCTAATGGATTTAACGAAAAGATTCGGCGGATTTTGAGCCGACTGGGCTGTGGCCGCAAAAGCCTCGCCTTCAAAAAGATTCGGCAAGAAATCTTTAGTCGAAAACGATAAGTCTTTGCTGACAGCCTGAATACTGAAAGTCTGGACGTTAAATTGCCCGCTTTCATCTTTTATCAAAATAAATCGGGGAGATTTAACATAAGTGCTTGAGATAACAATCTGCCGCTTTATTAAGAAAGGAAGGATATCGACGCCGAGAATTAATTCTTTAACGGTTAGAAAGTCTTCGGCGGAATACCGCGGATTGTCCGCAATCCGCAAATCGTCGGCTTTGACAGAAACTCCCAACGGAAAAGACCAGCTTAAAGAAAGCCTTCCTATACCGATATCTCTGCCGATCGCCTTTTTCGCCTCATCGATGATTTTCGGCTTGTAGGCATTGACATTAAACGTTTTAAGGAAGATGGCAACGCCGACGGAGAAAATAACAAAGAAAATAAAAATCGCGATAATAATTTTTTTAAGAATTTTCATTAGGAAGCCATTCAGCCATTAGGAAACAAAAAACAGGACCAATACCTGCGCGAAAACAATTCGCAAAATCATAACCAAAGGATACACCGTCGCGTAGGAAATGGACGGCGCGTTGGATGTGGCGAAGGCATTGGCAAATGCCAAGGCTGGCGGATCCGTCATCGCCCCCGACAAAAGGCCGCAGAGCGAAAGAAAATTCAACTTAAATTTGAGGCGCGCAAAAATTCCGACCGCCACAAGCGGCACAAGCGTAATGAGCGCGCCATAACCCATCAAGCGAAGGCCTTCGCCGTTTAAAATCATATCGACAAATTGATCGCCGGATTTAAGCCCGACACAGGCCAGGAAAAGGACGATCCCGATTTCCCGAAGGAGCAAATTAACGTTATTGGGCATATACCAAACCAGCGGCCCCACGCGCCCCATATTGCTTAGAATCATCGCCACAATCAAAGGCCCGCCGGCTAACCCAAGTTTAACCGGCGAAGAAACGCCCGGCAGATAAATCGGCCAACTGCCTAAGATCACCCCCAAAACAATGCCGAAAAAAATAGGAACGATTTGCGGGCGATTTAACTCCTTCGGAGAATTTCCCAGCTCGACCGCGGCTTTTTTAACCGCATCCTCGTCCCCGACGGCAAGCAGTGAATCTCCAAATTGCAAAACGATATCAGAGGAAGCCGCGAATTCAACATCCACGCGGCTCACGCGAGTGATAGTCACGCCGTAACGCGCCAGCAAATTCAGCTCCTGGATGCTTTTGCCTAAAATTTCCTTTTTTGTGACAATAATCTTCTTGGTGACGATATTGCTGTGGATTGTCCGCAAATCAATGGCGCTTTCTTTGCCAATCGCCATACGCAGCGTTTCCAATCTTTCTTTTGTCCCGACGGCAAGAAGGATATCCCCCAGAAACAAAGTCGTGTCCGGCTGGGCGATACGCAATTCACCATTATGCATGACCCGAGAAACAACAATTCCTTCCTGCGCTAGAAGCGGCGCTTTTTGAATCATAAGCCCGTTTAAATTGGGATTAGTGATTTCCAGATTGATGACTTCCAAAGGCGGCGAAAGTTTTTGGCGAAGGGCCTGGTGGGCCCTGTACTCCTCATCAATGCGGACGCGAAAGATTCGTTTGATAAAAACAATTGAAAGAATAGTGCCGATGATTCCAAACGGATAGGAAACCGCGTAACCTATGGCGGGCAGTTTTGAAAGCCCGTCGGAAAATTGAGGATTATCCTGCAAGATTTGCTGGGCAGCGGCGAGGCTCGGCGTGTTTGTCGTGGCGCCGGAAAACAATCCAGCGGCTATCGGCATTTCAATTCCGGCAAATCGGCTGATAAGAACCGTCATTACAAATCCCAAAAGAACAATGGTCCCCGCCATGAAATTTAACCGCGACCCCTCTTGCCGCAAGGACGCGATAAAACCGGGCCCCACCTGAAGCCCGACGGTATACACAAAAAGAATCAACCCAAATTCACGGATAAATTCCAGCACGGTTTCATGAATAGTGATTCCCAAATGCCCGAAAATTAATCCGCTAAATAAAACGCCGGCGATGCCGATGGTGATACCAAAAATCCGTATGCTCCCCAGCGCCAGCCCCGCGATAATAACCAAGCTCAATATCAAAAGAATACTGGAGGCGGAATCTGCTTTAAAAAATTGTAGCACCATATCCATGAATGTTCCTTTAGCTCACCCTCGTGCATCTATTTATCGAAAGTTGCAGAAATTAAGCGGCAGAGAAAAATCCAGCGAGCGCAAATGCGCTATCACGGTTTGCAAATCATCTTTTTTAGGCGAGGAAACGCGGATTTTCTCGCCTTCAATTTGAGTTTGCACTTTGAGATTCAAGTCCTTGATAATTTTATTCAATTCCTTTGCCTTCTCCTGAGGAATCCCGGAGGTGACTTCAATCGCCTGGCGCAATCCCGCTCCAAACGCCGGCTCGGCATTTTTGTAAACAAGCGATTTATGCGAAATCCCGCGCTTGGCAAGCCGTGCTACCAAAATGTCCTGAAGGGCGCGCAATTTAAAATCGTCGTCGGCAACAAGCGTAATCTTTTTCTCGCTGCGGTTGTATTCAATGGAGGATTTGCTATCCTTAAAATCGTAGCGCTGGGACAACTCCTTCTTTGCCTGATTAACACCGTTGTCCACTTCCTGCAGGTCAACTTCCGAAATAATATCAAAGGAAAAATTGGCCATCTCTCGCTCTCCGCTAAGTTTTTTCCCAGTTTTTTACTTCGACTCTTTATTTCGATTCTTTAAACATCCACGCCGCAAGCGCGGCGGCCAACGCAAAACCAACGGCGCTCACCCATTGCGGAACCGTCAGTCCATTGACGGAAACACCAACGTTAAAAATCAAACGCAACGCATGCAAGGCCGCAATGATGAAAAAAATGACCGCCGAAATTCTTAACGCCGAATTTTTCATATTCACCTCGTTTGGAGAGAAAACTGTTCAAGCGACTCATTAACTACGCCCATATCATAACTTTGTTAGGAAATTTTACAACGATTTAAGGATATTATCGATAAAAATTAGGTTATCGTGAGCTTGCTGATTGCGGGGGTTAAGTTCAATGGCTTTTTCAAAATAAGCGCGCGCCTTTTGGTAGTCTTTTTGTTGAGTGTGTAAAAACCCAAAATTGTTATACGTCTGCGACAAATGAGGATTGAGCGCCAGCGCCCGCGTTAACTCTTCAAACGCCTTCGCGTAATCGCCTTGATGCGCGTAGGCCAGGCCTAAATTACTCATGGCAAGGGCGTTATGCGAATCAAGCTCAAGCGCCTTTTGGCTGTATTTGATTTCCTGCGCATAATCCTTTTTGTTGCCATAAGCCGCGGCAAGATTTGTGTACCATAGCGTTAAGTTTCTTCGCGAAAAAAAATGCTGGTATTCTTTTTTTATCCGGCGATTATTTTTAACCGCGCTATTCATCAAATGCCACCGGCAATACCCGTCAATCAAATCCGGGTCGAGCAACAGCGGCTCTTCGGTCAAATCTTTTCTCGCGAAGGCCGAAGAGCCGCTTCGCGGCAGCGTCCCCGCCTGCATCAAATAAACCTCAATGGCTTTATAATAACAATGGATGGCCCTCTCGGGCTCTCCATTTCGATTATACGCAACCCCCAAATTAATATAACACCGCGGTTTATACGGGGATTTACAAAGCGTATCCTTCCATAATGTGATAGGATCCCGCCAGATTTTAGTGCGTTGATAAGTTAAATACGACAACGTCACCACGCACATAACCGCGACGGATAGAACCACTCTTTTATCTTTCAGATATCCCAGCACAAGCGTGGAAATAAAAATCGAAAATCCAACCATCGGCAGATACAGGTAGTGCTCATAAAGCATGTCCCGGGAGACAAGCGCGCACACAACCGCTTCAACAGATACCGCCAAGAAAAACCAGGCAATGCAAAAAGAAAAGATTCTCTGGCGGCGGAAAATCCGCGCGGCCCAAATAACAATTCCCGCCAGGATCAGAAAACACGGAAAAGTGCCCAGGCTAAAAAATCCAGGCGACAAGGGGTAATCGTAATCCAAATTTTGATTGATCGGTAAGAATAAAAGCCGTAAATACGTGCACAATACATTCATTTCCGTTAGCACATACAACGCGTTAAACTGCATCAAGGAAACTTCGTGGCCAAGATTAAAAAGAGAATGGGGCGATGTATCGCTTGCCAAAGTCAGAGGGATAATAAGAAGGGTCAAGAAAAATGGCGTCAGCAGCCTGAGTTGTTTTTTTAATCCCTCTTTTGACAATTCAAAGAAGAAAAAATCGCATAAAAAAAGCGCCAACGGCAGTGTAAATGTCATCTCTTTGGAAAACATCCCTAAGATTGCTGTTGCAAGCGCCAGCCGATAAAACAATAAGCGATTAGTCAGTCGCCACTTTAAATATAAATTCAACGTCAGCAAATAAAAGAGGCTCGCCAGCAAAGCCGCCCGCTGGGCGATATAAACGACGGCCTGCGTTTGAACCGGATGAACCATAAAAATAATCGCGGAAAATACGGCAATGTAAAAAGAGCGCGGGAAAAGAAAGGATTTCCGCAAGGCGGGAGTTTTGAAAATAAGACTGACAAACCAGAAAACACACAGGCCGCAGAAAATATGGAGGGACGTATTAACCAAATGATACCCGCCTACATTCAGTTTTCCGACGGAGTAGTTGAGCGCAAAGCTTAACATTGTTAAAAAGCGCGTATTAAAACTTTGCCATATTTCCGGAATATTTCTTACATCTCGAATGGCAAAATTTTCAATAATCGCGGCATTGTCATCAAAATGAAATTCAGCGGAAAAACTGTTGGCGTAAACCAGAAACCCAATGGCAACAATAAAGGGGATCGCAAAAAAGGAAAGCGTTCGCTGGGCCATGGCGGCGGGAGGTTTCAAACTCATAAGAAATATTAACGCAAATTTAAAAGCCCTCTAAACTTTTCGACGTCATTCGTGGGCAACTGACAGGCGTAATTTTCACAAATATAAGCCGTGGTTTTTCCGTTGATGGGGCTTTGATTCTTGGAAAAAGGAATGAGTGAAATGACACCGGCTGCCTCTTTTTCTTTGGCGGGACGGAAAACGACGACTTTGCGGGGAATAAAATTTTGGTAAAGAAGGCTGATCATGTTTTGTGTCGCGGTATCATTAAAATCTCCCGCCACGACGATTTCTTTCGTGGGGCCCAGGGCAAAATCGAGGGCCATCAGCATCTGCGTGTAGGCGCTGGGGTTTTTTACCAATTCCTGCGAAGCGTTTTCTAAAATCCTCCGGGCTTTTTGCTCCCAATCGCTATTCATAAAAAGCTTTCCCAGGCGAATTAACGCAAGCGCGGCTATCGAATTTCCCGACGGAATTGCCCCGTCATAAATCTCTTTTCGGCGAAAAATGATTTCTTCGGCGTCCTGCGCGGTAAAGAAAAAGCTGCCTTCATCTTCATCCCAAAAAAGATCAAACATGGATTTGGTCAGCCGCTGGGCTTCTTTAAGATATTCAACCTCGAAACTTGCCTCATAAAGGTCCATGAGCCCGTGAATAAAAAAGGCGTAATCGTCCAGATGCCCCAAAATCGCGGCCTCGCCGTCGCGGTAACGGTGAAGCAGGCGGCCGTCTTTTCGCGAAAGATTTTTAAGGATAAAGACGGCCGCCTTTCGCGCCGCCTCCAAATACCTCGGCTCATCTAAAACCCTCGACCCTAAAGCCAGGCTGGAAATCATTAGCCCATTCCAGTCAACAAGAACCTTATCATCCAAATGCGGCTTGGGACGCTTTGAGCGCGCAATATAAAGTTTTTCTTTTGAATCCTTTAAGATCTGGGCAATCTCCCCTTCAGATTTTTTAAATCGTTTTGCGGCTTCCTTCACCGTCGAAACGATATGTAAAATGTTTTTCCCCGTAAATTCCCCGTGCGGATCATATTCGGCGTTCCCCTGCTCTTCGACCCCAAAATAAAAGTTAAAGATTTCTGCATCCGCCGCCCCAAGAATCTTAACAATCTCATCCTTGCTCCAAATAAAAAAGGCCCCCTCTTTTTTCTCATGAGAACTTAAATTCTCCGGCGGCAGGCTATCCGCATCTTCCGCCGAAAAAAATCCGCCTTGGGGCCGCTGCATATCGCGCAAAACGTAGTCAAAAATTTCGCGCGCGACATTGGCGTATTCTTCTTTTTTCGTCGCCTGATAAGCTTCAAGATACGTCCTGGCTAAAATCGCCTGATCGTAAAGCATCTTTTCAAAATGCGGGACATGCCATTTATGATCCGTCGAATAACGATGAAACCCGCCGCCCAAATGATCACACATACCGCCCTTGGCCATTTCCTGCAGGGTCTTTTCAACCATTTCCAAGGTCCGCGGTTCCCCTGCTCTTTTATCGTAGTGAAGCAAAAAAGACAACTGGTGGCTCGAGGGAAACTTCGGCTGGCTTCCAAAGCCGCCGTAGCTTGAATCATAATTTCCCAGAAATTGCCGATAGGCCGCGTGAAAAACTTCTTCTTCCAAAGCAAGCTTTTCCTTTTGCTGATTTGACTGATTTATCAATAAATCAATCACAGATCGGCTGGATTGCAAAATATCGCTTTTCCGTTCTTTCCAGGCGTCGCTTATAGAAAATAATAGATTTTTAAACCCCGTGCTTCCCCATTTTGGTTCCGGCGGAAAATATGTACCTCCGTAAAACGGCTCTTTGTCGGGCGTTAAAAAAACCGACAACGGCCAGCCGCCGCTTCCCGTCATGGCCATCACCACCGCCATATACACCCCGTCGATGTCCGGCCGTTCTTCCCTGTCCACTTTGATAGAAATAAAATGATCATTGAGAATTTTGGCGATTTCGGAATTCTCAAAAGATTCATGCGCCATCACATGGCACCAATGGCACGTCGAGTACCCAACAGAAAGAAAGACGGGTTTATTTTCTTTTTTTGCTTTTTCAAAAGCCTCTTCGCTCCACGGATACCAATCCACGGGATTATAGGCGTGCTGCAAAAGATACGGGCTTTTTTCTTTAGCCAAATGATTCATCAACTTGACCTCACTCAATTTTATATTTTCAGAAAACAATTGCCCCGGAGAGCATAGCGCAAAAAAGCAGGCGGCGGCGACAAGAAATGTTTTGGCTGGCTTAGGCGCATTAAGGATTTATTTTCTCTTCGGCCGGCTGATCGGGATCTGAGACAACAAGCGTCCCTTCGATTGCCCCGCCCTCGCTACAAAGGGCCTCGACAAAAATACTGTCGTCTATTTCGGCTTTTATCGGAATGTCTTCACTAAAACCATATGGCGTTGTTTGTTTGACAATTGTTAAGTTGATTGAGCCATTGTCATTTACTTCGGCTTTCATCGGAGCATCATTACTAACGCCATACGGCGTCGCCTGCTGAACAATGGCCGGTCCGGCCGGACTATCATCATTAATGGAAATAAGGATCTTTCGGATATGATGCTTGCGCATATGGCTTACCACATGAGACATTTCAATGTGGAGAATTTTTTTCTGCAAATCATAATCCAGCTTGATATCCTTCGGCGGATGGGCGTAAGCAAAACGTGAAGTTGCAAGAAAAAAAACTAAGGTCGCAATCCTTATGCCGTTTTTCATTCCTCTTCCCTAATTTATGTAAAATCCTGCTAACGAAAAATTTTGGATTATTGAAAATCTTTTTCAGAAAATACCTGGGCGGTGAAGATTTCGATGGGCATCTGCGGATCCTTCCATGCGTTTGAAGGAAGGCCAGCTTTTTGCGTGCAAAGAACAGATAAAAATTTCTCTTTGGGCCAGCCGGTTTCGGTGGCAACCTGCGGCAAAAAAAGCCCCCGATGGGATCCGCGGCCGATGATAACACCGTGCACACCCATTTGGATTTCATCAACGCTTTTAACGCGCCAGGGTTTTGAAAGGACGGAAACTTCGACATCAATATCTTTCAATTCATCTTTTGTCAAAGGAGAAAAGCGCGGATCGCTTGTTGCCGCGGCAATCGCCATGTCGCGCACGGTCAAAGACAGCGGGCCTTTTCCCAAAACGTTGCCGATACAGCCGCGCAGATCATTGTGTTTGCGGATAGTGACAAACGCTCCCTCTTCCCACGAAAGCCGCGGGTCAGATTCCGCAACGGCGAGAATCTCGCCTTTTTGAATATACGATTCAATTGTGTTGCGGGCGATTTCAAGCAGGCGTTTTTTCTGCGGCCCTGTTAGTTCATTGGAAGAATTAACGGAAGAATTTGGGGGAAATTCTTTTGCGGCGCCGTTGCCGTCGCCTTTTTTATGGAAAGCAACGGCGCAGTAACCAACGACCCGCCCTTTGTCACCGGTCACATCGCCTGAATTGGCATAGCTTAAAATATCAGCCTCAAGATTCTTTTCTTTGGCAAAAAATAGCGCCGTCGCCACAGCCGTAAAATTGCACATTTCAAGGCCGCGGCGTGTCAGCGCGCGTATCCAGAAATTCTCAACATCGAGTTTCTTAATCACACTCAAAGCGGTGCCGTCGAGTTGGCGCGCGGCTTTATCGTCGTGATAATGCGACATATCACTGCTTATGACAATCAAGACATCATCGCGATTGCCGATGGTTTGAGATAAAGAGGCGGCCAAATCCTGACAGTCTTTAAGATTTGGCCGCCCTGTCAATATCGGAACAATTTTAAAATCGCTGAAGACTTTCTGTAAGAATGGGAGCTGGACTTCAAGCGAGTGTTCGCGCTCAAAGGATTGCTCAAGGGGTTGAATCCGATGCGTGGCGCCAAGAAGTTTTTGCGAAAAATCGTTGTCCACTTCGATAGAGCCAAGAGGAGTTTTAAAACTCCCCTTGGGCCAAATCGAGAAGCCTTCAAAATCATGAAAATGGCTCAAACCGATAACAACAATTGTCTTGTAGGAATTTTTACTGACAGCCTTGTAACTGTAGGCGGCGACCGGCGCGGAATAAACATAGCCGGCGTGAGGAACGATAATAAGAGGAATCTTTTTATCAAAAGGGGCAATTGTCGCGGCGCCCAAATATTTGTCTATTTCCCGCGACAATTGCCCCGGATCATCGCTATAAAATTGCCCGGCAACATTGGGCGATTTGATATCATCCTGACTATATCCAAAACGAGCCGTCATAAAACAAATAAAGGTTGCGAAAAAGACCGCCGTCGTAAAAACTCTTTTCATGAATTTAAAAATTATCGCGTCAAGGAGAAATAATTGTCCAAGCTAAGCGTGAGGGTTTTTTGCAAAAATCGCCGCAAAAAACTGACAATAACCAAAAGACAACTATCAAAGATAAGGGTGACATGCGGCGGTAGCGAAAAAAGCTCCCCAAAACATCCGCAGTCTTTGATTGGAAGATTGCGCAAAAGCGCTTGCGCGAGAACAAAGATAAAGATGACGATAACAGCCCAAAGGACCCGAAGCGAAAGCTTAAGCCATAACCCAAGCGCCATAAAAACTCCGACGATAAACTCAATCCAGGGAAACACAAGAGCCACGATATCCGACAGGGAGTTGTTCAATAACTCATAACCCTGGACGACGTAGGAAAAATTCTCGTAGGGGGAAATGAGCTTTTCAAACCCGGAAACCACAAAAAACAATCCCACGGCAATCCGTATAACAGAAAAGGCGTTAATGGCTAGCTCCTAAGTATTTGTCCAATTCCTCGGTCAACGATTTTGTCCCAACCGCTATTTTTCCGTTAATAAAATACGTGGGCGTTGAGTCAACACCTAAAGCCTTGCCGGCAACTTTTTCATTAAGAATCAAGGCGCGCACCCTCTCATCGGCAAGGCAACTTTCCAATTTTGAAATATCAAGCCCCGATTCTTTGGCCATATTTTTAAAAACGTCCTCGGCGCTGATGAGCTTTGCCCATTGAGCCTGCCTCTCCACCAGCACATCTTGAAATGCCCAGAATTTATTTTGCCGCGCGGCACATTCGGCGTAAACAGCGCTGGTCATGGCGTGAGCATGGATCTTTTGGATGGGGAAATATTTGACTTCCAAGAAAATAAGAAGCGGATATTTTTGAAGATAACTCTTTAGCATGAGGGCGCCGCGCGCGCAGGCCGGGCATTGAAAATCGAGGTATTCAACGATGCGAATAGACCCCTTGGGATTTCCTTTAACACGGTTTTGGGCCGCTTTTATCTTGACTTGGCCCGCGGCATGCCTCGTGAAAACGCGCGCCGTAACAACAACAGCAACGCAAATAACAAGGACGGCGAATGTCGAGGTCGATTTGGAAATTTTAGGCGTATGGTGATTGTGTTTGTGTTTCATCTGTCAGTGGAATACACATCTTATACGTCAAAAAATGGGGAAAATCAATGGAATTGTTGGGGAATGTTTGAGGGCTGCCCCGACTTTTCGTCGGGGCAGCCCCCATTTAATTCCGTACAATTTTTTTCCCTACAATTTACATCCCTGCTCCGCCATGCTCCTGGCCGCCGTGTTCCTGGCCGCCGTGTTCCTGGCCGCCGTGCTCTTGAGTTCCTTCAGCTGCGGGCGCCGCCAACGGAATGCGGTTATCATTTTCATCATACGTGTAACGGGCAACATCGCTGACTTTATGAATTCTTGTATCCACAACGTTGAGCTTTCCTTCGGCCGCTTCCACGTCAAAATCCAAGTCCAGCTTTTCGCCGCTTGCCTTGTCGGTGAAATCAGCGCAGGAATAATAAAGGTCGCCTGTTTTGCCAACGCGTTCATGAACCTTATCAAAGGTTAGTTCTCGTGTTGTCTTTGTTTCAGGATCATCAATGGTAAACGTGGCCGCTTCACCCGATTTGACCGCGACATAATCCGAAATAGCTTTACGGATATCTTCCGCTGCCGGGATAGCCGCAACCGCCGCGCCATCCGTCACAGCCGCTGCCACAGCTGCTTCCGGGGCAACAGCCTCTCCGCCATGCTCCTGGGCAAACACCACGCCCGCCGTCATAACAATCGCACATCCTAAAATAATTCCTAAAAACTTTCTCATCTTCTTCCTCCTCTTTTATTGCCTTCCCTGTTTTGTTTGAACGCTGTCCCGTCTTCTTATTTCTTTAAATAAGAGCAAATATCCTTGAAAGGCCCTAATTCCCTCACCCCCTCTCATCAGCCTTTTGTTTAAAGTGAAACGATGCGTCAACGTTGGTGAATACCTTCCCATCCGCTTCAACATAAGGGAATACAAAATAATTCAACGGCTCTTCATTTTGCGTCGGCTCAAGGACAATATCGCGTCCTTCGGTAAATTCCAGGCGGTCATCACCCAGAGAGCCGAAATAATAATCACGCATTTCCTTATGTTTCCACGCCTCCGAAATATCGACAGGAACCCAGCCGGAGGTCTCATCATAAAATTGCGCCCAGCAATGATACGACTTTATTTCGCCTTCTTCTTTGTCTTTGGGGATGGATGCGCCAATCACAAATTTCGCTGGAATCCCCGCGGCGCGGCACAGCGCGATAAAAAGCGAGTGAAAATCCGTGCAATTTCCCGCCCGCACCATGCAGACGCGCTCCACATCGCCCTTCCCCCAGCCGGGAATTGTTTTATCGTAGGAAACATTGTCAAAAACATAATCGTAAATGACGCGGGCCTTTTCCACGACGGTCGATTTATCTTTCGTGAGGGCGTTTGATATTTCCTGAATTTGAGGAGTAATGGCGACCAGCCGGTCGGACTTTAAATATTTCAAAAGGTCTTCTGTGCCGGAGTTTTTTACCCCGGCATGTGCCTGCGCGTTGACGGGATTCGCGGAGTATTCATAGCGCTTGACTTTGTAACGCACATTAATCGTTATGGAAGGATCTTTGGGAGATTCGAAAGAGTAGAAGATAATTCTGTTGTTATATTTTTTGTCCTCGGTAATTTGGGCGGGCTTCAAGGGAAAAGCAACATCTTCAATCACCTGATAAGGTTTTTGGGGTAAATACGGAACCCACACCTTGAGGCTGCTGATATTGGCGGGAATATCTTTAATAACAAAAACATAATCAAATTCAAGCTGGCGGGGCTGTGACGCCTGAAGGCCGAAGGGCACGAAAACTGCGAGGGATATCGCGACAACGATTAAGACAATCTTGCGCACGAAAACTCCTGTATTCTCTAAAGAAAAGATGAGAGCAATGTCGCCGTCACTCCAACAATAGTGGCGATTTTACTCCACAAATTTTACAGGGTCAAGGGATTTTTCACAAAGAGAAGAGAAAAATTTAGGAAAAATCTAAAAAAGAGAGATGTTTCAACACTTCGAAAACCCGCATCCATGGCATTTGAGACATCCTTCTTCATGAAGCAAGGGCGTCCCGCAGTCGGGGCAAACGCCAACCATGTTGTTGAGGCGATTTTTGATTTTGGCGGGCGCGGCTATTGCCGCTGAAGCGCCGGCCATTGTCGTCGCGGCAACCGCCTGCGACGCTGCCATGCGGTGTTCGATGATTCGTTTTTCCAAAACATGAGAAACGGCATCCGCGCAGGAAAAGATTTTCTCGCCCTTGTCCCACGACGGCGCCGGACAGCGAATGCCCCGCAATTGTTCACTAATCGCTTTTGTATCAATACCGCAGCGAAACGCCAGTGAGGCGAGCCTGCCGATGGCCTCCAGCTGGCTTGCCGCGCACCCACCCGCTTTTCCCATTTGGGTAAAAACTTCGAAAGGCCTTCCGTTTTCATCATTGTTGACCGTGACATACAAATTTCCGCAGCCAGTCAAAACTTTTGATGTCGTCCCCGTTGTCACCTCCGGACGCGGACGCGGCTCGATTTTACAAAAAGATGCGTCGGCAACCAAATCCTGCATTTGCACCGCCGGCGCTGCTTCTTTTTTATTCACATTCAAAACCTGTTCGTCGCGGCTTCCATCGCGGTAAACCGTGATTCCTTTACAGCCAAGCTTGTAAGCCAAAATATACGCCTTGCGCACATCTTCTTCGGTTGCCGCGTGGGAAAAATTAATAGTTT
>Ga0082335_1005491_pt1 | contig 17456 bp, 16 predicted proteins | sample Subgrocontami58m_FD_72375 | JGI IMG/M metagenome (GOLD analysis project Ga0082335, IMG submission 72375) | Subsurface groundwater microbial communities from S. Glens Falls, New York, USA - GMW37 contaminated, 5.8 m (SPADES assembly) (version 2) ... | reverse complement strand
CGAGCGCCCCCCCCTCCGGGGCGATGCGCTCGGGCAGCCGGTGCGCGAGGACCGAGCCGAGCATCGCGACGCCGACGGTGCCGCCCATGCTCCGCCAGAACTGGATCTGGCTCGTCGCGACGCCGACGACCTCGCGCGGGACCGCGCTCATGACCGCGTTGTTGTAGAGCGGCATCGTCGTGCCCAGGCCGACGCCGATGAGCATGATGTCGCGGACGACATCGATCTCCGGTGTGGCGGGGCCGACCTGCGCCAGCAGGTACATCCCAAGGGCCATCGCGAGCAGGCCGAACGTCCCGACGAAGCGGTAGCGCTTGACGCGGGTGATGAGCTGCCCGGTCGCGACGCTCGTGAGGATCATCGCGAACATCATCGGCGTGAGGAGCTGGCCGGAGCTCGTCGCGCTGATCCCGAGCACGCCCTGGAAGATGAGCGGCACGAAGAGGATCGAGCCGAACATCCCGGCGGCGGTGAGGAAGACGACGACGACCGAGACGCTGAACGTCGGATCGCGGAAGAGCCCGAGCGGCACGATCGGGTGCGCGGCGCGGCGCTCCTCGAGGACGAACGCCCCGGTCATGATGGCGGCGAAGGTGAGGAGCGCGAGCATCTCGGGGGAGCCCCAGTCGTGGTCGCGCGAGATCGAGAGCGCGAGGAGGAGCGGCACGATCGCGGCGACGATGGTCAGCGAGCCGACGAGGTCGATGTCACGCCACGAGGCGTCGCCCCTGATGAGCGGCATCGCGACGAGCACGACCGCCACCGCGAGCGCGCCGACCGGCAGGTTCACGTAGAAGACCCAGCGCCAGCCGAAGTTGTCGGTGAAGTAGCCGCCGACGGTCGGGCCGACGATCGACGCGAGGCCGAAGATCGCACCGAAGACACCCTGGATCTTCGCGCGCGTCCGCGGCGGGTAGACGTCCGCGATGACCGTGAAGACGTTCGCCATGAGCACGCCGCCGAAGAGGCCCTGGAGACCGCGGAACGCGACGAGCTGGAGCATGTCCTGCGCGAGGCCGCAGAGCGCCGAGGCGGCGACGAAGCCGACCATCCCGCCGATCAGGAACCATCTACGCCCGAAGAGGTCGCCCAGCTTGCCCGCGATCGGCACGACCGCGGTGGAGGCGACGAGGTACGCGGTGGTCACCCAGGCGTAGTAGTCGAGGCCGTTCAGCTCGGCGATGATCCGCGGCATCGCGGTGCCGACCACGGTCTGGTCGAGCGCCGTGAGGAGCAGGGCGAGCATCACGCCGATCGTGAGGATGACGACCTGCGAGCGGCTGAGCTCGTGGAACGCGCTCACCTGGGGGCCTCGCGTGTTCATGGTGGAGAGAATGGTTGCATAGGTGCCGCCTGCGCCGACGCGCGGGCCGCGTTCGGCCCGCGGGACGGTCGGCCGAGGCGCCCCGGCAGGTCTGACCGGGGGTCCCGTCGGCATGGGCCGAACGGCCCTAGTCGCTCTCCGCGACCCGCTGACACTAGCCGGAAACGATGCGTGCGATGGACGCGCCCCTCGTGCTGCTCGCCGACGACGGCTCCGTCGACGGCCTGGCCGCCGCGCTGCGCGGCGAGGGCCTGCAGGTCGTCGTCTGCCGGCGCGCCGTGAACGCGGTGGACGCCGTGTCGTTCCACCGTCCCAGCGTCGTCGTCGTCGACGTCGCGTTCGACAACCATCACGGCTGGGACGTGGTCGCCGCGGCCCGCAGCCACGGGCAGCTGCCGACGCTCGTCCTCGACCGCGAGAACGACCCGGCCGCACGGCGGGCCGCGTACACCGCGGGGGCCGACGACGTCATCGTGAAACCGTACGACGCGGGAGAGCTCGCGACGAAGGTCGGCGCGCTCGCGCGCCGCGCGCGGCCGGAGACGCGGGAAGGGCCGGTCTACCGCCACCGCGACCTCGTGGTGGACGTGGCCGCGCACGAGGCGCGCCTCGCGGGTCTGCCGGTCACGCTCACGGCGCAGCAGTTCGGCATCCTGCGCGCGCTCTTCGAGAGCGGGGGCGCCGCGCTCGACCGCGCGCACCTCATCGCGCGCACCGAGTCGCTCGACGACGAGGCACCCTCCGACCGCGCGATCGACCTCCACGTCTCGAGGCTGCGCAAGCGCCTGCACGACGACCCACGGAAGCCTCGCTACATCGAGGCCGTCTACGGGGTCGGCTACCGGCTCGCGATGGGCGAGGAGCCGTCGCCCGACCGCCTGGGCGACCACGCCGTCGCCGTGCTCGACGCGCTGCCCGACGCGATCCTCGTCGTCGACCGCGGCCTGGCGATCCGCTTCGCGAACCGCGCCGCCGAGCGCCTGCTCGGGTCGACGCGATCCGAGCTCACCGGCAAGCGCTGCGGCGCCATCCTCGAGTGCCACTCCTGCGCCGGCGCGAGCCTCGACGGCCCGCGCTGCCTCGGGCGAGTGGTCATGCGCGGGCTCGGCCAGCTGCGCGACGCACCGGCCATCGTCCGCGGACCCGACGGCCCGCTGGGCGTCACCTTCTCGTACGGCCAGGTCGAGGTCAGCAAGAACGAAACGCTCCTCACGATCACGATCCGGCCGCGCGAGGTCGCCGTCCCCGTCTGACCCGGCACGGCCCCTCGCGACGCTGACACCAGCCAGACATGTTCGGTCCGTAGGGTGCGGCTCATGCGAACGGTCGGCTCCACGCCCACCCTCCGCGATCTGAGGCCCGCCGACGTCGAGGCGATCGTTGCCCTCGCGGGCCTGCTCGGCAGCACCGAGCCGGCGGCGGAGTGGAAGCGCCGCCTCCGCCGCGGGAGCGGCGTCGTGGCGATCGGCGCCGAGGAGGACGGTCGGCTCGTCGGCTACGCCGCGGGCGAGGTCCGCGCCGCCTTCGGCCTCGCGCCCACCGGCTGGGTCGAGTCGTTCGGCGTGGACAACGCCTGGCGCGGGCGCGGCCTCGGCCGTGCGATCGCGAGCGCGCTGCTCCAGCGTTTCCGCGAGCTGGGCGCCGAGCGCGCCCTGACGATGCTGCCGCTCCACGACCGCACGCTCGCGCCGTTCTTCCGCGACCTCGGCTTCCGCGAAGAATCGCTCGTCACGCTCGGGAGGACCGTATGACGCTGACGCAGGAGTTCCCGGCGACGCGCTACCGCGACGTGGTCGAGGACCGCGAGTTCCCGACCGTGCGCGAGTGGCGCGCGCGGACCGGGCGCAGCGCGGTCGGCTGCTATCCGGTCTACGCGCCCTTCGAGCTCGGCCACGCCGCGGGGATGCTCCCGGTGGGGCTCTTCGGCGGCGGGAACCGGATCGAGATCGCGAACGCCGACTCGCGCTTCCAGTCGTTCATCTGCTCGGTCGTGAAGAGCACGATGGAGCTCGGCTTCCAGCACAAGCTCGACGTCTTCGATGCGCTCATGTTCGAGTCGATCTGCGACCCGGCGCGCAACCTCGCGAGCGTCATGGCGCGGAACTTCAAAGAGCAGGCCATGACCTACGTCCACCTGCCGCAGAACATGACCTCGGCCGGCGTGGTGGACTACCTCGTCGCCGAGTACCGCCGGGTCGCGGCCGAGCTTTCCGCCACGAGCGGGCAGGACGTGACCGAGGACGGCCTCCGCGCCAGCCTGACCGAATACAACGCCATGCGCGCCGCCGTGCGCGAGCTCTACGCCTTCCGCGCCCTCCGCCCGCAGGACCTCTCCACCGGCGAGCTCTACACGCTCGCGCGCCTCGCCACGCTGATGGCACCCGACGAGGTCACGCCGATCCTCCGCGAGGCGCTCGCGGCGGCGCGCGCCCGCGACGGCCGGGCCAAGGACCGGATCAAGGTCGTCGTGATCGGCTCGTTCTGCGAGCAGCCGCCGCTCGAGCTCATCGAGAGCATCGAGGAGTCCGGCTGCTACATCGTCGACGACGACTTCCTCCTGGGCTGGCGGCTCTTCCGCCGCGACGTGCCGGTCGACGGCGACCCGTACCGGGCGCTCGCCACGGCCTACCTGAACGACAGCCTCCACGCGAGCACGAAGCACGACCTGCGCGTGCCGCGAGCCACCGCGATCATCGACTCGGTCCAGCGGGTCGGCGCCGACGCGGCGATCTGCCTCATCGCGAAGTTCTGCGAGCCGGGCCTCTTCGACTACGCGCTGTACCGCAAGGCGTTCGACGAGCACAAGGTCCCGCACCTCTACCTCGAGTTCGAAGAGAAGATGTGGCTCTACGAGAAGATCAGAACGGAGGTCGAGACCTTCGTGGAATCGATGTTGTTCGCATGACCGCCGTGAAAGAGATCCAGTACCAGGGCGAGATGCACCTGCTCCAGAAGGAGCTCATGGCGAAGTACTACGCCGAGGCGACCGCGATCGCGGGGGGCAACGGCAAGAAGTGCGCGCACCTGCTCATCGCGGGCAACCCGGTGGAGCTCCTCCGCGCGTTCGACGTGCTCCCGATCTACCCGGAGGTGAACGTCCTCCAGATCGCCGTGCGCCACGGCTCGCTCCCGCTCATCCAGAAGGCCGAGGAGCTCGGCTACGCCGGCGACAACTGCGCCTACGTGAAGGCCGACATCGGGCTCTTCCACTCCGGCTACTCCACGCCCTTCGCGCAGATCCCCAAGCCGGACGTGCTCGTCTGCAACTACGTCGGCTGCAACGTCTACCTCAACTGGTTCGAGCACCTCGCCGAGATGGTCGACGCGCCGGCCATGAACATCGACATCCCGTTCATCCGCTCGGCCGACGGCGAGCCCAGCGCGGCCGACCTCACGTACGTCGTGAAGCAGCTCGAGGAGCTCATCGTGCTCCTCGAGAAGGTCACCGGAAAGAGCCTCGATTGGGCCAAGCTCACCAAGATCGTCGAGCGCTCCGCCCGCACGGGCGAGCTCTGGGCCCAGATCAAGGACATGACCAAGGCGCGGCCCGCGCCGTACGACGCGTACTTCGACTCGGTGACGATGATGGCGCCGCTCTACTGCCTCCGCGGCACCGAGGACGGCCTTCGCTTCTTCGAGGTGGCCCACCGCGAGATGAAGGCGCAGATGGAGAAGGCCAAGGGCCCGCTGCCCGAGGAGCGCTTCCGGATCGTCATCGAGGGGCCGCCCCCCTGGCCGAAGCTCCGGGTCTTCCGCGACATGTTCAGCCGCTGGGGCGCCGTCGCGGTGGCCTCGACCTACTCGACCGTCGGCGGGCTCTGGGAGTTCGGCTTCCGCCACGACCCGGCGCACCCGCTCGAGTCGATCGCGCGGCACATGCTCTCGGCGAACGTCTGCAACCGGAACTTCCTCCAGCGCTACGAGCAGATGGAGCGCTACGTGAAGGAGTGGGAGGCCGACGCCATCGTCATCCACTCGGTGAAGTCGTGCCGGCTCTTCTCCGCGGGTCAGGGCGACATGCGCGAGCACTTCGTCCGCGACCTCGACGTGCCGACGCTGCTCATCGAGTCGGACATCGAGGACCCGCGCTACTTCTCCGAAGCGCAGCTCCGCAACCGGATCGACGCCTTCTTCGAGGCGCTCGAGCAGCGGCGGGTCACCGCCGGCAAGACGCTCCAGGGGGTCGCGAGCGGAAGCGCGACCGGCGTCGTGGGGGTCGGGTCATGAAGTACGCGGCCGGCGTCGACGTGGGTTCGACGCAGACGAAGGCGATCATCGTCGACGAGCGTGGCGCCATCGTCGCCCGCGCGCTGAGCGACACCGGCGCCTACCTCGTGCGGGCCGCCGAGCGGGCGTTCGCCAGCGCGCTCGAGCAGGCCGGCCTCCGGCGCGACCAGGTCGGCCAGATCATCGGCACCGGGTACGGGCGGTTCAAGGTGGAGTTCGGCGACGCGCAGGTGACCGAGATCTCCTGCCACGCCAAGGGCGCCTGGACGCTCATCCCGGCGACCCGCACGGTCATCGACATCGGCGGCCAGGACACCAAGGCGATCAAGGTGAGCGACCACGGCGAGGTCCTTGACTTCGCCATGAACGACAAGTGCGCCGCCGGCAGCGGCCGCTTCCTCACGAACTCCGCGGAGGCGGTGGGCCTCGACGTCTCGGAGATGGGCGCGCGCTCGATGACGGCGAAGCAGCCGGTGCGGCTCTCGACCGTCTGCACGATCTTCGTCGAGACCGACATCCTCACCTATCTCGCCCAGGGCAAGAAGGTGGACGACATCCTCGCCGGCGTCCACGGCGCGATCGGCGCGCGCACCGTCGCGCTCGTCCGCCGGGTCGGCGCCGAGTCCGAGGTCACGTTCACCGGCGGCGTCGCCAAGAACATCGGGATCGTGAAGGCGGTCGAGGAGAAGCTCGGCATGTCCGTCAACGTGAGCCCCGACTCGCACTACACCGGCGCGCTCGGCGCGGCGATCTTCGCGATGGAGCGCGTCCTCGCCGGACCGGCCGTGACGTCGCAGGAGGTGCTCGCATGACGCTCATCGCCGGGCTCGACATGGGCGCCCGCAGCGCGAAGTGCGTGCTCATCGACAAGGACGAGCGGATCGTGGGAACCGGCCTCGCGCGGATGCGGCCGGACTTCGCCGCCCTCGCCCAGGACGTCCTCAGCCGTGCCCTCGAAGCGGCCGGCCGCGACGCCAGCCACGTCGGGTACATCGCGACGACGGGCCTCGGCCGCTACAACGTGGCGCGGCGCGACATCCAGATCACCGACATCACCTGCGTCGCGAAGGGCGCGGCGCACCTGTTCCCGAAGACGAAGTGCGTCATCGACATCGGCGCCCAGACGACCCGCGCGATGCGGGTCGAGCCGGGCGGCCGCGTCGCGGAGTTCCGCTCGAACGACAAGTGCGCCGCCGGGGCGGGCGGCTTCGCCGAGCGGGCGGCGCGCTATCTGGAAGTGAAGCTCGAGGACCTCGGCGAGCTCTCGATGCAGAGCGACGGCACGCAGAGCATCTCGTCGGTCTGCGCGGTCTTCGCCGAGTCCGAGATCATCAACCTCGTCACCGGCGGCACGAGCGTTGAGAACATCATCCGCGGGATCCACGACTCGCTCGCCCAGCGCGCGTTCCAGCTCGTCAAGCGGGTGGGCCTCGAGCCGGAGGTCACGTTCACCGGCGGGATGGCGCTCCAGCGCGGCCAGGTCAAGGCGCTCGAGGAGTCGCTCGGCGTCCCGGTGAACGTCGGGGCGATGCCCGACCTGGTCGCCGCGCTCGGCGCGGCGCTCCTCGGCAAGCAGCGCCTCGAGGCGAAGGTGCAGGTGGCGGCATGAAGCCCTTCACGGACATCGGCTACGACAAGCGGGATTGGACCGCGACGGTGACGATCCAGCGGCCGGCCGCCTACAACTCCTACACCGAGCACACCCTCAAGGAGATGGCGCGGGCGTTCCGCGACGCGACCGAGGACGACGGCGTCGCGGTCATCGTGCTCACCGGCGCCGGCGAGACGGCCTTCTGCACCGGCGGCGACGTGAAGGAGTACGCCGAGCGGTACACCAAGAAGCCGCACGAGTACTGGAAGTACATGGGCGCCTTCAGCGAGGCGATCGAGTCGCTCACGCGCTCGGGCAAGCCGACGATCGCGCGCGTGAACGGCATGGCGGTGGGCGGCGGGAACGAGTTCAACTGCGCCTGCGACCTCTCGATCGCGGTAGACACCGCGCGCTTCCGCCAGGTCGGCGTGCAGGTGGGCAGCGTCGCCGCCGGCGGCGCGACGCAGTGGTTGCCGCTCGCGATCGGCGACAAGCGGGCGCGCCAGATGCTCATGACCTGCGACTGGGTGGACGCCACGACCGCGCTCGACTGGGGCCTCGTGAACGAGGTCGTCCCGGCGGCGGAGCTCGACGCCGCGGTCGCGCGTCTCGCGGCGAAGCTCGTCGACACGTTCCCCGAGTGCATGCGCTACACGAAGGCCCAGGTGAACTTCTTCAAGGACTTCGCCTGGTCGATGACGATGCCGCACGCGCGGGACTGGCTCTCGCTCCACTTCGGCGCGCTCGAGCCCCATGAGGGAATGAGCGCGTTCGCCCAGAAGCGGAAGGCGGGCCGGGTGGCCATCCGCGAGAAGGCGCGCGACGGCGGGTCGAGCGAGTACCTCTGGGGTCCCTACACCGGCACGTGCCCCGCTTGCGGCACGACCGGTATCCCCGCCGACTTCGCCTTCTGCGGCCGCTGCGGCGCGGCCCTCGCCAAGGGACCCGCGGAGCGCGCCGGTGCTCGCTCCTAGCGGGTCGCGCGCTCCGGCCGGCAGCCCCCTCGCCGGCAAGGTCGCGCTCGTCACCGGCGGCTCCCGCGGGATCGGCCGCGCCATCGCGCTCGACCTCGCCGTGAGCGGCGCGGAGGTCGCCTTCACCTACGCGAGCGACGAGGCGGCGGCCACCGAGACCGCTCGGCGCGCCGGCGCGCTCGGTCACGAGGGGCTCGCGCTCCGGGCCGACGGGCGGGAGCCCGGCGCGCCGGAGGCGGCGATCGCCGCGACCGTGGCGCGGTTCGGCGGCCTCGACATCCTCGTGAACAACGCGGGGATCAACCGCGACCGCGTGATCTGGAAGATGACCGACGCGGAGTGGTCCGAGGTGCTGGAGGCCGACCTCACCGCTTGCTTCCGTTACGTCCGTGCCGCGATCCCGCGGCTCCGCGAGCGGGGAGGCGGCCGGATCGTGAGCATCTCGTCGATCAACGCGCAGCGCGGGAAGTTCGGCCAGTCGAACTACACCGCGTCGAAGGCCGGGATCATCGGCCTCTCGAAGACGGTCGCGCGCGAGGTGGGGCAGTACGGCATCACCGTCAACGTCATCACCCCCGGCCTCATCGCGACCGACATGGTCGCGGCCGCGCCCGAGGACGTGCGCACGCGCGCCCTCGGCGAGATCGTCCTCGGCCGCCTCGGCGAGCCGGAGGACGTCGCCGCCCTCGTGACCTTCCTCGCGTCCGACCGCGCGCGCCACATCACGGGCGCCGTCATCCCGGTGGATGGCGGCCAGTACCTCTAAGGGGGAAAGGGACCATGCGGATCATCGACCGCTTCTCGAAGGAGCACACCTCGTTCGTCGCGCAGCTCGAGGGGCTGGAGGCCGCCTGCGCCGACGGGGCGCCGGTCGGCAACCTCGTCCACACCCTGCGCCTGCTCGCGACCCCGCTGCTGCAGCACGCCGAGAACGAGGAGGTGCTCCTCTTCCCGGACCTGCTCGAGCGCCTCGGCGGCGAGGGCGGGCCGGTCGAGGTCCTCCAGCAGGAGCACGTGACGATCCACGGCCAGGTGGACACGCTCGTCGGCGAGCCGAGCCGTGCCGACTTCCTCCACGTCTTCGGGCAGTTCCAGCGGCTCCTCCGCGAGCACATCGTGAAGGAGGAGGACGTCGTCTTCCCGCTCTCGGCCGAGCTCCTCGGCGACATCCGGCTCGCGGAGCTGGACGCGGAGATCCCCGCGGCGGTCTGACCCCCGGCGGTCGACCTCCGCGTCGGTCTGACCCGCGCGGTGGTCGGTCGCGCTAGCGGTGCACCCAGCGCGGCGGGCGCTTCTCGAGGAACGCGCGGAGGCCCTCCTGCGCGTCGGGTGACGAGGGGAGCCCGGCGAGCGACACCTCGTTCGCGCGCGCGATCGCCTCGGCGAGCGCGCCGGCGCCGACCCGGAGCGAGCGGCGGGCGAAGCGGAGGCCCGCGGCGCTCCTGGACTCGAACGTTCGCGCGACCGCGGCGGCCTCCTCGCGGAGCCGCTCGGCGGGGACGCTCTTCCAGACCAGGCCCCAGGCCGCCGCCTCGGCGCCCGTGATCGGCTCGCCGGTGAGGACGAGCGCCGCCGCGCGCTGGCGGCCGATGAAAGCGGGGAACGCGGCCGCGCCGATCGGCGGGACGACCCCGAGCGTGATCTCGGGCACCCCGAGCTTCGCGTCCTCGGCCACGATCGCGAGGTCGCAGAGCGAGACGAGCTCGCAGGCCCCGCCGAGCGCCGCGCCCTGGACGACGGCCATGACCGGCACGTCGCCCTCGAGCACGCGGAGCGACATCCGGGTGAAGGCGTCGAGCATCGGGCCGATCGAATCGCCGAGGTGCTCGCCAACGTCCACCCCGGCCGAGAACACGCGTCCGGCGCCTTCCAGGACGATGAGCCGGAGCGCGGTGTCGGTCTGGAGCGTCGCGAGGGCGGCGTCCAGCTCGCCGCAGAGGGCGATCGTGAAGACGTTGAGCGGCGGCCGGTCGAGGGTGACCCAGGCGACGCCGCCGTCGCGCCTGACCCGGACCTGCGGCTCCACGAGCCCGATGGTACGTGCGAGGGGGCGGCGGCGTTGCCTCGGACCGGCGAGCCCTGACACGAGGCGGACACGTTCTGACCCTACGGTCCGGCGCAGACCACTCCTTTCATGGAGGCGCCTGATGTCCGTGGATACCGCGCCGGTCTGGGATCCGGCGGCCGAGGCGCTCCCGGCGATGATGCGCGCCGCGCTCTTCACCGGCGGCGGGAAGCCGCTCGAGCTCGCGACGATCCCGCGCCCGGAGCCCGGACCGGGCGAGCTCCTCGTCGAGGTGGCGGCCTGCGGCCTCTGCCACAGCGACCTCCACTACCTCGACCACGGCACGCCGACCTTCAAGAAGCCGCCGCTGGTCATCGGCCACGAGGTCTCCGGCACGGTCGTCCGCCTCGGCGCCGGGGTGGGCGCGGAGTGGGGCGGCGCCGCGGTCGTGCTCTCCTCGATCACGACCTGCGGCACCTGCGTCGCCTGCCGCACCGGGCACGAGAACCAGTGCGCGAAGCAGCGGATGCTCGGCAACACCGTGGACGGCGGGCTCGCCGAGTACGTCGCCTGGCCGGTGCGTGACTCGTTCGTCATCCCGCCGGAGGTGCCGCTCGAGGAGGGCTGCGTCGTCGCCGACGCGCTCACGACCGCCTACCACGCGGTCGTCCGGCGCGGGCAGATCGCGGCGGGCGAGACCGTGGCGGTCTTCGGCTGCGGCGGGCTCGGCCTCTCGGTCGTGCAGGTCGCGGCGATGGTCGGCGCGAACGTCATCGCGATCGACCTCGAGCCGGGGAAGCTCGAGCTCGCGCGCTCGCTCGGCGCGTCGGCGACGCTCGACGCGAAGGACCCCGACCTCGCGAAGGCGCTCCGGCGCATGACCGGCGGCGGACCGGAGGTCGCCGTCGAGTGCATCGGGAAGCCGGCGGTGCAGGAGCTCGCGCTCTCGGTCATCCGGCCGACGGGGCGCCTCGTCATCCTCGGCTTCGCCGCGGAGGCGATGAAGCTCAACGCCGGGCGCGTCCAGTACCGCGAGCTGTCGATCATCGGGACGCTGGGCTGCCGCAACGTCGACTTCCCGGTCGTGCTCGACCTCGTCAAGCGCGGCCGTCTGCAGGTGGCGCCGCTCGTCACGCACCGCCACGCGCTCGAAGAGGTCAACGCGGGCTACGACCTGCTCCGCAAGGGCGAGGGTGTCCGGCACATCGTCGTCACCGGCCGCCGCTAGCGCGGCCGCACCGCTCGCCGGGCGGCACGCCCTCGTCACGGGCGGCGCGCGGGGCATCGGCGCGGCGGTCGCGCTCGAGCTCGCCCGCCTCGGCGCGTCGGTCACGATCACCGGCCGCTCGATCGAGGCCCTCGAGGCGCGGCGCGACGAGCTCCGGGCGGCCACCGGCCGGCCGGTGCACGCCGTGCGGATGGACGTCACCGATCCGGCGAGCGTCGAGGACGCCTGCGCCCACGCGCGCCGGCTCCTCGGCCCACCGGCGATCCTCGTGAACAACGCGGGGGCCGCGGAGAGCGCGCCGTTCGCGCGGACCGACCTCGCGCTGTGGCGGCGGATGCACGACGCGAACGCCACCGGCGCGTTCCTCTGCTCCCGCGCGCTCCTGCCGGACATGCTCGCGGCGGGCTGGGGACGCGTCGTGAGCATCGCGAGCACGGCGGGCCTGCGCGGCGTTCCCTACGCGACCGCCTACACCGCGGCGAAGCACGCGCTCGTCGGCCTCACCCGTGCCCTCGCGCTCGAGGTGGCGCGGAGCGGTGTGACCGTGAACGCGGTCTGCCCCGGCTACACCGACACCGCGCTGGTGGCCGGAGCCGTCGCGACGATCGTGGCGAAGACCGGGCGGACGGCGGAGGAGGCGCGCGCCGAGCTGGTCCGCGGCAACCCGCAGGGGCGGCTCGTCCGGCCGGAGGAGGTCGCCGCGGTCGTGGGCTGGCTCTGCCTGCCGTCGTCGGCGTCGACCAACGGCCTCGCGCTCCCGATCGACGGCGGCGAGCTCGCGTGACGGAGGTGGCGATGCGCGCTGCGGAATGGTCCCCGCGGCACTTCGGCTGGTCGGTGGACGGGGCGGTCGCGACGATCACGCTCGACCGGCCCGAGCGGAAGAACCCGCTCACCTTCGAGTCGTACGCGGAGCTCCGCGACACCTTCCGTTCCCTCGCGCGCGCCGGCGACGTGAAGGCGGTGGTGCTCACCGGCGCGGGCGGCAACTTCTGCTCCGGCGGCGACGTCCGCGAGATCATCGGGCCGCTCGTCGCGATGGATCTGCCCGGCAAGCTCGCCTTCACGCGGATGACCGGCGAGCTCGTCGTGGCGATGCGCGCGGCGCCGCAGCCGATCGTCGCGGCGATCGACGGCGTCTGCGCGGGCGCCGGCGCGATCCTCGCGCTTGCCTCCGACCTCCGCCTCGGTACCGCGCGGAGCCGCGTCGCGTTCCTCTTCACGCGGGTCGGCCTCGCCGGCTGCGACATGGGCGCCTGCGCGATGCTCCCGCGCGTCGTCGGCCACGGCCGCGCCGCCGAGCTCCTCTACACCGGGCGGTCCCTCGGCGGTGAAGAGGCCGAGCGCTGGGGCTTCTACAACCGGCTCTGCGAGCCGGAGGCGGTGCTCGCGGAGGCGCGGGCGCTCGCGCGGTCGCTCGCCGACGGCCCGACCTTCGCGCACGCGATGACGAAGCGGCAGCTCCACAAGGAATGGGACATGCCGCTCGACGAGGCGATCGAGTCCGAAGCGCAGGCGCAGGCGATCTGCATGGAGACGAACGACTTCTCACGGGCCTACCACGCGTTCCTCGAGAAGCGCGCGCCGGCCTTCGAAGGGGACTGATGGCCGACGCGACGTACCTCGGCTGGCCCTTCTTCGACGACGGGCACCGTGCGCTCGCGCGCGACCTCGGCGCCTGGGCGTCGGCGTCGCTCGCCGACGACGAGGTCGAAGCGACCGACCTCGACGCGCACGCTCGCTCGCTCGTGCGCCGGCTCGGCGACGCGGGCTGGCTCCGCCTGGCGGTGCCGGCCGAGTACGGCGGTGCCCGGCGCGATGTTGACGTCCGGAGCCTCTGCCTCGCGCGCGACAGGCTCGCGCGCACCGGCGGCCTCGCCGACTTCGCCTTCGCGATGCAGGGCCTGGGGAGCCTACCGATCACGATCGCCGGCGCGCCCGCCCTGCGCGAGGCGTACCTGCCAGCGGTCGCGACCGGTGCGCGGATCGCCGCGTTCGCGCTCTCCGAGCCGGAGGCCGGCTCGGACGTGGCGGCGGTCGCGACGACGGCGCGGGCGGACGATCGCGGCTGGGTCCTCGACGGGACGAAGACGTGGATCTCCAACGCCGGCATCGCCGACCACTACGTCGTTTTCGCCCGGACCGGCGGTGCCGGCTCGCGCGGCCTCAGCGCCTTCGTGGTCGACGCGGACGCGCCCGGCCTCGCGGTGACCGAGCGGATCCGCGTCATCGCGCCGCACCCGCTCGGCACGCTCCGCCTCGACGGCTGCCGGGTGAGCGCCGACCGCCTGCTCGGCGCGCCGGGCGACGGCTTCCGCATCGCGATGGCGACGCTCGACCTCTTCCGCTCAACGGTCGGCGCCGCCGCGCTCGGCTACGCGCGCCGCGCGCTCGACGAGGCGCTCTCTCGCGCCGCCTCGCGCGTGCAGTTCGGGAAGCCGATCGCCGAGCACCAGCTCGTCGGGGAGAAGCTCGCGCAGATCGCGCTCGAGGTGGACGCCAGCGCGCTCCTGGTCTACCGCGCGGCCTGGGCCGCCGACCGGCGCGACGGCCGGGTGACCCGCGAGTCGGCGATGGCCAAGCTCTACGCGACCGAGGCGGCCCAGCGGGCGGCCGATGCGGCCGTCCAGATCCACGGCGGCGCGGGGGTGGTCGCGGGGGCGGCGGTCGAGCGCCTCTACCGCTCGGTCCGCGCGCTCCGGATCTACGAGGGCACGAGCGAGATCCAGCACCTCGTCATCGCGCAGCAGGCGCTCGCGGCGGTACGTCCGCCCGAGGGCGGAGCGGGCTGACCCCTACTCCTCCTCCGGCAGCCACTCGAGCGCGAGCCGGCAGGCGCGGCAGACCGTCGCCTCGGGCTTCACCCGGCTGAGGCAGCGCGGGCAGCGCGGCCCCTCCTTCTCGGAGCGCGTCGCGTAGTAGGCCATGAGGCCCACGGCGAGGAAGCCGAGCCCGGTCAGCGTGGCGGCGAGGAAGAGGGCCATGACGGTGTGCTCCGCTCCTAGGTCGCGGCCGGCCCGGATCCCGGGGGCCCGCCACCGCGCGCGTACTCGGCGAGACGCTTCGCGAACGACGCGAGCCGCGCCTCGACGCGCCCGTGCACGGTCTCCTGGGGGAACGTGCCGTCCGGCCCGCGCGTGCCGGCGGGGACGCCCGTGAGGAGCGCGATCCCCTCGTCGACCGTCCCGATCGCCCAGACGTGGAACCGGCCCGCCGCGACCGCGTCGACGACCTCCCGCCGCAGCATGAGGTGGCGCACGTTCGCGCGGGGGATGATGACGCCCTGGGTCCCGGTCAGCCCCTGCGACAGGCAGACCTTGTAGTGGCCCTCGATCTTCTCGGTGACCGCGCCGATCGCCTGGACCAGGCCGAGCTGGTCGAGCGAGCCGGTCACCGCGATGCCCTGGTCGATCGCGAGGTCGGTGAGGCTCGAGAGGATCGCGAAGAGCTCGGCCGCGGACGCGCTGTCGCCCTCGACGCCGCCGTAGGTCTGCTCGAAGGTCAGCCGGGCCGAGAGGACGAGCGGACGCTCGCGCGCGTACTGCCCGATGAGGTAGCCGGAGAGGATGAGCACGCCTTTGCTGTGGGTCGGCCCGGAGAGCTTCGCCTCGCGCTCGATGTCCACCACGCCCTCGCCGCCCATGCCGGTCCGGGCGGTGATCCGCGACGGACGCGCGAACGCATGGTCGCCGAAATCGAGCACCGCGAGCCCGTTCACCTGTCCGACGATCTTCGCGCGGGTGTCGATCGCGAGCGTGCCCTCGTCGATCAGGCGCTGGATCTCGTCCTCGACGAGGCTCACACGACGCTCGCGCTCGTCGATCGCGCGGCCGACGTGCTCCGCGCGGACCAGGCCGCTGGCCGCCGCGCGCGCCCAGTGATCGGCCTCGACGACGATCTCCTCGATCTCGTCGAAGCGCGTGCTGAGCCGTCCCTGGTGCTCCGCCGCGCGTGCTCCCGCCTCGACGATCGCGCCGACGGCGTCCTTGCCGAAGGGGAGCAGGCCGCGCGCGCGGGCACTCTTGCTCACGAACCCGGCGTACGAGCGGATCGACGCGGCCTCCAGGTCCATCGCCGGCCCGAACTCCGACTTGACCTTGAAGAGCTTCGTGAAGTCCTCGTCGAGCCGGTGGAGGAGCGCGTAGGTCTGCGCGTCGCCGATCAGGATGACCTTCACGTCGAGCGGGATCGGCGCGGGCTTCAGCCCGGCGGTGGGGTAGAGGCTCAGCTGCTCGGCGGGGCTCTCGATCCGGAGCTCGCGGTCGCGGAGCGCGCGCTTGAGGGCCTCGTAGGAGAACGGGCTCACGAGGAGGTCGCGCGCCTGCACGATGAGGAAGCCGCCGTTCGCGCGGTGGAGCGCGCCGGCCTTGAGGAGGCTGAAGTCGGTGCGGATCGCGCCGAAGCTCGACCGGTAGTCGATCCGGCCGAGGAGGTTCGCGTGGGTCGGGATCGGCTCGAGCACGACCGGGGCACCGGCGCTCGGATCGTGGGTGACCAGGATGTTCGCGCCGTACCGCTCCCACGAGGGGGTCGCGCCGAACAGCGCGTTCGGGAGCGGGCCCGGCTCGGAGGTGCGGTAGTCGTCGAGGTGGTCGATGAGGTCTTCCTGCACCGCGTCGAGGTGAGCGAGCACCGCCCGGAGCGCGGCGTAGGACGACCGCAGCTCGTCGAGGAGGTGCCCGACCGCGAAGAGCGCGACCTCACGGTCGATCGCGTGGAGCGCGGCGTGCGCCTCGCGCTCCGCCGTGCGGATGTTCGGCAGTGTGGCGTCGACCTTCTCCTTCACGCGGTCGGCGCGAGCCGCGATGTCGGCCTTCCGCTCGTCGGCGAGCGCCTCGAACGCCTCGCGGCTGAGCGGCTTGCCGTCCTCGAGCGGCCCGCTCGCGATCCCCATCGGCGTGACCTCGATCCCGAAGCGGAGGCCCGCCGCGAACTCGGCGACCTCCTTCAGGAGAGCGTCGCGCCGCTCGGCGAGCCCGTCGATGACCTCCTGGCGGCGCCGCCGGTACTCCTCGCCCTCGAAGACCCTGGGGATCTCCTGCCGCGCCCGGTCGACGAAGCGCCCGAGATCGCGGGCGAGCCCCGGTCCGGTCCCGGCCGGCAGCTCGATCGCGATCGGCCGGTCGGGGTCGACGAAGTTGTGCACGTAGCACCGGTCGGACGGCGCGCACCGCCCGGCGGCCACTCGCTCGACCTGCGCCCGGACCGTCGTGCTGCGCCCGGTGCCGCTCGGTCCTGCGACGAAGAGGTTGTAGCCGCCGTCGGCGACGTCGAGCGCGAACGCGATCGCCCCGACGCCCCGATCCTGGCCGACCATCGCCCCGAGCGGCGTCACGTCGGCGGTCGTCTCGAAGCCGAGCGCGTCGGGGTCGCAGCGCCAGCGCAGCTCGGCAGGCGCGAGCGGGGTCGCCGCCTGCTCGGTCATCGGCCCCGCAGTGTCGGCGTTCCGCCCTCCGGAATGGAGGGTCCGACGGCCCTTCGGCGTCGTGCCGTACGGCCCTGCTCGGCAGCTCGCCTCGCTCCGTACCGTCGAGCGCGCATGATGGCCACCATGATGACCGAGTCCGATCCCGAGAGCGTGGCCGTCCTGCGCGCCGGCTCGACCGTCCGCGTCCGGCCGGTCACCCGCGAGGACGGTCCGCTCCTCCTGGCGTTCCTCTCCGGCCTCTCCGACGACGCGCGGCTGACGCGCTTCGGCACGCTCGCGAACGACCTCGAGGCGGAGGCGCGCCGGTGGGCGGACGTGGACGGAGGCGCCGACCGCTACGGCCTGGTCGCTCTGGCCGGTCCGGGGCGACGGCCGGTCGCGCACGCCGCGTACGTCCGCGCCGGGGACGCGCTCGCGGAGATCGCCTTCGCCGTCTCCGACGACCATCGCGGCCTCGGGCTCGGCACGCTGCTCCTCGGCCGGCTCGCCGAGGTCGCGGGCGCGAACGGCATCAAGCGCTTCGAGGCTTTCGTGCAGCCGCGGAACGAGTCGATGGCCGAGGTGCTCCGCGAGAGCGGGTTCACCGTCAGCTCCGCGCGCGAAGGCGACTTCGATCGCTGGGAGGTCGCGACCGACCTCACGCCGGCGGCGCTCGAGCGGTACGACCTCCGCGACGCCT
>Ga0082335_1005490_pt1 | contig 17460 bp, 13 predicted proteins | sample Subgrocontami58m_FD_72375 | JGI IMG/M metagenome (GOLD analysis project Ga0082335, IMG submission 72375) | Subsurface groundwater microbial communities from S. Glens Falls, New York, USA - GMW37 contaminated, 5.8 m (SPADES assembly) (version 2) ... | reverse complement strand
GGGGCTCTTATTGGCCCCTGGGGACCCCCGGCGCCGCCCGAGTGCAAGGTCTTGCGAAGACCTGCCCGCGGGCGCCGCACCAAGATCGAGGCCGGGGATTAACCCGGCGCCGTCCCACCGCAGGAGCAAGACCGTATCTCCGGCCTGCTCCTTACGATCCGTCCCACCTCACGACGCCCATGAAGCGCCCCTCAGAGGACAGGGTGTAGGAATAAAATCATAGTATGGAGAGGAAGTCAAGCGGTGGGCTATTCCCGATCGCCGCCGCCGCCCATCGCGGGCGCGGCCACGCGGCCGGAATAGCGCAGATCGGCCGGGTCCGGGGCGGGCTTACCGATCAGCGCCAGCGCGGCGCGGAGCTGACCGCCCGCGCGGGTGAGGATGTCCGCCGCCTCGGCCGCGCCGCAGCCATGCAGCAGCAGCACCGCGAGCTTCAGATTTCCGCTCGCATCCACCAGCGCCGCCCGCGCCTCGTCGCGGCTGCGCCCGGTGAGCTGCACCAGGATGCGCTCGCTGCGTCCGACCAGCTTCTCGTTGACGGCCTGAAGATCGACCATGAGACCGTCATAGACGCGGCCGAGCAGGATCATCACCAGGGAGGAGAGGACGTTGAGCGTGATCCGCTGCGCCGTGCCGGCATTCATGCGGGTCGACCCGGCGATGGGCTCGGCGCCGGTATCGAGCCAAATAGGATGAGCGGCTTCGTTCAACACCGGCGTATCGGGATTGTTGGCAATGCCGATGGTCAACGCGCCGCGCTGCTTGGCTTCGCGCAGGCAGGCGAGCGTGAACGGCGTCGTGCCGCTGGCGGCAACCGCAATGAGCACGTCTTTCGCGCCGATGCCGTGCTGCCGCACCAGCCGGCGGGCATGCCCGGTTTCATCCTCGGCGCCTTCAATGGCGCGCGTCATGGCGTCCTTGCCGCCCGCCATGAGCAGCAGCAGCCGATCCTCGGGCCAGCTGAAGGTCGGCATCAGCTCGGCGCCGTCCTGCACCGCCAGGCGTCCCGATGTGCCAGCGCCGGCATAGATCAGCCGGCCGCCTTCTTTCAGCCGGGCTTCGGTGGCAAGAGCGGCGCGTTCGATCGCCGGACGGACGGCGCGGACCGAGGCGACCGCCGCCAATTGACCCTCGATCATGGCGTCGAGGATGTCGGCGGGATCCCATAGGTCGATGTTGGAATATCGCGGGCTGGGACGTTCAGTATTCATTAGCCATCACCCCGGTCTCGCCTGTCAAAGACAACGCGGCCGATCCAATTTAGTTCTCAAGCGTTAACGACTTTATGGGGCTTGGGAAACGGAGTGAGCCCATGGGCCCAAACGCGCTGCTACTTGGCGTTGACGGCGGCGGCACGCAGTGCCGGGCGCGGCTCTGCACGCTTTCCGGCGCGAAGCTTGGCGAAGCAACCGCCGGCCCGGCGAACATCCGGTTCGGCCTGGAGCAAAGCTTTTCAGCGATTCGCCAGGCTGCGACAGAATGCCTGGGTCAGGCTGGCCTCTCAAGCAAGGAATCGCCCCGGATCATCGCCTGCCTCGCCTTGGCGGGAGCCAGCGAGCCTACGCATCTGGCCGCCGCGCAGAATTGCAAACATCCCTTCGGCAAAATGATCGTTACCAGCGATGCCCATGCGGCCTGCGTTGGCGCGCATGGGGGCCGTGACGGCGGCGTGATCGTGATTGGCACCGGCAGCATCGGCTGGGCGGAGCGCAATGGCCTGCACTATCGCGTCGGCGGCTGGGGCTGGCCCATTTCCGACGAGGGCAGCGGCGCCTGGCTCGGAAATGAAGCACTGCGCCGGGTGTTGTGGGCCTATGACGGGCGCATCGAGTGGACGCCCTTGCTGCATGAGCTTTTTGCGCGCTTCGAATCGGACCCGCATGCTATTCTAGGCTGGACGTCCGACGCGCCGCCGAGAGACCTCGCTTCGCTCGCGCGCACCATTGCGGAACATATTTCGCACAACGATCGTATTGCCATAGAGCTCATGCGATTGGCTGCAACTCATATTGATGCACTGGCAGGACGGCTGATTGCCGTCGGCACCGAACGAATTTCGCTCGTGGGCGGTCTTGCTTCGCATATCGAGCCGTGGCTTGCACCAGATACGAAATCCCACTTGGTGCCGCCCGAGGGCGACGCGCTCGATGGCGCGCTGCGCATAGCGAAAGCGGCGGCGGACGGAGAGTTCTCGGCCGTGTTCGAGCGCGCCCTATGAGCGAACTCAGCCGGCGGATGGCCGCGGAATTCCGCGAGGCGCCGGAGGCAGTGCGGCGGCAGGCGCAAGATTTGCCGGCGCCCGTTTCGCGGCTCGTGGCGCGGATCAAACAAAAGCCGCCTGCCGTGGTGGTGATCTGCGCGCGGGGAAGCTCGGCGCATGCGGCAACCTTCGGCAAGCACCTGATCGAACGGCATTTGGGCATTCCCTGCGCCGACGCCGCGCCCAACATCGCCAGCGTCTATCACCAGCGGCTGCGGTTGAAGGATCAACTGTTCCTTTCCATCTCGCAGTCCGGGCGCAGCGACGACTTAGTGGAGTCCGCCCGCATGGCCAAGGAAGCCGGCGCCATCACCGCGGCAATCGTCAACGACACGGAAAGTCCGCTGGCAGATATTTCCGAGATCGTCCTGCCCATGGGCGCGGGGCCGGAGCACAGCATCGCGGCCACCAAGACATTCGTGGCGTCGCTCGCCGCGCTGTTGCGGCTGACGGCGGCGTGGATGGGCGATCCCGCGTTCACAAAGCCGCTGGAGCGATTGCCCGAGCGGCTGGCCGCCGCTTCTGATCTCGATTGGAGCGCGGCGCTCGGCGCGCTGTCGAAAGCGACAAGCCTGCTCACGCTGGGGCGCGGACCGACGCTGGCCATCGCGCGCGAGGCGGCGTTGAAATTCAAGGAAACGAGCGACCTGCCTGCCGAAGCCTTCAGCAGCGCGGAATTCATGCATGGCCCGGTGTCGCTGGTGGCCAATCATTATCCGGTCATGATCTTCGCGCCGACCGACGCGGCGGCCAAGGGCTTGCGTGAGCTTGCCGCCGACATTCGCGGCAAGGGCGCGGCGGTGTTCATTACCGATCATGGCGGCGCGGCGGGCAGCTTGCCGGCGCTCGAACCCGACCATCCCGACACCGACGCCATCTGCCTGATACAAAGCCTGTATGGGCTGCTGGTGCGGCTGGCGGAACGGCGCGGCACCAATGTGGATCAGCCCCGGCATTTGCGGAAAGTCACGCGCACCCGATGAGCAAAACTGCGCAGGCCGTGGTGGCGGACCACATCTTCGATGGTACCGCCGTGCACCGGAAAGCGGCGGTGTTGATAGACGGTGAGGAAATCATCGGTGTTGTACCGCGTACAGAGCTGCCGCGCGCGATGCCGGTGCGCGCGCTGCCCGCAGGCGCGTGGCTCGCGCCCGGGTTCATCGATGTGCAGGTGAATGGCGGGGGCGATGTTCTGTTCAACGACAGCCCGGCGCCGGAGGCGATCTCCACCATCGTCGCGGCGCACCGGAAATTTGGCACCACGTCGCTATTGCCGACCTTCATTACCGACGCTCCGGAAAAAATGCGCGCCGCCATTGAAGCGGTGCAAGCGGTGATCGATGAGGAGCCGAGCGTGCTCGGCATTCACCTTGAGGGGCCGTTCATCTCACCGGAGCGGCCGGGCGCGCATGATGCGCAATTCATTCGTCAGGCGGAGCACGCGGATATTGCGATGCTCACCGCGCCGCGCAAAGGCGTCACGCTGGTGACCTTGGCGCCGGAACAAATGCTCAAGGGCTTCATCGCGCAGCTCGCAACAGCCGGCGTTCGCGTGTCGCTCGGTCATTCCATCGCAACTTATGAGCAGACGCGCGCCGCGATGGCGGAAGGGCTCACCGGCTTCACCCATCTCTTCAATGCCATGCCGCCGCTGCTCAGCCGGCAGCCCGGGCCTATCGCCGCGGCATTGGAGGGAGCCGACAGCTTTTACGGGCTGATCGTCGATGGCGAGCACGTCGATCCTGCGACGCTGCGCGTGGCGCTGCGCGGCGCCGGGCGGCCGATGCTGGTCACCGACGCCATGCCGCCGGTTGGGGGAAGCCGTCTGGCTTTCCAGCTCTACGGCGAACAGATCACCGTGGCGGGAGGGCGCTGCACGCGCAAAGACGGCACGCTGGCGGGCGCGTTCCTGACAATGGCGAAAGCCGTGCACAATTGCGTGCGGCTGCTCGGCGTGCGGCTGGAAGAGGCGCTGCGCTTTGCCTCGAAGAACCCGGCCGATTTCATCGGACTCGGCGACAGGCTCGGGCAACTCGCGCCGGGATACCGCGCCGACATGGTGGCCTTCGATCCCGGGAAGATCGAGGTGATCGAGACCTGGGTGGCGGGGCGGGCAAGCGGCGCCTAATGCACTTCTTCGTCATGCCCGGCACACGGGTCTGGCCTCCGGCCAGCCCGAGTGTAAACCTTGTGCCGGGCATCTCGCTTAGGGACGCAACGCAGTGCCCTCTGAATCGGGATGGCCGGGACAAGCCCGGCCATGACGGATAACGACGTTGCCCGGTCATGGCTTCGGACGCAGGTTGAGGCCGACGCCCTTGTTGACGAATTGCGTCGAGTAGGCGCGCTTGTAATCCACGTTCGGTTTGACCACACCCACGCGCGCCATCTTGTCAAAGAAGTTTTTCATGCGCGCGTCGGTCAGCGCGCCGATGCCGAGCTTCAAGGCGTCGCCGGAATCGACAATGCCGTATTCCTTCATCTTGGCTATCGAATAGGCGATCAGCTCTTCGCTCATCTCCGGGTTATGTTTGCGGATGAGCGCATTCGCGGCCTTGTTGTCTCCGTAGAGGTAATTGTACCAGCCGATGATCGAGGCATCGACAAAGCGCTGCGCGAGGTCGGGCTTTTTCTCCACCAGATCGCGGCGGGTTTCGATCAGCGTCGAGTATGAATCGAAGCCGTAATCGGCGAGCAGAAAAATCTTTGGCTTGAACTTCGCCTGTTTCTCGATGGCATAAGGCTCCGAGGTCACATAGCCCTGCATGGCGGAGCGCGGGTCGGCGAGGAACGGCTGCGGATTGAAGGTGTAGGGCTTGACCTGGCTTTCCTTGAATCCGAAGTCGGCTTTGAGCCACTGATAATAGCTGGCCATGCCTTCCTTGGAGATGAACAGCGTGAGGTTTTTCAGATCCTCGAACTTCGCCACATCCGGGCGCGCGATCAGCACTTGCGGGTCCTTCTGGAACATGGCGGCGACCACCAGCGTCGGAATGTTCTGCTCGGCCGCGTCGAAGGCCTGCAACGAATTGGCGCTCATAAAGAAGTCGAGCTTGCCCGCCGCCAGCAGAATGCGGTTGTTCACGTTCGGCCCGCCCGGAACGATGGTGACGTCGAGGCCGTATTTGCGGTAGGTGCCGTCGGCGAGTGCCTGATAGAAGCCGCCGTGCTCGGCCTCCGCCACCCAATTGGTGCCGAAGGAAACCTTGTCGAGGTTTTGCGCATGGGCGGAAAATACGAGTACTGCCGCGAGCCAAGCAATGTACGTCATGCGTAAAATTATTGAGAATGGCATCGGCTTCCTCGACATTGTTGTTCGTCATGCCCGCGCTTGTCGCGGGCATCCACGTCTTGGACTATAGCAAGAACGTGGATGGCCGGGACAAGCCCGGCCATGACGATCTAGTATACAGGCGCCCGAGGCGATCAACGGTTGGGACATAACTGTGCTACCCAAGCGCGATTGGACGGATATGATCTGGCAGGATTTTGCCGGGGCCGATACCGCGCGCTGGATCGCGGTGCTGCCGCTCGCCGCCGTCGAGCAGCACGGACCGCACCTGCCGCTCGGCGTCGATGCTTTTCTTGCCGAGGCTTATCTGGCGCGGGCGCGCAAGCTGATCCCCGCGGAGCTGCCGGTGACCTTCCTGCCGCTGCAAAGCATCGGCCAATCGGACGAGCACCTGCGCTTCCCCGGCACGCTCACCCTGTCGGCGCAGAGCGTGATCCGCGCCTGGACCGAAATTGGCGAAAGCGTGCGCCGCGCGGGCTTACGCAAGTTCGTGCTGATGACCAGCCACGGCGGCAACATCCAGGCCATGGACATCGTGGCGCGCGACCTGCGGGCGCGGCACGACATGCTGGTGGTGACCTGCGGCTGGCATCGGTTCGGTTATCCAGACGGGCTATTCACGGAAGAAGAGCGCAAGCACGGCATCCATGCCGGCGATATCGAAACCTCGCTGATGCTGGCGGCGCGGGCAGACATGGTGCGGAAGGACAAGGCCGCGAATGCCGTGCCCGCCACGGTGGCGTTGGCGGAAGAATTCCGCTGGCTCAATGCCTATCGTCCCGCCGGCTTCGGTTGGATGACGCAGGACCTGCATCCTTCCGGCGCGGTGGGCGACGCGCGCGGCGCCACGGCGGACAAAGGCGAGGCCGCGCTCGACCATGGGGCGCAGGCGTTCGTGGAATTGCTGAAGGAAGTGGATCGCTTCGATTTGGCACTACTGAAGAAAGGTCCACCGGGTACTCGATAACACATTGTCGTCATTGCCGGGCTTGTCCCGGCAATCCCGAGCATTGATCTCAGACGATGCCAGATTCTTATGTTTATATTCTCGCAAGCCGCCCGGGAGGCGCGCTCTATGTCGGCGTCACTAGTGATCTGGTGCGACGCGTCTTTGAACATAAAAACGGAATGGCTGATGGCTTTACCAAACGATATAATATCCGTTCGCTTATTTATTTCGAAGTGTATTCATCAATTCGAGACGTGATTCAACGAGAGAAAAATATCAAACACTGGCCACGCGCCTGGAAGACACGGCTGATCGCTCAGTCAAACCCGAGTTGGCGTGATCTATATGATGATATTGTTTGAGCGCGTGCCCGCCTAAGCGGGATGGCCGGGACAAGCCCGGCCATGACGATATTGTTGTTCTTATGGGTTCAAACTACTGCTCAAACCGGTCGATGAACCACTTGAGCAGCTTGATCCAGATTTCGTCCTTGCCGACGCTATCCTCGATGCCGTGCTCGAGGTTGGGATTGTCGTTGACCTCCATCACCACGAAACCGCTGTCGGTCTGCTTGATGTCGACGCCGTAGAGGCCGTCGCCGATCGGCCGCGCGGCGCGCACGGCGAGGTCGATCACCTCAGGCGGCGCCTGGGCGAGATCGAAGGTCTTAAATCCGCCCTCGCGCGAGGACCCGTCGGCGCGGTGCTTGACGATCTGCCAATGGCCGCGCGCCATGCGGTATTGGCAGACGAACAGCGGCTCGCCCGCCAGCACGCCGACGCGCCAGTCAAACTCCGTAGGCAAAAATTTCTGCGCCAGCAGCAGGTCGGTCTCCTCGAACAATTCATCGGCGACGCGCTTGAACTCGTCCGGCTTGGTGATCTTGTGCACGCCGCGGGAGAATGAGCCGTCGGGAATCTTGAGCACCAGCGGCAGGCCGAGCTCATCCATGACCTTGGTGAACTCGCTGCTCTCATTGAGCAGCACCGTCTGCGGCATCGGCACCTGATTGGAGCCGAGCAGCTCCATCAGGAAGACCTTGTTGGTGCAGCGGATCATCGAGATTGGGTCGTCGATGACCGGCATCCCTTCCTGCCAGGCGCGGCGCGCGAAGCGGTAGGTATGATTGTCGATCGAGGTGGTTTCGCGGATGAACAGGCCGTCGTATTCGGCCAGCTCGGCGAGCTGCCGGCGGGTGATCGGCTCGACGTCGACGGAGAGCTTTTCCGCGATCCTGGCGAAATGCTTGATCGAGGACGGCGAGGACGGCGCCATCTTCTCGTTGGGATCGTAGAGCACCGCGAGATCGTATTTCGAGAGCGAGCGCGCCTTGGGGTCGCGCCATTCGCGCTTGGTATGCAGGTGCAGCGACTCGCGCAGGAACGCGCCTTCGCCATTCTCCAGCCGTGTCAGCGTGCGCGGGCGGATGCGGTCGATCGAGAGCCATTGGCCGGGCTCGACCGTCACCTCCAGCGCCGGGCAGCGGAACCAGTCGAACAGCAGCCGGCCGAACGGCTCGAAGCGCGGGTCGCGGGCGATGCCGAAGCATACCAGCAGCTTGAATTCGCCCTCGGGCTGGAAGTCGGCGCGCCGCGCGCAGCGGTTGAGCTCATCCTCGAGGTCGGGCAGCGCGTGCTCGTAGAGCTTGGCCTCACGCAGCTCCAGCATGGTCTCCACCGAGGGCACCACGCGGTGGCCGCGCGCCTCGGCGAGCAGCGAAGCGTAATAGCCCTTCGACTGGTAGGCGTAGGAGCGCGACAGGTTGAGGAGCTTCGGCCGGCCCATGTCGAACAAGCGCGGACGGGCAAGGTATTCGCTCGTCGTGATGACCTTGTGCGGGGTCTCGGCGTTGGGAAGGTCTTTGGGCTGGTCAACCAGGATGACCCAGCCGGTCATGGGAGCGGCCCTTTCCGCACCAGGACGGCCGCGCGCAAATTATGCCGGTCTGCTCGCATCATGTTGTCGAACTTGGTCCAGGGGACTGTGTAAGTCTCCGGGCCGAGCGCCCTGCCCTGGTCGTCTCTCCTGGCGGCGGGATCGTGCAGGAGGATGTGCCGGTCTTGGCGTCCGAAGGCGAATACCCAATGCGGAGCTCGCCTGCGGGTCATGTGATAGCCGGAAACCAGCACCAGGGCGGAAGCGCCCGTATCGAAGGCCCCCATGAGAACCGATTCGCTCGACGGAGTCAGGTGGGTCGGGATGCGAAGTTCACCGGCTTCGCGCGCAAAGTCGGCCTGAGCCAGCCGCATGATGCGGCGGTCACCCTCGGAGCGGACGGTGTCGAGGAAGTAAGGACCGGGCTGGCTCACGTGGATCTCGGGCAAAAGTCCATGGCGCTTGAGGGTGACCGCGAGGCCATAAGGGTCGCAGCCCCCGGGGCCTGACGCCATCACGATCGTGGTTGCTTCGCGCCAAAGCCTGAATTCGGTTGCCGGTTCCGGCCGCCACGCGGGATCGGCCCAGGCCAGCGCCATCATCATGCAGGCGGGCCCGCAGGTGAACTCGCTGGATTGGTGGAAATATGGCGGAGCGGGGATGGAGGGCTGCGCGGAGTTAAGTTTTTTCTCGAAGCGCAGCGCGTTGCCGTGGTCGTCGTAATAGTCGAGGTGACGGCCGAATAATTCGTAGCCGGAGTTGCGATAGCGGGCGATCGCCCGGCCGTTGGCTTCGTTCACCTCCAGCCGCAGACGGGTGCAAGAACGTTCGCGGGCGGTTTCCTCCGAGGCGGCGATCAAGGCGGAACCGACTCCCCGGCCTTCAAGCTGTGGCGGCACCGCCACTGAATAGAGCCGCGCAATCGAGCTATTGGGACGGAAAAGCACGAGGGCATAGCCGGCGAGCCGGACGTCCTGTTCGGCGACCAGCAAGACGGCGCTTGGCGAAGCGAGGAAGCGCCGGAAACCCCGGCGGGTCAGCCGGTCGGTGGCGAAGACCCGGTTTTCCAGATCGAGCAGCGCCTCGATGTCGTCCGCCTCGCCCGAGCGGACGCGGAAATCGGTGGTCGGCTTGGGAACCGCGAGAGCGCGCATCGGCGGCAATATTGATCCGGGCAGTTAGCAGCGCAAGCGCGGCGCTTCACCTCTCCCCAGCGGGGAGAGGTCGGATCGCAAAGCGATCCGGGTGAGGGGGTTCCGGCGGTGCGATACCGATGCGGTGGTAACCCCCTCACCCCGACCCTCTCCCCAGCCGAAGTCGGATCTATCCGACTTCGCCCGCTCTATAGTACCGAACTCGGGTAAACCCGAGTTCGGACGGGGAGAGGGAGAAGAAAGCTTACCCCCGTTTGACATCCCATGTAGCGACGCCACTAATCGGCTAACGTCGGCAACCGACCGCAACCGGGCATCCCCCATGCAGCGCGTAACCATCACCCTCGACGACGAGCTTATGACCGAACTTGACCGGATCATCGCGGCCCGCGGCTATCAGAACCGCTCGGAGGCCATCCGCGACCTCGCCCGCTCCGGCATCCGCGAGGCGGCGGAAACGCTGGGCAAGCAGCGCGACTGCGTGGCGGCGCTGGTTTATGTCTACGACCATAGTGCCCGGCAGCTCTCCAAACGGCTGGCCGACACTTTCCACGACCATCATGACCTGTCGCTGGCCTCCATGCATGCCCATCTCGACCAGGACAGCTGCATGGAGGTGACCATCCTGCGCGGCAAGACCGACAAGGTGCAGCATTTCGCCGAGCATGTGATCGCCGAGCGCGGCGTCCGCCACGGCCGCCTGGTGCTGGTGCCGACGGACCTTTTGATCAAGCCGCATTCGCACGACAACGAGGGGCATGAGCACCCCCACCCGCATCCAGGCAAGCCGCGGCGGCGGTCTGCATAGAGCAGCGGCGCGCTGACTGGCTCCCTCCCCCTGAAAGGGGGAGGTTGAAGTAGAGAAACCCGCGAAGGCCAACGCTTGCATCCGGTACGACGTTTTTGCTAAATGATCTTACAGGGTATGAATTCTTGGCCAGGACATCATACCTGCGGTCAACCCAAAGCGTCGCCAAAGAGGTGCCATGCCGTCTCAATTCCTGCGGGCTTTCAATGACAGCGCCGGCAATACCCGCGGCAGAATCCTCGCCATCTACACGCTGCTCATTGCCCTCAACGTCGCCGTCTGGGCTTGGGCCTTCCTCGCCTTTCATGACCAGCCAATCCTGCTGGGCACAGCCTTCCTGGCCTACAGCTTCGGGCTGCGTCACGCGGTGGATGCCGATCACATCGCCGCTATCGACAATGTGACGCGCAAGCTGATGCAGGAAGGCAGGAAGCCGCTCACGGTCGGCCTGTTCTTTTCGCTTGGTCATTCGACGGTAGTGGTGCTGGCCTCGATCGGCATCGCGGTGACGGCAATGGCGTTCAAGGACCAGATGGAAGAATTCCATCCGGTCGGCGGCATGATCGGCACCTCGGTATCGGCGGCCTTTCTGCTGCTGATCGGCGTCATCAATATTTTCATTCTCGTCCACGTCTACCGGGCATTCCAGCTGGTCAAATCGGGCGGCAGCTATGCCGAGGACAACCTGAATGAGCTGCTGGCCAAGGGTGGATTCTTCGCGCGGATCTTCCATCGCCTGTTCCGCATGATCCGGCGAAGCTGGCACATGTATCCGCTCGGCTTTCTGTTCGGGCTTGGCTTTGACACGGCAACCGAGGTGGCGCTGCTCGGCATCACCGCCGCACAAGCCTCCAGCGGATTGTCGATGTGGTCGATCCTGATTTTCCCGGCGCTGTTCACCGCCGGCATGACCCTGCTCGACACCACCGACAGCATCCTGATGGTGCGCGCCTATGGCTGGGCTTTCGTCAAGCCGGTGCGCAAGCTCTATTACAACATGACCATCACCTTTGTTTCGGTCGTCGTGGCCATCGCCGTGGGCGGGATCGAGGCGCTCGGGCTGATCGGCGAGAAGTTTAGCTTGAGCGGCGGCGTCTGGGACCTGATCGGCGGCCTGAATGAGCATCTGGAGATGCTCGGTTACCTGATCGTCGGCATCTTCATCGGCAGCTGGCTGGTCTCAATGCTGGTGTATCGCCTGAAGGGCTACGACCGGATCGAAGTCCAGACCTTGAGCTAAGAACCGCCAGGCGACACCTTTCGCTCTTTCAGGCTAAGACCAATTTCCGAGCGCCAGCGACAATCGCGCCCTTGCCTCGGGCTACATGCCGATCGTGCCGATGGGTTTGGTCGATCTGTTCTACAATTAATAAGTTGCCGTCACATCCCGCGCGCGGCGGCGGCGCTCATCGCTAGCACACGCGCTACATGGATGGCTTCGCGCCCGGTCCCGTCATGAATCTGGTGCCGGCAGGAGGTGCCGTCGGCGACCACCAGCGTCTCCGGCGCGGCCTTGCGCACCGCCGGCAGCAGCGACAGTTCTCCCATCGCCAGCGATGCATCGATGGTCTCGGCGCCATAGCCGAAGGCGCCGGCCATGCCGCAGCAACTTGAGTCCACGGTCTCGACCGCGAGCCCGGGCACGAGTTTCAGGACAGCCTCCACCGCGCTCATCGCCCCGAAGGATTTCTGGTGGCAATGGCCGTGCAGCAGCGCGCGTTCGCCCACTGGCCGCAATGCGAGCTTCAACCGCCCCGCTTGCGCTTCATGCGCCAGAAATTCCTCGAACAGGAAGGCATGGGATGCCAGCTTCCGGGCGGCTTCGCCGGGGATCAACGCGGGAATTTCGTCGCGGAAGCCGAGCAGGCAGCTTGGCTCCAGACCGACCACGGGAACGCCGCGGGCGAGGAAGGGTTCGAGCGCGGCAAGGACGCGCTCGGCCTCTTTTCGTGCCTCATCGACCAGGCCCACGGAGAGAAAGGTGCGGCCGCAGCACAGCGGGCGCGCGTCATTATCAATCGGCGTTGCCACATGCACGCGGTAGCCGGCGGCATTTAGCACCGAGAGAGCAGCGTCTACGTTCTCGCGCTCGAAATAGCGATTGAAGGTATCAGCAAAGAAGACAACTTCTCCGCCGTCATGCCCAGCCTTGTGCCGGGCATCCACGTCTTTCGGCGGCAAAGAAGACGTGGATGGCACCTGAACTCGGGCTTGCCCGAGTTCAGCACTATTGAGTGGCGCAAGTCGGGTAAACCCGACTTGCGATGACGAGCCCGGCCATGACGAAATTTCTGAATCCTGGAACACATCTCCCCGCCACTTCGGCAGCGCGCGCCGCGCAGTGAACCCGGCGACGGCCTCGGACAAGCGGGCCGCGCCGGGCAGCACATCGCGCAGGTTGAGCAGCCATGGCAATTTGCTGGCATAAGGCGCGTAGCGCGGCAGGTAGCCCACCAAGCGATCGTGCAGGGAGAGGCCGTGCTTGGCCGCGCGCGCAGCCTGCGCCTCGATCTTCATGCGCGCCATGTCCACGCCGGTCGGGCATTCGCGCCGGCAGGCCTTGCAGGAGACGCAGAGCTTCAGCGTCTCAGCCATCTCGTCGGAGGCAAGCGCCTCGGGCCCGAGCTGGCCGGTGATCGCCAGCCGCAGCGAATTGGCGCGCCCGCGGGTGACATCGCGCTCGTTGCGGGTGACGCGGTAGGACGGGCACATGACGCCGCCCGCAAGATTGCGGCAGGCGCCGTTGTTGTTGCACATCTCCACCGCGCCCTGGAAACCGCCGCCGACGCCGGGATAGGCCGACCAGTCGAGCCGCGTGGTCATCGGCTCCGGGTGGTAATGCGGGCCGTAGCGCAACAGGCGGCGATCGTCGAATTTCGGCGCGCGCACGATCTTGCCGGGGTTGAACAGCCCGTGCGGATCGAAGCTGTCCTTCACCTCCTCGAAGGCGCGCACCAGCCGTTCCCCGAACATCGGGGCGTGGAACTCGGAACGCACGATGCCGTCGCCGTGCTCGCCGGAATGCGAGCCCTTGTAGGCACGCACCATGGCGAAGGCTTCCTCGGCGATGGCGCGCATCGCCTTCACATCTTTGTCGAGCCGCAGGTTGAGCACCGGGCGCACATGCAGGCAGCCGACGGAAGCATGGGCGTACCAGGTGCCGCGGGTGCCGTGTTTCTCGAAAATGCCGGTGAGCCGCGCGGTGTATTCCGCCAAATGCTCCAGCGGCACCGCGCAATCCTCCACGAAGGAGACGGGCTTGCCCTGCTCCTTCATCGACATCATCACGTTGAGGCCGGCGGTGCGGACTTCGGTGATCGCCGCCTGCAATTTGGCATCGAGCACTTCGGCCACTCCGCCCCAGCGCGCGCCGCTCTTGTCCCAGCCGAAGCCGAGATCGCTCATCAGCTCTTCTAAACGGCGCAGGCGGCGGAGATTTTCCTCCTGATCTTCCTCGCCGAACTCCACCAGCAGGATGGCGTCGGGCTCACCGCGCACGAATTGCTCCAGCGTCGGGCGGAACATGGCAATGTCGCGGGCGAGTGCGATCATGGTGCGATCGACAAGCTCCACCGCGATGGGCCCGAGCTTGACGATGTGCTGGGCGGCATCCATCGCCTGGTGGAAGCTGCCGAAATGGCAAGCGCCCACCGCGCGGCGGCCGAGCAGCGGCGCGAGTTTTAATTCGATGTGGGTCGTGAAAGCGAGCGTGCCCTCGGAGCCCGCCAGAATATGCGCGAGATTGATATCGTTGCTGCCGGGAAGCAGCGCATCGAGATTATAGCCGCCGACGCGACGCTGGACCTTTGGGAAGCGCGCCTTGATCTCTTCGGCTTCGCGCGCCGCGAGCGCCAGCAGCTGCGCGGCGAGCGGCCGCACCGGAGAATTGGCATCCATGCCGGAGAGATCGGAGGTGATGCGGCCAAAATGCGCAGCTCTGCCATCCGGAAGCAGCGCATCGACCGACAGCACATTCTCCCGCGTATTGCCGTAGCGCAGCGAGCGGGCGCCGCAGGAATTGTTGCCCACCATGCCGCCCAAGGTGGCGCGCGAGGCGGTGGAAATATCGACGGGGAACCACAAGCCATGCGGCTTCAGCGCCCGGTTGAGTTCGTCAAGCACGATGCCGGGCTCGACCACGCAGCGCCGACCGGCCGCGTCGATCTCCAAAATGCGGGTGAGATATTTCGAGCAGTCGATGACGAGAGATTCGTTGATTGTCTGGCCGCATTGCGACGTGCCGCCGCCGCGCGGCAGCACGCTGACGCCTTCTGCCTGCGCGATCGCAATCGCCCGCTCGGCCTGCGCCACGCTGCGCGGCACGACGACGCCGAGCGGCACGATTTGGTAGTGCGACGCATCGGTGGCGTAACGGCCGCGGGTGAAGCGGTCGAAATGCACCTCGGGCAACTCGGCTTTGAGCCGGCGTTCCAGTCCCGGCATCTGCGCTACCGCCACGTGTGGGCCTCATCTTCTGTGGCCGTATGCGTCATTCGAAGCTACCAGTCATGCGTCATTGCAAGGCGTCCATGCAGAGCGCCTCGCAATCCGTTCAAATGCCCTTGACCCGACTGTCGCATTCATAGTTCAACGCCACAAGCATGTCCGGCGCCTGCCATACGGTAGGCCGCCCAAGAGGTACATCACCATGCCGCAGAATTCCTCCCGCCCTGTGGGCCGCCATTTTCTACATATTCCCGGCCCCACGCCGGTTCCGGATCGCATTTTGCGCGCGATGGATACGCCCATCATCGATCATCGCGGGCCGGAATTCGCCAAGCTCACCTGGCGCTGCCTCGACGGCATCAAGACCATTTTCAAGACCACCAAGCCGGTCATCATCTACACCGCGACCGGCACCGGCGCCTGGGAAGGCGCCCTGGTCAATACGCTTTCCCCCGGCGACCGCGTGCTGATCGTGGAGACGGGGCAGTTCGCGCTGCAATGGAAAAATATGGCGACAAAGTTCGGGCTGAAGCCGGAGGTCATACCGACCGACTGGCGCATCGGCGCCGACCCTGCGGTGATCGAAGCCAAGCTGCGCGATGACAAGAACCACGAGATCAAGGCGGTCTGCGTGCTGCATAACGAAACGGCCACCGGATGTCTCTCGCCCATCGCCGAGATTCGCAAGGCGATCGACCGCGCAAAACATCCAGCGCTTTTCTTCGTGGACACGATTTCTTCGCTGGCCTCGACCGACTACCGCCACGACGAATGGGGCGTCGACGTCACCATCGGCGGCGCGCAGAAGGGCCTGATGCTGCCGCCCGGCATGTCGTTCAACGCGGTCAGCGACAAGGCGCTGGCGGCATCAAAGACCTCGAAGCTGCCGAAGTCGTTTTGGGCATGGGACGAGATGATAGCCATGAACAAGAACGGCTTCTTCCCTTATACGCCGGCGACGCAGATGCTCCAGGGCTTGGCCGTGGCGATCGACATGCTGCACGAGGAAGGCCTGGAAAACGTCTTCGCCCGGCATGGCCGGCTGGCCGAGGCCACGCGGCGCGCCGTGCGCGCCTGGGGCCTGGAGATCATCTGCCGCGATCAAAAATATTATTCGCCCACGGTGACGGCTGTGCTACTGCCCGAGGGACACAACGCCGACGCCTTCCGCAATCTGGCGCTGGAGCGATTCAACATTTCCTATGGCGCAAGCTTCGGGCCCTTCGTCGGGAGATATTTCCGCATCGGCCACCTCGGCGACATCAACGAGCTGATGCTGATGGGGGCGCTCGCCGGCACCGAGATGTCGCTGGCGATCGCCGGCGTTCCGCACAAGAAGGGCGGCGTGCAGGCCGCGCTCGATTATCTCGCTTCGGCGGATAAATCGGCGCGTACTGCTAGAGTCTTATCCGATTAGATTGAATCGGATCAGACTCTAGATTCCTTAGTTTGTCGCGCAATCTTGCGGCGAACCGGTTTCCACTTCGCCGGATTGCGCTCTAGGGAATGACATTGAATGAATAGTGCGCCCCGCCAGCGCGCGGGGGCGAGGGCGACGTGGAATCGCAGGCCAAAATCCGCGGCCGCCCGCGCCGGACGAACGGGTATCTCTTTTTACCCCGCGATTTTTGGCTTGAATATTCTGCAAAACAGCAAATATTAGAAATAATGTTCTCTTTGCCACGCCCTTTCAACTCCTATATAGAATAAACATTCTTACAGGCGAGTTTTGCAATGAACGCCAACCTCACCGCCGTTACAGCGGCCAAGCTCAATGACGCCCTGGAGCGGGCGAGCCCGGCGGAAATCGTCGCTGCGGCGCAGCAGACGGTCGCCCCGCAGCATCTTGCCGTGGCCTCATCCTTCGGCATCGAGTCCGCGACCCTGCTGAAGATTGTCGCCGAGGCCGATCCTGCCATACCGGTGCTTTTTCTCGACACCGACTGGCTGTTCCCGGAGACACTGGCCTACCGCGATACGCTGGTGGCGCAACTCGGCTTGAAAGACGTGCGCACGATCACGCCGTCACGCGAGGCGGTGACGGAGAGGGATCCCGCGCGGGATTTGTGGTCGGTCGATCCCGATGCCTGCTGCCATCTGCGCAAGGTCGAGCCGCTGGCCGAGGCGCTGGAGAGCTTCGACGCCTGGATCAACGGGCGCAAGCGCTATCAGGGTGGCGAACGTTCCGCGATTCCCGTTGTCGAGACTGAGGGCTCGCGGCTCAAGTTCAACCCGCTGGCGCGCACCACGCCTGCTGAAATCGCCAAAATGTTCCGGGCGTGGCAGCTGCCGCTGCATCCGCTCGCCGGCCAGGGTTTCACGTCGGTCGGATGCATGCCCTGCACCCGGCGCACCAACGCGGGCGAAGCGGTGCGCGCCGGGCGCTGGCATAACCAGCTCAAAACCGAATGCGGCATCCATCTGCGGGTGCCGGAAATGGCGCAGGGCGCGCCGCGCGAGTAATCACTTGGAGCCATGTGGGCTCCGCAACTTCCCCCAGCCTAGAGTCTGATCCGATTAGATTGAATCGGATCAGACTCTAGATTTCTTAGTTTGTCGTCCGTGAAGAATTCACAACTCGAACCGAATAGCCCCGAGAACCAGTCGGTTTCGTGAACGATAGCGAATCAAAGCGGGAACAAACCGGAATCAGATTGACGTTTGGATCGCCGCAGC
>Ga0082335_1005489_pt1 | contig 17460 bp, 15 predicted proteins | sample Subgrocontami58m_FD_72375 | JGI IMG/M metagenome (GOLD analysis project Ga0082335, IMG submission 72375) | Subsurface groundwater microbial communities from S. Glens Falls, New York, USA - GMW37 contaminated, 5.8 m (SPADES assembly) (version 2) ... | reverse complement strand
AGTGGTCTACACGCTGGAGAGCTACTACCGTAGCTCGCGTGCCGACATCGGCCGTGCGCTCGACGCCTTGCTCAGCCTGCAGCGTGTCTCAATCGAGGACCGCGCCGTGACCGAGCGGGCGGTGTCTTGGTACAAGGGAGGAATGGATTTCGGCGATGCGATGATTGTCGCTTCGTCGCATGGGTCGGCGCGCGTCGAGACCTTCGATCGTGATTTTGCCCGCCTCGCGCGCAAGCTCCGGACCGCGCCTCCGGTCGAGTTCGCGGTCAAGTAGCCGGTTGCGGTACGCCAAGCCGGGGCTCGGGCGTGTGACCGGGTCATGACCGGGGTCATGACCGCATGACCGGGGTCAGGTCTTGCATTGACGCTTTTGCCTCAAAGTAACAGTGGGGTCAAGTCTTGAATTGGGGCGTCAATGCAAGACCTGACCCCGGTTCCAGTCACAGCGCCAAGATCAGCTTCAAGTACTTGGCAAACCTCATGCGCACCGCGGGATCGATTTCGAGGTGACAGAGCCGTCCGTCGTGGTTGACGCGACGCTTGTGGACCAATCCCAAATCAACAAGCCTTTGCAGACGCCGGCGGACGGTCGCAGGCGCACCAAGTTTCAGCAACAGCAACCCCTTCATCGTCAGCGGGTGCCCTTGTTCCTCGCAATAGCCAATTTCGACAATAAGCGCCCTATCAATAGGGGATTGAAGGCAGGGGAAATTTTTTTGCGTGAATGCCTGAAGTCTTTTAAGCTGTTGAAACATGCTCCCTATTAGATACGCAATTCTCAGGACATTAGGATATATCTATGATCATAATGATCAAATGATTGCAGTGAAAAATAACAGGGGACCAGCACTGCTAATAATTTGACTATTTGAAGTACTAAGATCATATTGATTTATATAAAAATGCTTACTCTTGGGTAATTGTTTTCGCAGGGAGCGCATGCGAGTACGCGCGCCATTAAATCCCCAATCCCCATTCTTTAACTTGACAATACCCAGCGGCCTCCGGCTGATCGTACTCGCATTCTGCGCGGGGCTCGTGGCGTCGATGTGGGTCTGGACCGCCTATCTGGTTTCATTCGAACGCGATTACGCGGTCGAACGGCGTGAATCGGAAAACGACAATCTGGCGCGGCTTTTCGAGGAGCACGTGCAACGCGCCCTGGCGGCGCCCGGCATTGCCCTCAAGCAGCTTGAAGCCGAGTACAGACAACATGGTGAGCGGCTGGACCTGGTGCGGTATATGCGGGATCGCCGGGACGAGCTGACGTCCTACAGCGTTCTCAGCGTGGTGGACCAGGACGGCAACCTCGTACTGGCCAGCATTCCATTCGTGAAGCCCCAGAATTTCCGGAACGTCGAGAACTTCCAGTTTCACATGCGCGACGCCTCTCCGGACGTCTTCATCGCCAAACCGCGGTCGGGCACCATAACGGGCAGACCGACGATTTACCTCACCCGCAGGATGAACAAGGCCGACGGCACCTTCGGTGGATACACCCTGGTCGGCATGGACCCAAAGTATTTCTCCTCCTTCTACGACGAGATCGACCTCGGAGCCGACTCGAGTGTGGTGCTCATAGGGCGTGACGGCGTAATTCGTGCAAGGCGATCAAATGCTCCCTCATCCGAGGAACAGGTCGGTCGATACGTAGGGGGCAGTGCCCTGTTCAGCGTGCACTTGAAGCGGGCCGAGCACGGGAGGTTTCGTTCGACCGGCCTGGTCGATGGGGTAAAGCGGCTCGTGAGCTTTCGATCCGTCAAGGCTTATCCGCTGGTCGTGTTGGTCGGGGTGTCCGAAGCTGCCGCCCTGGCGTCGGTCCGCGCGCGAATATCCAGCTATGTATGGTGGGCAAGCGGCATGACTGCCGTCATACTACTGTTTGGAATATTGCTCGATGCACAAATTTCGCGCCAGGCAAGAACGAATCAATTATTGCGGGAAGGTGAGGCGCGGCTGGCGGAGGCTCAATCCATCGCCACACTGGGCAGTTGGGAGTGGAATCTGGTCACCGGTCGCGTGATTTTGTCCGACGAGATAATCAGGATCTTAGAAATTGATCGCAGCCAATTCGGCGCATCGTACCAAGCATTCCTCGCGGCGGTGCATCCCGAGGATCGGGACGCGGTGAACAAGGCGTACACCGACTCCCTTGCGAACAAATCCCCGTATGTGATTGAGCATCGATTGGTGATGACTGACGGACGCATCAAATTCGTCCGAGAACAATGTCATACAGAGTTCGACGGCAGCGGCAAAGCGCTACGTTCTATGGGTATCATGCAGGACATCACCGGGCGCAAGCGCTCCGAGCAGCTCAACGCGCAACTGGCGGCGATCGTCGAATCGAGCAACGACGCGATTTTGATCCGTGGGCCCGAACGCACCATCCTTTCCTGGAACGCCGCCGCCGAGCGGCTGTTCGGCTGGTCGGCGCAGGAGGCGATCGGGCAGCCGATCGAAATGATCGTGCCGCCCGAGCGCACGGGAACGCGGCGCAGGTCGATCACGGGTGTGGCGCGCGACGAGTCATTGATCCCGGTCGAAACCACGCACCTGCGCAAGGACGGCACGCGCATCGCGACCCAAGTGACGTTTTCGCCGGTGAAGGACCGCGAGGGCAAGGTGGTTGCGCATTCCTACACGGTGCGCGATATGAGCGAACTCAAGCGCAAGGAGGAGGCGCTGCGGGGCTACGCCAACCGGCTGCGCCAAATGTCGCATCGATTGCGCACAGTGGAAGAGACTGAGCGGCATGCGATTGCGCGCGAGCTGCACGACCGCATCGGGCAAGATCTGTCCACGCTCGGATTGATATTGGGATCGCTTGGCGCCAAGCTGCCGCAGGAGTCGCTGCCCGCGGTCGCGAAGCCGTTGCAGGACATGCAGGGCCTGCTCAAATCCATGGTCGCGAATGTGCGCAACGTTATGGCCGATCTCAGGCCGCCGGTGCTGGACGATTACGGATTGCTCGCCGCGCTGCGACAGCTCGCGACGGAGTTCGCCCGGCGCAACGGTATTCCAGCGGAGTTGAGCGGGGTCGACCCGCAGCCGCGCCTGCCATCCATCGTGGAGACGGCAATGTATCGCATCAGCCAGGAAGCGCTGAATAATATCGTCAAGCACGCGCAGGCGCAGAATGTGGAAATCAGCCTGCATGAGGATTCCGGACGAGTCATGCTGGATATCGCCGACGACGGTGTCGGCTTCGACGCGAACGCAACGCCGACGGACCACTGGGGCCTCGCGACCATGCGCGAGCGCGCGGAGGCGGTGGGCATCGTATTCCGCCTGGAATCGGCGCCTGGGACCGGTACCCGCATCGCGCTCGAATCGGAGCGCGCGGCGACATGACCATCCGGGTGCTGCTGGCCGATGACCATGTACTGATGCGCGAAGGCTTGCGCGCGCTGCTCGCCGCTGCCACCGACATCGAGGTCGTGAGTGAGGTGCGCACCGGACGCGAAGCGGAACGGCAGGTACTGCAGCTCAATCCCGACGTCGTGCTCATGGACATCATCATGCCCGACCTGAACGGCATCGAGGCGGCGCGGGTGATTCATCTGAAATGCCCGGCGGCACGGATAGTGATGCTTTCCATGCACGCGACGGCGGAATATGTGTACCGCGCCTTCGAAGCGGGCGCTTGCGGTTACCTGTTGAAGGAAATGGCGGTCGAGGAGGTAATTACCGCGGTGCGGGCGGTCCATCAAGGAAAGCGGTATCTGAGCCCGGCCCTTGCCGAATCCGTGCCCGACCCCGCCTCCGGACAGGCGCGCAGTCCGGTCAACAGCCTGAGCACACGCGAGCGGCAAGTGCTGCAACTGGTGGTCGAAGGCCACACCAGCAACGAGATCGCGCGCATGATCCACCTGTCCCCGAAATCGGTCGAGACCTATCGCAGCCGTCTGATGTCGAAGCTCGGCGTCAGGGACCTGCCCTCGCTGGTGAAATTCGCGCTCGAGCACGGCCTGACGCCGCCCAAGTAGCGGGGCCGGCGGAAAACCGCGCCAGTGCTTGAGATTAGTCTCAGTTTGTTGCTGGCTTTATCCACCTCCCGCTTGTTTAAATGTTTCGTAGAGCCGCTCATAGCCGGCGTCGTCGAGGCAATCCCGATTCAGCTCAAATGAGCGCAGCGCCGGCGTTACCGCCTTGTCGCTGCGCACGGTTTGTAGATCGAGGTCTTCCGGGTCAAGCAGCCATGCGTGACGGACGCGCCGGTCTTTCGCCCTGGCGATCATGTCTGCAAGGGCCCATGCCGGCTGGAGGCGGTCGACGCCTTGCGGCAGCCTTTGTGTACCCGGCGCAACGCGCTGAAACCACTTTTCCGTACGTGGGGTGAGCGCGAAATCGGTCAGTTTATATAACGAGCTTGATCGGGGAACGGCGACATCGGGAACGATGGGGATTTGGGTCGTCCAGCCCGCTTCGCGCAGGATATCCACGCCGACCTTGATGGCAACAGGAAACGCACGCCGTAAGGCAGCCTCCGGATTGACTTGGCGGTTGCGCAGCAGATTCATATGCACATCGGACCGCCCCCCCAGGGATTTGATCAACCCCGCTTTGCGCCAAGCGGCAAGATAGCTTGAGCAAATAGCAGACTTCCAGCCAAACAATACCGTCAGGTCGCCTCCGGTAAAAATTTCGGGGATAGACGCAAGACGGTTGACGGACGATGTGTAGCTGCGTTCACTCATCGCGCGCCCTGTTCAAACACAAAATCCCGCATGAGTTTCATACCGGCTTCAAGCTGCTCGATGGCGGGTTGAAGCATGTCAGTCGCAGTCTTCTCGTTCATCGGCCACGAAGAGGGCAACCAGCGCTTGAGGTCGTTAGCCATTTCTCTGGCGGCAGTGGGAGCCCTGAGGTCATTGAGGCGATCTTCGGCGTTTGCCAGCCATGCGTTGGCTGTATCGATGACATCACCACTTTTTGCCGGGTAGATTTCCAATCGGGTATGCAAGGCTTTGATGGTGAGCAGGGGAGATTCTTTCTCGCACAGCCACGAAAGATCGAATACATCGCGCGGCTTAATGCGGTCGCGCGCGCCGAGCGCATAAACCTTGTCGGCAAAGATTTCGGCCAGCGTAAGCGTGGGAACAAACGCTTGTCCAGCCGGCGACGCCACCGTGGAAATTTTCAGTTGCAAAGACTTGAGCGCGGCTTCCTGCGTTTGCCACAATTCGATCCTGACCTTCGCGCTTCCAAGCACCAGCGGGCCGCCCAAGGTCACGTAGAACATGTGCGGGTTACGGTGGTCTTTGCCAGTCGACACCGAAAGACTCAGGTCGGCTGGAATGTCAGGCGGCAGACGCAATTTTTTCTGAACCTGTTTGGACAATCCATCCAGTGACAACCCGCCTCGAACCATAAAGTCCAGGTCCTCACTAAAGCGGGCGGAGCCATGCGCCAAATGCAGTGAAGTCCCCCCCTGAAACGCAATATCCCCCGGCTCCCATCGACGTGAGTCCATCAAGGCAGCAATGCTGGCTGTTTGCAGGATTTCCCTGAGCAGTTGCCGGTCCTGAGCTGAAAGCACGCGTTTTTTGATTGCCATAAATACTCTTTGTTAATGCATGAAATTATACATTAACACATAGTATTTCGGCTCGTAAACGAAAATGCGACGAATACTACCGGCGTTTGCCGGGAACAAGCTTCTCAGGTGGTGCCCGATCCGGACATAGCTGCGCCGTTGCCGCAGACGGCTGGTGCAGGCGGAGCGGGTGCGGGCGTGCCGGCACTTCCCGTAACGCCAACTGCGCCCGCGCCCCGCTTACCAGCGCGCTATCTGCAGGCGCGGCCGGCGGAAAGCCGCCACATTGTCATGCTTTCCCTACAGACGGCCAGGTCGCTGCCTATTAACCTAAATAAATTACCCCCGGCAAAGCCGGGAGCTTATTGGGTGAACCCCTCGAAGGGGTCTGAAAACCGTTAAGTTGTCGCGCCGGCGCTTGGATTGCCAAGGATAGAATCGATGACGAACAAAACCGACAGCCGGGGCCGGAAGACCGTGCTGATCGTCGATGATCAGGCGCTGATGCGCCGAACCTTGCACGACTTTTTGCAGGACGCGTTTCCGGACCGTAATTTTCTGGAGGCGGCGGACGGCGCGAGCGCGCTCGAAGACTGCAAGGCCTGCCGTCCGGTTCTGGTGCTGATGGACAAGTGTTTGCCCGACGCCGACGGCATCGAGTTGACTGCCCGGTTGAAAAGCCGGTATCCCGGTATCCAGGTCATCGTGATTTCGTACTGGAGCGGTGAAATCTATGTGGTGCGCGCCCTCGCGGCCGGCGCGCGCGCCTACCTGGTCAAGGACAACCTGGCCACCGAGCTCATTCCGGCGGTGGCGGCGGCCCTAGACATTCCGCGCATTCCGCCGGGGCCGCATAGGTGAAAACTCCAGTGGAACGCGCAAACGCCGCGATCGTGTTGTCTTGCCTCGCCCTGATCGGGATCGTATGGGCGGTAGCAATTGAGCGCGTAAATTTCGAGCGCGACTACACGATCGCCGATACCACGACGCAGAATTCCAATCTCGCCATCGCCTTCGAGGAACACACGATCAGAACCCTCAAGGGCGTCGACCAGGCCATATTGTTCGTCAAGAATCAGTACGAAGAGCATGGCCTGAAGCTGAACATCGGCAGGATGATCGAGAACGGCGCGCTCGACGCCAGCCTGTTCAGCTTCATCGGCATCACCGATGAACGCGGCAACGTGGTGCTTGGCAGCTTCGAATTCAAGCCCACCAATGTGGCAGACCGCGAGTCGTTCAAGGTTCACCAGCAGAATAACGATAATGAGATGTTCATCGGCAAACTGAACCTGGGTCGCATCACCCACAAGTGGGCGATACCGATGTCGCACCGCATCAACAAGACGGACGGCTCGTTTGAGGGAATTGTCTATGCATCGGTGGATCCGGAGTACTTCACCAGGTTTTACCAGCGGGCTGACCTGGGCGAGCAAGGTGTGGTCGCGATGGTTGGACTGGATGGTATCGTGCGCGCGAGCCAATTCGGAGAAAAGAGCGGTTTCGGCGAGGATGTGCGCGGCGGCAAATTATTTGTGGAACAGGCCAAGAATCGCAACGGCAGCTATCTCGGCGAAGGCAAACTGGATGGCGTGACGCGCTTCGTAAGTTTCCGGACGCTGAAGGAATATCCGTTGATCATTGCGGTCGGGACCTCGGAGGCTGAGGCCCTGGTTTCACTCCGCGAGCGTAGAAGCAGCTATTACATCAACGCCGGGTTCGCCAGCGCAATGATCGTAATCTTTGCGGCTTTCATGCTGGCGGCGTGGTCGCGGCGCAAGCGGGCACGGGAGGTGCTCGAACAATCCCTGCAGCGGGTGCAGGCACTTTCCGAACGCGTGATGAAAATCCAGCAGGAGGAGCGCGACCGCATTGCGCGCGAGCTGCATGACGAACTGGGCCAGACGCTGACCGCATTGAAGGTCAACCTGCAACTGCTGGAGCCGTATTGCGCTGACGGCGAGGCCGAGAACCACCTGACCGAGGCGCTCATGATCACGGGGCGCTCGCTCGAGCAGGTGCGCGGCATGATGCTCGATTTGCGCCCGCCGGGGCTGGAGGACCTCGGCTTGGCGGTGGTGCTGGAGTCGCATCTTGCGAAGCAGGCGCAGGCGGCCGGATGGGACGCGCATTTCGAGACTGCGCTGCCCGGACGATTGCATCCCGAGCTGGAGATGGCCTGCTTCCGCGTGGCGCAGGAAGCGCTGACCAACGCGATGCGGCATGCTAAGGCGAAGCAGGTGTGGGTGGCGCTCGGGCTGAACGCGGGCGAGGTGCAGTTGAGCGTGCGCGACGACGGGGTGGGTTTTGATGTCGCCCTCGTCCCCGATCCCTCGCCAACAGGGGGCTTCGGGCTGATCGGCATGCAGGAGCGCGTGCGGCAACTGGGCGGACGGCTGGCGATTCATTCCGCCCCCGGGCGTGGCACGGAGGTGCGCGCGAGCTTTCCCTGCGCGCCTGCCGGCGGCCGGGAAGCGGACGCGAACGCGCAAACTCACGCATGAACACGGCAGCGATACGCGTCCTGCTTGCCGACGACCATACGCTGGTGCGTAATGGCATCCGTGCGCTTCTCGAAAAAATCCAGGGAGTCGAGGTCGTCGCCGAAGCGGTTGACGGGCGAGAGGCGCTGGAGCTGATCGAGGCGAAACGGCCCGACGTCGCGCTGATGGATATCAACATGCCGGGGCTCAATGGCATCGAGACGACCGCCGACATCAAGAGGCGCTTCCCGGAGACGCGGGTTTTGATCCTTTCGGTGCACTCGGCCGGGGACTTCGTGTCACAAGCGCTGCGGGCCGGCGCATCGGGCTATCTCCCCAAGGATGCGACCCCGATGGAGCTGGAGTTCGCCCTGCGAGCCGTGGTCAGCGGCGAAACCTACCTCAGCCCCAGGGTATCGGGGGATCTGGTCGATCGCTTTGTCCGCTCGGCGGGTGCCGGGCAAAGTCCGCTGGACCTGCTTACGCCGCGCCAGCGGGAGATCCTGCAACTGATCGCCGAGGGCCATAGCACCAAGCAGATCGCGTCGCGGCTGAACCTGAGCGTCAAGACGGTGGAAAGCCACCGAGCCCTGTTGATGGAACGTCTGGGCATTCACGACATCGCCGGCTTGGCGCTGTTCGCGGCCCGTACCGGTCTGGTGGAGCGGGATTGATAGTCCCGCGATCGCCCCGCCCCTTACTTCTCGATAGCACGCGTCTGTCATCAAAGTACCGGCTTCCGCCGCGCTTGGCAGGGGCCGCAGCGCCGCCTGCGGCCGTTCTAGGGTATTTGGCGGGCCTATTTCAGGTTTTTCCTACTACACAGGGTCCGTGCTTGGGCCGAACATTCCCACTATTGGGTGTGAGCGGCCGCCCCGTGCCGCAGTCGGGGCATGGTTGCGTCTTCCACCTGTCGCATTCCCACCGGCTGCAAGGACTGAGTCCAAGCGTGAGAACAATAAAGCCCAAGCGGGTTCTGCTGGTGGACGACAACCAGGATTTCCTGAAAGCCGCAAAGCGCTTCTTGCGCGCTGTACCAGGGCTGGAACTGGTGGGGGAGGCGACTTCCGGCGAGCAGGCGCTCGAACTGAGCGCGGCCCTGCATCCGGACCTCGTTCTGATGGATGTCGCGATGCCGGGGATGAACGGGCTCGTGGCAACGCTCCGGATCAAGCAGCAGCCCAACGCGCCGAAGGTGATCATGCTAACGCTGCATACCCATTCCGCATTCGGCGCGCTGGCCAAGGAAGCGGGTGCGGACGGCTTCCTGCAGAAGGAGGACTTGGTTGTTGAGTTGCCGCGGCTGCTTGCTTCGCTATTTCCGGCCGGCACGTCGCCGGGCGAAAAGCAGGGCGGCTTGGACTGATTCGACGATATGGGAACTTCATAGTGGAAAACCTGGCATCCTCGATTAGATTGGTCCTGCTGGCGGTTGACGGGCAGACCTACGCGCTGCATCTGGAGGCGGTGGATCGCATCCTGCGCATGGCCGAAGTCACGCCGCTGCCGGGGGCGCCCGATGCCGTCGAAGGCGTCGTCAACATTCAGGGCGAGGTGGTCGCTGTCGTGAGCATCCGCAGGCGCCTCGGTCTTGCTCATCGGAGCGTCGCGGTATCCGACAGCCTGGTTGTGGCGCGTGCGCGCGCGAGGCGAGTCGCCATTATCGCGGAGTCGGTATTGGGCGTGGTCGAGCGCCCGGCCGACGCCGTCGTGAGCAGCGGCGACCTCGCGCGTGGTATCGAACACATCGAGGGCGTGCTGAAGACGAGCGATGGTCTCGTTCTCATCCACGATCTGGAGCGGTTCTTTTCTGCAGAGGAAGAGCAGTCCCTGGATCTGGCGTTGGAAAGGGGCTGACCGATGCCCGTCGAACTGCCGATCGCTTTGCCCGATCCGCTGCTGTCGCGGCTGAGCGATTTTCTTGAATCGCAGGTGGGGCTCCACTTCCCGAGAGAGCGCTGGCGCGACCTGGAGCGCGGCGTCGCCGCCGCAGCGCGCGAGTCGGGATACGCGGAAGCCGAGGCCTACATCCATTGGCTGCTTGCCGCGCCTCTGACGCGAACTCAAATTGAGGGGCTAGCGAGCCAGCTGACGGTGGGAGAGACCTATTTCTTCCGCGAGAAAAGAAGCCTCGAAATTCTGGAGCAGCAGATACTGCCGCAACTGCTTCGCGCTCGCGTCCAAACCGAAAAGCATCTTCGCATCTGGAGTGCCGGCTGCTGCAGCGGCGAGGAGCCCTATTCGATCGCCATGCTTCTCGACCGGTTGATCCCCGATTTCGAGACATGGAACCTGACTATCCTGGCGACGGACATCAACCCGCGGTTCTTGCGCAAGGCGGCACGGGGGATATACGGCGCATGGTCGTTCCGCGACACGCCCGGCTGGCTCAGGGAGCGGTATTTCACGAGACGGCAGGACGGACGCTTCGAGATCCAGCCGCGGATACGGCGGATGGTTAGCTTTTCCTATCTCAATCTCGCCGAAGATGTTTACCCATCGCTCGTGAACAGCACCAACGCGATGGATGTGGTCTTGTGCCGCAACGTGCTGATGTATTTCGCCGAGGCGCGGGCGAGAAAGGTTGTCGACAAGCTGCACCGTTCGCTCGTCGATGGGGGCTGGCTGATCACCAGCCCCGCGGAGACTTCGACCGTCCTGTTTTCCGCATTCACCGCCGTCGAGTTTCCCGGCGCATTTCTGTATCGGAGGATGGCGGCTGCCGGGCCGTCGACCGTCGCCGTCAGGCATCCAGTCCCGTGGTACGACGGGGAGGCCGCGGCAGCACACGCGCCGGCGCCGGCGGCGCCGCCGGAGTCTGGGGTTTTCAACGTGGGCCGATCGGCCTTCGCGCCGGAAGTCTTGCACGAAGCCGGCGGTGAACAGGCGACGGACGCCGAAGACGCGGACTCGCGCGAGCACGAGGAGCGCGAAATGCCGTGGCGCCAAGCCCGCGCTTGCGCCGATGAGGGCAGGCTCGCCGAAGCGGTCGAGTGGTGCGAACAGGCGATCGCCGCCGACAAGCTGAACCCGGCGCACTATTATCTGCTTGCCGCGATCTGCCAGGAGCAAGGACAAAGCGAGACCGCCGAACGCGCGCTCCGACGCGCGCTTTACCTGGAGCCGGATTTCGTCCTGGCCCATTTCGCCTTGGGCAATCTTTGCCTGTCCGGGGGGCGCCAGCGGGAAGCGCGACGGCATTTCGGCAACGCGCTGACCCTGCTGCGGGCATGCCCGGCCGATGCCCTGCTGCCGGAGTCGGACGGGCTGAGCGCCAGCCGGCTGGTCGAAATCATCGCCTCGGTGCAGGCGAGCCTGCCGCGCGCGCATAAGGAGCTGGCGACATGAGCCCGCCGGGCCGCCCCAAGGGCGAATACCAGAGTGCGCAGCACGAAGGTACTCCAATGAGCGCGATCAAAGCGGGGTCGCGCAAGACCAAGCAGGCAGCCATCGACTGGGCCGAAGTGCGCGCGCGCCTGGACGCCGCACAAGCCGCCGGCGAGCGGGCCTGGACGCCCGGGGCCGAGGAGGCCGGACGAATTCTGCGCGAGAGGGCGTTTGCGCTGGCCGCAGAACCCGGCGAGACGCAGACCCTGGCCGATAGCATCGAGGTGGTGGAATTTATGCTCGCGCATGAGCGCTACGCCGTCGAATCCTCTTATGTGCGCGAGGTTTATCCGCTGGAAAACCTCACCCCGCTGCCGTGCACGCCGGCATTCGTGCTCGGCATCGTCAACCTGCGCGGCGAAATCGTTTCGGTCATCGACCTGCGCAAGTTCTTCGACCTCCCGCAAACCGGTTTGCCCGACCTGAACAAAGTCATCGTTCTCGAGTCCGGGAACATGGTGTTCGGCATCCTCGCGGATGCCATCCTCGGCGTGCGCCGCATTCCGCTTGCCGAAATCCAGCCCTCGCTGCCCACGCTCACCGGCATCCGGGAAAAATACCTGACGGGGATCACCCCGGAGCGCACGGTGGTTCTCGATGCGGGGAAGCTGCTCGCCGACGAGGAAATCGTGGTGCAGGAACAGGTGGACGGCCAATGACGCTTCGCGCCGGAGTGGGGATGGCAGGTAGAAAAGCATACAAGGAGAAGAAGACATGAAATGGTTCCTGGATCTTACTACCCGCAACAAGCTGTTCGTTTGCTTCGGGCTGATCTTCGCGCTGATGGCATGGGTGATTGCAACCGCATACACGGGCATCGACACCATTCGCGAGTCGCAGGAGCGCCTGTACCGGGAAGACCTCGCCAACTTGCGCGATCTGCAGATCCTGCGCGTGCATCAAAACCAGACGCGGGCTCTGATGCTAGAAGCGCAACTGTTGAGTAAGCGCGCGGAACAGGATCCGCTGCTGGCGCAAGCCGCGGAACGCTCGCAACAGATCGATCGCCTCATCGCGAGCCTCCTGGCGCGGGCGAAAGACGACCCCAAGCAATTGTCGCGGCTGGAGGAGCTGAAATCCGTGTGGCAGGCGTTCGCCCAAACGAAGGACACCGAAATCGTTCCCCTGATCCTCGCCGGCAAGATCGCGGAATCGCGGCAGCTCGCAGTCGGCGTGCAGCAGGGGCGGCAGGAGAAAATTCGCGCCATTGCCCAGGAACTCGGCAATATAGCGGAAGAAAGCGCGCGCCTCGCAGTGGCTAATGCCGATCTGCAGGCCAATCGGTCGTTTCGTGTTTTCTTGTTTGTCGGGATCGCCGCCATGGTGATCGGCGTGGTGCTGGCGCTGTTGCTGGAACGGGTGATCGCGGGACCGTTGCGCGAGTTGTCGCGCGCCGCCGCGCGGGTTGCCGCGAGCGATCTCAGCGTCGAGGTGCCGCAGGACAAACGCGCCGACGAGGTCGGCACTTTGCTGCGCGCCTTCGGCTCCATGGTCGAGAGCCTGCGGCGCACAACCCGGGAACTGAACGAAGGCGTCGGTGTGCTCGCCTCCTCGTCGAGCGAGATTCTCGCCACCACGACGCAGGTTGCTTCGAGTGCGGCGGAGACGGCCAGCGCGGTGAGCGAGACCAGCGCGACGGTGGAGGAGGTGAAGCAGACCGCCGCAGTCTCGAGCCAGAAGGCGAAGTACGTCTCCGAGAGCGCGCAGAAGGTTTCTCAGGTGTCGCAGGCCGGACGCAAGTCGGTGGAGGGCACCATCCAGGGGATGCAGCGCATCCAGGAGCAGATGGAGTCGGTCGCGGAGAGCATCGTGCGGCTGTCGGAGCAAAGCCAGGCGATCGGCGAAATCATCGCCGCCGTGAACGATCTGGCCGAGCAGTCGAATCTGCTGGCGGTCAACGCCGCGATCGAGGCGGCCAGGGCGGGCGAGCAGGGCAAGGGCTTCGCCGTTGTCGCGCAGGAGATCAAGAGCCTGGCGGAACAATCCAAACAGGCCACCGCGCAGGTGCGCACGATCCTGGGCGAGATTCAGAAGGCGACCGGTGCCGCGGTGATGGCCACTGAGCAGGGAGCGAAGGCAGTGCAAGCGGGCCTGAAGCAGTCCGGCGAAGCGGGCGAATCGATCCGGCTGCTTGCCGACAGCGTGAGCGAGGCGGCGCAGGCGGCGACGCAGATCGCCGCCTCGAGCCAGCAGCAGATGGTGGGCATGGACCAGGTGGCGCTGGCGATGGAGAACATCAAGCAGGCGAGCATGCAGAACGTCGCGGGCACCAGGCAGGCGGAGACCGCCGCGCAAAACCTGCATGAACTGGGACAGAAGCTGGGTTCCATGATCGGCAGCAAGGCATGATCAACGGGGACGGGAGCACCGCAGCGTAAAGCCATGGCGACGAACAACGACGATTTCCTGAAAAAACTCCTCGCGACCTTCCGCGTCGAGGCGGACGAGCACCTGAAGGCGATGTCATCGGGGCTCATGGATCTGGAAAAAATCCCGGCGGGCGTGCAGCAGACGGAACTCGTCGAGAAGATTTTCCGCGAGGCGCACAGCCTGAAGGGCGCCGCGCGGGCCGTGAATCTCACCGAGATCGAAACGATCTGCCACTCGCTGGAAAGCGTGTTCGCGGCGCTGAAGGGCAAGCGGCTCGCCGTCTCGGCGCCGTTGTTCGATCTGCTGCATCAGGCGATCGACGCTCTCGGCGGGCTTTTGGCTCCCGACGCCGGCGCGTCCGGCGCGCGCCGACCGGCGATCATGGAACTGAGGCGGCGCTTGGACGATGCATTGAAACAGCCGTCGCCCGATCCAGAAATGCCAGCGCCCGCGCAAGAGCTTGCGCCGGCATCTTCTTCCGCTGCGACGGCCGAACCCGCCGCGATCGCGGATGTGCGCACGCCGCTTCCTGCCCCGAGCCTGGCATCCGAATCGGTCAGGGTTTCCACGGCGAAACTCGACGCGGTAATGCGGCAGGTCGAGGAACTGTTATCACCGCGGCTGGCATCGGGGCAGCGCGCCAGGGAGTTGCGCGAAACCGCCGGTGTGCTTGCGACATGGAAAAAGGAACGGGCGCGGATTCAACCCGCATTGCGCCTGATCAACCGATCGATCGGGCGCGATGACAGGATCGACGGCATTGCCGGGAATCAGCAGGAGTTTCCGAAGCTGCTCGAGTATCTGGACGGCGAAAACCTCCACATGAAAACGCTCGAGGATCTACTGGTGAGTCTCGCGCATTCCGCTGAACACGATCAGCGCACGCTGGCCGGAATGACCGACAACCTTCTTCACGACGTGAAGGAGATGCACCTGTTGCCGTTCTCTTCGCTGCTCGAAGTCTTTCCGCGGTTTACCCGTGAATTCGCCCGCGACCATGCCAAGGAGGTGGAACTCGTCATTCAGGGTGGCGAGATCGAAGTTGACCGGCGGATTCTGGACGAGATGAAGGATCCGTTCATTCACGTGCTCCGGAACTGCATCGATCACGGCATCGAGAAGCCGGCGGTGCGAGAGCAGAAACACAAGCCAGCGCACGGAACAATCGCTATTACCATCTCGCAAAGGGATAGCGGCAAAGTCGAAATTCTTGTTATCGATGACGGAGCGGGTATCGACGCGGCCAAGGTGAAATCCGCCGCCCGCAAGCTCGGTATCGTGTCTGCCGAGGAGGCGGACAAGCTCGGCGAACAGGAGGCAATAGCGCTCACCTTCCGCTCCGGCGTATCGACGAGCCCCATCATCACGGAAGTTTCCGGGCGGGGACTCGGGCTCGCCATCGTGCGCGAAAAGGTCGAGCGGCTCGGCGGCACGATCACCTTCGAATCGCGCCACGATGGAGGAACGAGCCTCCGGATACTGCTGCCCCTGACGCTGGCCACTTATCGGGGCATTCTCGTCCGCGCCGGCGACCACGTTCTCGTCATTCCCGCGACCGCTGTCGAACGGGTGACTCGGGTAGCTGGAGAAGACATCCGGACGGTGGAAAACCGCGAAACAATCCCGCTCGATGGCCAAGCCGTGTCACTGGTCTGGCTCAGCGACGTACTGGACATGCCGCGCAAAAACGCGGCCGGCGAGCCGGGGGCTGGTGCGCAGGCGGTTGTTCTCAGCCTGGGCTCCGTGCGCGTCGCGTTCCGGGTGGAAGAAATCCTCGGCGAGCAGGAGGTACTGGTCAAGGCACTCGGCCCGCAATTGGTGCGCGTGCGCAACGTTGCCGGTGCGAGCGTGTTGGGTACGGGCCAGGTGGTGCCGGTTCTGAACGTACCCGATTTGATGAAGTCGGCCGTGAAACCGATGGCGCCGCCACTTGGCCCCGTTGCCGCTGAAACAGGCGTGGCGGCGAAAAAACAATCCATTCTGGTGGTGGAGGATTCGATCACCTCGAGAGCGTTGCTGAAGAACCTATTGGAATCGGCGGGCTACAACATTACCACCGCGGTGGACGGGATCGATGCCTACACCGCGCTCAAGACCGCAACGTTCGATTTGATCGTGTCGGACGTCGAGATGCCGCGCATGGACGGGTTCGACCTTACGGCGAAGGTACGTTCCGACAAACAACTCGCCGAGCTGCCGGTGGTGCTGGTGACGGCGCTCGAGTCGCGCGAGCACCGCGAGCGCGGCATCGACGTCGGCGCCAACGCCTACATCGTGAAAAGCAGCTTCGACCAGAGCAACCTGCTGGAAATCATCCGGCGGCTGATATGAGCGCGAGCACGCGGATACGCCCATGATCAAAGTCCTGGTGGTGGAGGATTCACCCGTGGTGCGCGCGTTTCTGGTTCACATTCTCGGCGCGGATCCCGGCATTGAAGTCATCGGGACGGCGAATGATGGCGAGCAAGCGCTCGAGGCCGTCGCGCGCAAACGGCCCGACGTCATCACCATGGACATCCATATGCCCAAGCTGGACGGATTGGAGGCCACGCGCCGGATCATGGAAACGCGCCCCACGCCCATCGTCATCGTCAGCGGGAGCACGGATCCGCGGGAGGTCGCAACCACGTTTCGCGCCATCGAGGCAGGCGCCGTGGCCGTGCTGCGCCGGCCGGCGGGCATCGGTCATGCGGATCACGAAGCCACCGCCGGCGAGCTGGTCCAGACCGTGAAGCTGATGTCCGAGGTCAAGGTGATCAAGCGCTGGCCCAAGGCGGGGCGCCAGCCGGAGGTGCCGCGTCCGGCGGAAGCCGATCGCGCGCAGGTCGAGGCGAAGGCAAACGTAAAGGCAAAGGTAAAGGTCATCGCCATCGGCGCCTCGACCGGCGGTCCGCCGGTGCTGCAAACCATACTTGCGGCGCTGCCGGAGGATTTCCCGGTGCCGGTACTGATTGTGCAGCACATGGCGGCCGGTTTCACTCAGGGGTTCGTCCAGTGGCTGGCGCAAACATCCAGCTTGCCCGTGCATCTCGCCACGCACGATGAGCCTATCCGTGCGGGCCATGTGTATGTGGCCCCGGATGAATTTCAGATGCGGGTGGAGCGAAGCGGAAAAATCGTCCTGACGAAAGACGAGCCCGAGAACGGCTTGCGTCCCTCGGTTTCCTATCTTCTGCGTTCGGTGGCCGAAGTCTATGGACGCGATGCCGTAGCCGGCCTGCTCAGCGGCATGGGCCGCGATGGTGCCGAGGAACTGAAGCTGCTGAGGGACAAAGGCGCCGTGACCTTCGCGCAGGACAAGGATAGCTCGGTCGTGCACGGCATGCCGGGCGAGGCGATCAAGCTCGATGCAGCCTCGCTCGTGCTGCCGCCGGAGAAAATCGCTGCGGTGCTGACCAATCTGGCGAACACCGGAAAGTGAGAGGGGCCGAACCATGAAATCCAAAAAGGAGACGAGCAGCAAGGTGGAAATTCTCATCGCCGAAGACAGTCCGACCCAGGCGGCGCGATTGGCGCACCTGCTCGAGGAGCGCGGCTATGCGGTGACCACCGCCGCCAATGGCCGGGAGGCCCTCGCGTTGCTCGAGCGGCGCAAGCCCGCCCTGGTCATCAGCGATGTCCTGATGCCGGAACTGGACGGCTACGGCCTGTGCAAGGCGATCAAGACCGACGAAAAGCTGA